>Ga0265327_10000619_pt1 | contig 58479 bp, 36 predicted proteins | sample 41621metaG_FD_202089 | JGI IMG/M metagenome (GOLD analysis project Ga0265327, IMG submission 202089) | Rhizosphere microbial communities from Carex aquatilis grown in University of Washington, Seatle, WA, United States - 4-16-21 metaG | ecosystem: Host-associated > Plants > Roots > Rhizosphere... | reverse complement strand
TGTCCGTTGGCATTGAGGTGACCAAGGATTTGCGAGCCGTTGGTATCGGCAATGCGGTTGACCGCGAGGGCAGCGGCGGAAGGCTGCAGAAAATTGACCGTTTCCGCCGGAGCGATGTTGAAGCTCTGCCAGTTGAGCGAGAGGTTCTGGCTGGTTTGGTTGATGGTGGTAATCGCACCGGATTGGGCAATGCTGCCCGCGCCCGAAACCAGTTGTCCGCCGGTCGGGTTGGCGTGAGCAAGCGGTGCCAAGGCCAAGGCCAGTGCGGTGACAATGGCCTTGCGCCGCAAGGCTGACTTTCCGCACCCCGACTTTCCCTGGCCTTTGGCATTTTCCGAAACGGCGACCCAGGCATTCCGCACCCGGCTCCAGACTAGGCGGTAAACACGGTTCATGGCGAAATCCTATTAATGAATCTGCTGTTGAGCGGTTCAAATTAACAAATGGCGATCTGAATACAGTCCGTCAGGCCAACGGAAATTTCAGGCAGTCTGACAAATCATTGTGACACCAGTGTGACGTATTCCGTGGAATGAGCCCGATCATTTGAACCTTCCCACGGTCAGCTTAAGCAAACTTGTTGTGTATCCATTTCCTTCCTGTGCGGGAAACGCACCCGCAAACAAATCCGTGTTGTCATAGATTTGCAATAAATTAATGGGACACTGCGCGCACTTTTGTGGGGCTATTCTGTTTATCTATATACATGCAGGGCATCGTGTCTCAATATTTTTAAAACGAACATTGTCAACCCGAACTGCGAATTGTTTTGCCAGCGTGCGGAACCCGGAAAGCGAAACAAACATGAGCATTAGCATTATGGTGGTAGAAGACGAATGGGCGATTCAGGAATTGATTGCTGTCAATTTGACAATGGCGGGCTATGACGTATTGCGTGCCAACGATAGCGAAGCAGCCGAGCTTCTTCTTCGGGAATCCCTGCCTGCACTGGTTATTCTGGACTGGATGTTACCGGGCAAGACCGGCATTTCCATGCTGCGCATGTTGCGCGGAAGTCAGGCGACCAGAGACCTGCCGGTGATCATGCTGACAGCACGATCGGATGAGCATGACAAGGTTCTTGCCCTGGAAAGCGGTGCCGATGATTACATCACCAAACCGTTCAGCCCGCGTGAAATGATAGCCCGCATCCATACAGTATTGCGCCGGCTGGCACCCCAGTCCAGTGATCGCCCGGTTGAAATCGGCAATTTGCGTATTGATCCGGGCAAATATCGCGTGACTGCAGGCAGCAAGGCGGTCGCACTGAGTCCGACCGAATTCCGTTTGCTGCATTTTCTGATGAGCTATCCGGAGCGCGTACACAGCCGCTCCAATTTGCTCGACAAGGTATGGGGAATGAACTCCTTCATCGATGAACGCACCGTGGATACCCATGTCGGACGATTGCGCGATGCATTGGAAGATACGGGCTGTCACCTCAACATAGAAACAGTGCGCGGCGTGGGTTATCGGTTTATCAGTGCAGCCCCGTCAGTCGTATACTGACGCATGCAACCCAGCCAGATGGATAACCTGATCATACTCAGCCGGCTTGAGGAGGAATATCTGGTGCGCTCGCTTGAGGCAGCGCTGCCGGTGCGAAGATTACGGCACTTCTTTCTATGGACACAAGGGCAATTCCAGGGATTACTGCCGCATGAAATTATGGTCTGTATCCAGTTTTCCGAAAACAACGAGGTGCAGCGTATCGAATGCATGCGCAGCATGGTGAAAGATCCGGGGCTGATCACCTATCTGTGTGATAAAGCCGATGGATTGGCGATACGGTTGGCTCATTACTGCCGTTCCAGTCAGCTTCTGCCTTGTGTGATTGAACAGGGCAACAGTGGTGAGAAAAATCCTCTGGCAGCATTTCAAGCCGAGATACGCAGCCATCATCTCGGCAATGCCCTGGTTCACGGCACCGAACGATTGTGCGGGGGCAACACGTTCTTCGCTTTGTTCTTCCTGCCTTATCCGCCGACGGTGCGGCAGGCGTTTTTTCTCGATTTGCTGTTGCCGTCGCTTCATTTGGCTTTTTTGCGCGTGTCATCAAACGACGATAGTGACGGTGATCCCGCAAACGATGGCATCGTGAATGGTCCCTCGACGCTATTGTCGGCCCGTGAAATTGAAGTGCTGCGCTGGGTCATGAAAGGCAAAGGCAACTACGAAATCGGCGTGATCCTTGACTTGAGTACACTGACCGTCAAGAACCACATGCAGAAGATATACAGGAAACTCGACGTGCACAACCGGGCGCAGGCAGTTTCCCGTTGTCATGTGCTGCAACTGATAGACGTGCCGGCGCAAGAGGGTGATGCCGCGTCTAGTGTCTTTTAGCACTAAAACCAACCCCCTCAGTCCCCCCTTGTCAGGGAGGGGCAAGCTCCTCCCCCTGCAGGGATATCCACTCTGCAACTAAATTCGGAATTGGCGTTTGTCGTTATACAAATGTCTTCATGTTGCAAATAATGTCTGCGCACAATCCGGGAGCATCAGCATAGTCCGTTTGGCTCATCCAAATCCTCTTCCGCACGCAGTCTTCTGTCAAATTTGAAGCATATAGTCCCACCGTCTGAAAGCAAGCAAGAAATTTCGGTTGCGGGAAAACCCCTGCGGCTGCTCTTGCCGCACTTCATTCAGAAGCATAAAAACACAGGAATAACCGGCGGGCATGCCGGGTTTTCCGGAGGTCGTCACCGGGCATGGTGGAGACAAGCCGCACAAGATGGAAATTTTGTCTCACTCAACATATATATGGAGAAACACACATGAAACATATGAAACTCAAAGTTCTGGCCGCCGCGGTTCTGGCTATCGGTGCTTCCAGCGCTTTTGCTAAAGCTACACCTACAACCTGCGATGCAACAACATCTTTGTCTCTGGTTAACACCTGTACCCCGGAAGTTACTTTGTATGTTGCGGGTTCGTCGGCTCTGGGCGGTGCAATCTCTACTACGATTGCTACCGAGTTTGCATCCGGCTACACGACAGTAATAGACAATGGCAGCCCCAGCGGCAATCAAGGCAACCTGGTTGGTACCAGCACGGCTAACAACTCTGCTGTTTCCGCCTGGTATGGTATCGGCGCGACAGGAACCGCCGCCGCAGGCAAAAGACTGTTGGTGGTCTATAACAACCAGAACGGTTCTGCAGCAGGCATTTCGCAACTGCTCTCCGGGATCAAAGACACCACCATTCCTGAACAAGACGTCGTGACGGTTGGTCCTCTGGTAGCTGCAGGCGGCGCAGTAGCCACTGCGCAATCCAAGGCTTTTGTTGCCAATGCTTGCACCTTGCCTTCAACTTCTGCTCCTACCACCGTTTCCTGCACCTCGCATGCCCGCACTCAAGCCGATCTGGGGATTTCTGACGTGGCTCCGGTAGAATTGTTCGCGCTGGAAGGTGCCAAGCCTGCCGCCATCAGCACACTCACCAACTATCCTCTGGCTATGCAAGGTTTTGGCGTGGCTGTGAATAACAACTTCTATCTGGCTCTGCAGAATGCACAAGCTACTGCGCTGACAGCAGGTGGCTGTGCCGCTTCCTTCCCTCTATCTGCTGTTGATACCACTGCAGCATGCCAACCTTCGATCCGCAAAGCTGACTACACCAGCCTGGTTTCCACGACAGGTTCGGTCAAGTCTGCTGCCGGCTTCATCCCCGGTGATGCAACTCTGTTGACACTGGCTCGCCGCGACGATTTCTCGGGTACCCAGGCTTCGTCGAACATCTTCTTCCTCGACAATGCATGCGGCGTGGCCGTAGATTCCAAGGGCAAAGCAATCAAGGGCGTACTGGGTGGTGCTTTGACTCCTCTGGTCACTACGCCTGATGCGACCAAGCTGGTTGTTCATCTGAACGCAACTTCGGGCAAAGTCAAGACTGATCTGGCCGCCTCGACCGGCTACACCATCGGCATCATCGGCCTGAACACGCTTCCTGACGGAACTTGGAAGTATGTCAAGGTTGACGGCGTGAGCCCGGACGGCGCTGGCGCGGATGCCAAACAGCGCAATGCATTCACCACCGGCTACTATGAGTTTGCTGTAGAGTCTTATGCTTCAGTATCGTCCAAGGCTGCCAAGACTTCGGTAGCCAACACGGGCAATACGTATCACGCTTTGGTCACTGAAATGGTCAACGCCTTGAAGAATTCCAACGGAAATCTGAAAGGAATCGGCTATCTCGACAAGGCTGCAACTGATCATACGCCTCTTACTACTGCAGGTGTGCAATCTACAGTTACACGCACTGCCGGCAACAACTGCTCGCCTCTGACCGCCTATTAATCGGGTCAGTTTGCCGGGGTTCATTCCGGTCGAGCTTGAAGCAGCCCCCTGTAGTTCAGGGGGCTGTTTTTTTGGGTAGCCCGGATGCAGCGTAGCGTAATCCGGGAATGCAACGCTCCGTACCCCCCGGATTACGCTACGCTTCATCCAGGCTACTCGCTGTGTCAATTCCGTCCAGCCTTCGGCTGGTAACGGATTGCCTGACTTTGTTATCAGCCCCATACAACCACGGCCTACCCCTTGCGGGTGTAATCCGGGAATGCAACTGCGCATACCCACCCGCAATCCCTTCATCAGCCTGTAATAATTTCGCAAGATAATAAACAGACAGTGTTTTATACCCATACCCAACTTTGAGCGAGAGTCCCGGCTTTTTTTGCAGCCAGAACGCGACGATGACACCTCTTGCCGACATGACCGGAATGACTTTATATGCGTAAGCGATTTGGAAGCGCGCTGCGCATCGGCCTGTCAACAACCGGTGCCGCCGTGGTTCACACCAGCGGCTGGTTGCAGATGCGCAGCGCCATTGTGGCGGAGACGGGGGATGCGAAAGAAGCGGAGCTATCTTTCCCCGCAGGAGGGGTGCAGCAATTGGGCAGGCTATTGAAAGACGCGCACTGCTCGCGCCTGCCCGCCCGGATAGTGCTGGACGACGGATTGGTACGGTGCTGGATGGTGACGCCGCCGCGGAATGCCCAAAGCCTTGCGGATTGTCAGGCGGCGGCAAGGGCACGCTTTCAGATATTGTTCGGGGATGCCCTGGCAGGCTGGCATATGGCAGCCGACTGGGATGCCAGGAAGCCGTTCATGGCGTGCGCGATCCCGCAGGGCTTGCTGGCGGCGCTGCAGCAGCTTGCGCGCGAACGCAGTCTGGTATTGGTGGAAGTGGCACCGCAGTTCGTGATTGCGTGGAATCGCTGGCGCGCAGCGTTGCAGGCTGACGCCTGGTTCGGTGTGTTGCATCGGCAGGTGCTGACCTTTGCCGTGTTGACGGAGCACGGGATCAATATGACCCGTGCGCTGGCATTGCCGGAAGAGGCGTTGCTCAATCAACTTCTTGTGCCGGAGATGCTGGCACGCGAGGCCTTGCGCCTGAATGTGCCCATGCCGACCGGGATACGTTTGTGCGGGCAGATTCCGGCACATTGGGTCATGCAGAAAACTGGCGGTATGAATTTTGTCAGATTGGATCGGCTTCGGCCGGGGCCGGCTGCCCTGTCTGCAGAGGCGGAACTTGCTTTTACGGGGATGAATCCATGAAGGCGATCCATGTGGATTTTGCTCCGCGCAGCCCGCAGCGTGTCGTTGCGTCCATGCGGCTGCATCACTGGTTGCTGGTGGGCATCGGTGTGGTGACGGGTTTGGGCGGGATCATCGCGTCGGAAAACTTGTCGCAACAGCAGGAAGCACGGTTGGCAGAGATGGAACGGGTGCAGGCGCGGGCCGCCGTATTTTCAGTTCCCCCGGCAGAAAGCGCAAAACCGGCCCTGACGGATGTTCAGGCAAGTGCCGTCAATAGCACGATCCGGCAGCTCAATCTGCCCTGGAGCCGGCTGCTGGCAGCGATCGAACATGCCACCCCCGCATCAGTCGCCATGCTGGAACTGGAGCCGGATGCGAAAAATCATCTCCTCAGGGGCATGGCCGAGACGGAAACCCCCGAGAAGATGCTGGCTTACATCAAGCGCCTGCAGCAGGAGCCATTTTTGGCAGGCGTAAGTTTGACCAAACACGAGGTGAGTGACCAGGGGGCGAACAGACCGGTGCGTTTCGAGTTTGAGGCCGGATGGCTGGAGACCGTGAAATGAGTCCTTTAACTCCCGACAAAATAGCCCTGCAGCTGCGCATAGGTTTGCTCAGAACGGGAGTGATACCTGCCATGGTGGCCATGTCGCTCTTGTTTGGTTTGGCGACTTGGGGGCGGCTTGCTGTCAATGGTCGGGAGTGGGAGTTGCGGGAGCGCACTTTGGCACAGCCGCAGCAGCGGTTGAATGTGCCCTTGGCTCCCCGTGTCGAAGGCGGCGGATCGCTCGCCGGGCAAAATCTGCGCAAGTTTTATGATGCGCTGGGCGAGCGCTCGGAAGCAGGGGAAAGTCTCAAGACGGTGTTCGAAATTGCAAAGCAAACGGGTCTCAGTCTGGATCAGGGCGAATACACCTGGCAGTTTGACAAGAACAGCAACACTTACGGCTATCAGATCCTGTTGCCTGTCAAAGGCGCATACGGCGAGATCCGGCGATTTTGTGAACAGGTGCTGCTTGCGCTGCCGTTCGCGTCACTTGACCAATGGAGTTTTAAACGCGAGTCGGTTGGCGACGATGCGATTGAAGTCACCTTGCACTTTACGCTCTATTTGAAAGATGGGACGCAACAAGCCGGGACGGTGAAATGAACAAACGCCATCTGCTGATGTTAATCGGTTTCATCGCCGCCGCCTGGCTCGCTTTCTTTGGCGATAAGTCGGCCGACACGGGAGCGGTGGAGCCTGCGGCACGCAGCCTGGCCAAGACGACTGCCTACCCGGCAGCGCCGGCTCAAGAGAACGCCGGCGGGAGCTCAACGCGCGGCGAGACCGAATCTGCGGGCGTGCACGAAGAAGGGGAAGTGCGGATTCTGGCCTTGCAGCCGCGTTCCGATTTAATCGCGGACACCGGCAGCCAGATGGAAAACGAGGGATTGTTTGCCGGAAAAGTATGGCAGCCGCCCGCGCCGCCCAAGCCGGATAAACCGGAGCCTCCGCCCCGGCCGACCGCACCACCCTTGCCGTTTACTTATCTGGGCAAGGCTACGTCGCACGGGCAGACGGAAGTATTTCTGGCACGCGGGGACGAAGTGTTGATCGTGCATGAGCAGGATGTTCTGAAGAACACCTATCGTGTCAAGGCTATCAGTCCGCCGACCTTGTCCTTTGTTTATTTACCGTTGAATCAGGTTCAACAGCTCTCAATTGGAGTAACAAATTGATGTCAAGTCATTTTTTGTATATTAATGCAGCACGCCAGCATGTCAACGTGGCCCTCGCCGGACTATTGTCTTTATTTCTGCTGGCCGGATGCGCGGCCCAATCGGCATTTAAAGATGCCCAGAAATTCAGCGCGAATGGCAACGTGGAAGCCGGTCTCTCCAAGTTTCAGGAAGCCATGAATCTGGAGCCGGATAATGTCGAATTCAAGGCGGCCTACGCGCGCAACCGCGAGCGGTCAACTACCAATTTGCTGGTGCAGGCCGAACATCTGCTGGGGGCCGGACAACGTGCCGAGGCGGGGAAAATCTATACCCGGGTATTGGCAATTGATCCCGCCAACGAACGTGCGCTCGCGGGCATGCAGTTACTCGCAAGGGAAGAGCGTCATGCCGAATTGCTGAACGCGGCGAGCGTCGATCTGGAACAAAAAAATGTCGAAGCGGCAAAGGCGAAGCTGGCTGTCGTGCTCGGGGAGAACCCGAAAAATGAGAAGGCCCGGACATTGCTGCGCACGCTGGAAGAAAAGGCGGCACCACCGGTACCCGCACTTGAATCGCTGCAGGCTGAAATCTACAGGCTTCCTATTTCGATCGATTTCAAAGAGGCCACGCTCAAGCAGGTATTCGATGTGATCGCGCAGACTTCGGGGTTAAACATCCTTTTTGACAAGGATGTCAAACTTGACCAGAAGACAACAATCATCCTGAAGAACAGCACGATCGAGGCGGCAATCTATTACATGCTGTTGACCAATAATCTCGAACAGCAGGTGATGGATGCCAACACATTGCTGATCTATCCCAACAGTGCGGATAAACAGAAGAATTACCAGCAGGTGATCGTCAAGAGCTTTCTGCTGTCGAATGCCAAGGCCGCTACAGTCGCCGAGACACTGAAGACCATCATCAGGTTGCACGATGTGGTGGTGGATGAGAAGCTGAACATGCTGATCGTGCGGGATACGCCCGAGGCCTTGCGTCTGGCGGAAAAGTTGATTGCCAACCAGGATGTGCCCGAGCCCGAGGTAATGCTGGAAGTTGAGGTGCTTGAGGTTTCGCGCGAACGTCTGTTGGAACTGGGTATAGCCTGGCCGGGTAACGTGACGCTGACGCCTTTGTCGATGACGGGGGGGACGTCGCTGACCGTGGCCGATTTGCGGGGTCTTACCCAGAATACGCTGGCGGCAACTATCGATCCGACCAAGATCAATGCCCGTGCGGTGGACACGGATTCCGATATTCTCGCCAATCCGCGCATCCGCGTCCTCAATCATGAAAAGGCCAGGATCGTAATCGGTGACCGCGTGCCGAGCATTTCGGCTACGACGGTTGCAAGCACAACTCCTACCACAACTGAAACGGTTACTTATCTGGATGTCGGGCTGAAGCTGGATGTGGAACCGACCATTTATCTCGATAACGATGTGGCAATCCGCATCGGACTCGAAGTCAGTAATATCGTCAATACGCAAAAATCGGCCATGGGTACGGTGTACTACACGATAGGCACGCGGTCTGCCAATACCATGCTGCGGCTGAAAGACGGCGAAAATCAGGTGCTGGCCGGTCTGATTAATGACCAGGACCAGCGTACTGCCAACAAGTTTCCCGGGCTGGGGGATATCCCCATCCTCGGTCGTCTGTTCGGCAGCACGCTGCGCGATGGAACCAAGACGGAAATTGTGCTGTCCATTACGCCTCATCTGATACGCAACATCAAACGACCCGATGCTGCAAATTCTGAATTTATGAGTGGCACGGAAAATAGCTTGCGCCATCGCCCGGATTTTTCCCCCCGCACAGCACCCGTCGCACCGGCGGCCGAACTTGCCCCCGCGCCCGGAGCAGTTCCTGCACCCAACGTTGCACCAACGCCGGAAACAGGGACAGCCAAACCGGCAAATGCAGGTTTCCCTCTCCGTTCCGGCCCGGTACCGCTTCCGTGGCAACTGAGGATGGTTGGGCTGGAGTCGTGATGTTGATTCCATTGGGGGCTATAAATTGATTCCGATGTGTTTCAACAGCGACAATGAATTTGCCGGTCAAGAGTTGAGTTGTGGATTTTCGCTGATCGAATTGCTGATTACTCTTGCGATTATGGGGGTGTTGGTGATGCTGGTCATGCCGGTCGCGCAGGTCGAATTTCAGCGGAGCAAAGAACAGGAACTGCGGCGTGCACTTTGGGATATCCGCCACGGTATCAACGAGTACAAACAGGCATCCGACGATGGGAGAATTCCCAAGCGGGCGGGAACATCCGGCTATCCTGAAAGCCTGGATGTCCTGGTGAAAGGATTGGCGGATCAGCATGATCCCAAGCATGCAAAGATTTTTTTTCTGCGCCGAATTCCGCGTGATCCGATGCAGCCTGATGCCACGATTGCGGACGAACAGTCATGGGGTATGCGCAGTTATGCCAGCGAAGCATCCGATCCCCGTGCGGGCGCGGATATTTACGATGTGTATTCCATGTCGGCGAAAATTGGTTTGAATGGCGTACCTTATTCGAGATGGTAATGCCGATGGATGATTCCGGTATGTATATAACGAGCCACTTATCTATTTTCCGTGCGCGGTTGTTCCCCGCTTTGGCAAAGGGGGGCAGGGGGGGCGGGGCAGGATTCACTCTGATCGAATTGCTGGTCGTGCTGGCGATTATCGCCATGCTGTTATCGGTTGCACTTCCCCGCTATTTTCAAAGTATAGACGTGGCCAGAGAGACTACCCTGGCCGAGAATCTGCGTGCCACCCGGGAGACAATAGACAAGTTTTATGGCGATACCGGGCAATATCCCGCATCGCTTGATGAACTTGTGGAGAAGAATTATTTAAGGACATTACCGGTCGATCCCATTACCGAGAGCACCCAGACCTGGATCATTGTGCCGCCAGCCGGGGTAAAAGGAAGGGTGTTCAGCATTCGCAGCGGAGCCGCCGGAAATAACCGTCTGGGCAAGCCCTACGCGGATATGTGATGCGGGGCCGGGATGAATAAATCGGGGCGTAACGAACCGTGTCTTTGCGGCAGCGGAAAAAAATTCAAGCACTGCTGCTTGCTACGCGAGCAATTCCCGGAAGCGACCCAACGCGTTCTCAACCCCTCTATCCCCAAGTCGATTCAGGAAGCATTCGAGCATCATCAGGCCGGGCGTTTACCCCAGGCAGAGGCTATTTATCAGAGAATACTTCAGGACGCTCCCCGCCATCCCGATGCGTTGCATTTTCTGGGCGTGGCTGCCCTTCAGGCGGGCAATAACGAGCGTGCCGTTAATCTGATCGGCAGGGCGATGCAAGAGAATCCATCGGATCCGCTGTGCTGCCTTAATCTGGGAAATGCACTTAAAGGTCAAGGCCGGCTCGACGCGGCGGTTGAAAACTACCTGAAAGCACTCGCGCTCAAGCCGGATTTGACCGAGGCTCACTTCAATCTTGGAGTGACGTTTCAGGCTTTGGGCAAACTTGACGCCGCGCTTGAGTGTTATCACAAGGCGCTCTCGCTCAAGCCGGATTACGCTGAAGCGCACGGCAACCTGGGGAATACCCTGCGGGCACAAGGCAAGCTGGATGAGGCGCTTGAAAGTTTTAGCCGGGCGCTGGCGCTCAAACCGGACAATCCGATAACCAATAGCAGCCTGCTGTTTCTCCACGCTTACCATTCCTTGTCCGATCCTCATGCGTATCTTTCTCTCGCCCGCAACTGGGAACAGGCTTGCGTGCCTGTGCAGGATCGCCAACTGGCTCAGGGCCGAATTTTTCAGCGCCCGCCGCTCGCTGGCAGGCGGTTGCGGGTGGGCTATGTGTCGGGTGATTTTTGCCGGCACGCGGTGAGCGATTTCATCGGGCAGCTTTTCGCCCGGCACGACAAGTCGAGGATAGAGCTGTTTGCCTATACAACAAACCGGATGCGGGATGCCGTGACAGAGCGCTTGCAGAACCGGGTGGATCACTGGATTCCCGTCGCGGGGAATTCCGATGCGGCTATCCGGGATCGCATCGAGGCGGATGGGATAGATGTGCTCATTGATTTATCCGGCCATACGCTGCATAACCGCATGGGGGTATTTGCACGCCGCGCCGCACCGGTGCAGGCGCATTATCTGGGTTATTTTGCCAGCACAGGGCTGGCCGAGATGGATTTTTTTATAGGGGACGAAATCCTGACTCCGCCCGAAATGGACAGCCATTTCAGCGAGAAAATCTGGCGCTTGCCCAGAGCAAGAGCAAGTTACCAAGTAAGAGCTGACGCGCCACTCCCCGATTGGCATCATGCCCGGGATGGCAGCGTATGGCTGGGAAGTTTTAACAATCTTGGCAAGCTGACGCCTGCGACCCTGGCGCTGTGGGCAAAGGTGCTCCATGCCCTGCCCGAGGGAAAGTTGCTGCTGAAGAACAAAGAACTGGCCAATGACGGCAATTGCAGGCGCATTCTGGATGCCTTGCTGTCTGAAGGCATATCGCCGGAACGCGTTGAACTTCAGGATAGCAGCGCCACGCCCGGTTGGCGTGAGCACATGGCTTACTATAACCGTCTCGACATCGCGCTTGATCCGGTCGGTGCCCATGGAGGCTACACCACCACCTGCGATGCGTTATGGATGGGAGTGCCGATCATCGCCCTTGAGGGGGATCGCATGGCGTCACGCATGGCCTGCTCCATACTGAATGCACTGGATCATCCTGAATGGGTAGCTTGCTCGGAAATGGAATATATAAGCAAGGCGGTCGATCTTGCCCGTGATGTGAAACTGCGCACGGCGCTTCGTTCCGATCAGCGCGAGCGGATGGCCGCCAGCCCTTTGTGCGATGCAAAAGGGCTGGCACGAGCGCTTGAAAATGCCTACTTTGAAATGTTTGAACAGGGCTTGAAAAGTCAAAACAGCCAGCCCCCCGGGGACAGACACTCCATCAGTAAACATGCCCGCCATAATTCAGGATGAATATGATATGGATATTCAAAAAACCATTCAGATAGCTATCGAACACCACCAGGCAGGTCGTCTGCCGGAGGCGGAGTCTGCCTACCGGAAAATCATTCAGATTGAACCCAGTAATTCTGCCACCTTGCATTTGTACGGGTTGCTTGCCGATCAGCAGGGCAGAGGGGAATTGGCGGTTGAACTGCTCGGCAAGGCCGTCAGGTTCAACCCATCCAATCCGACGATTTACATCAGTCTCGGAAATGCACTTCAGGTAATAGGCAAGCTCGACGAGGCAGTTGAAAATTACCGGCAGGCGCTTTTGCGCAAACCGGATCTGGCCGAGGTGCATTACAATCTGGGGGTTGCGTTTCAGGCTCAAGGAAAATTCGGTGAGGCAGTTGAGCATTACCAACAAGCCGTCGCGCTCAACCCGAATGATGTTGATACACATAATAATCTGGCGATGGTGCTGCAGGGGATGGGCAAACCCGACGCGGCCATTATGCATTACCGCCTTGCGCTCGGGCTGCACCCGGGGCATGCCATCGTGCATATCAATCTGGGCGTTGCGCTTTTTAATCAAGGCGAACTGGATGCGGCGGCCGAGCGTTTTCACCATGCGCTCGCGCTGCAGCCGGATTCCGCCAATGCACACTATAACCTGGGACATGTGTTCAAAGAGCGGCGCCAGCTTGATGCGGCAACTGCAAGCTACCGCAAGGCGCTGATGCTAAAACCCGGTTTTGCCGAGGCGCACAACAATCTGGGGAATGTGCTGCGGGAGCAGGGTAAGTTGGATGAAGCGGTCAGAAGCTATCACGATGCGATTTCATTCCGGCCGGATGATGCCGAGGCGCTGAGCAATCTGCTGTTTTTATACAGCTACCATGACTTGATCGATGCCCGGGAATATATTGCCCGGGCACGCAACTGGGAGCAGGTTTGCGTGCCAGCCCATGAGCGCCAACTTGCGCGCGACAAGACATTTCAGCGCCCGCCGCACTCCGGCAGACGATTGCGGGTGGGGTACGTGTCGGGGGATTATTATCTGCACGCGGTGAGTTATTTTATAGAGCAGCTTTTCGCCCATCATGACCGGGAACGGATAGAGCTGTTTGCCTATTCAAACAACCGTATCTGGGATGCCGTTTCGGAGCGGTTACAGTCCTTGGCGGATCACTGGGTTTCTATTGCGGGGATGTCGGACTCCGCAGTGCTGGAACGGATGCATGCGGATGAAATAGATGTGCTGATTGACCTGTCCGGGCATACCGAGCACAAGCGCCTTGGGGTTTTTGCACGCCGCGCCGCGCCGGTGCAGGCGCATTATCTGGGTTATTTTGCCAGTACAGGGCTAACCGAGATGGACTACTGGATCGGTGACGAAATTTTGACGCCTGCCGAAACCGACAACCACTTCAGTGAGCAGGTATGGCGGTTGCCCCGGGTATGGGTTTCCTACAAGACCATAGAAAATGCGCCCGAGCCGGATTGGCATCCCGCAGGCGACGGTTCGGTGTGCCTGGGCAGTTTCAATAATCTGGGCAAGTTGACGCCTGCGACATTAAAGCTCTGGGCCGGGGTGCTCCATGCTTTGCCTGAAGCACGGTTGCTATTGAAAAACAAAGAACTGGCCGATGCCGGTAACCGCCAGCGCATCCTGGATGCCATGGCGGGTCATGGTATTGCACCCGGTCGCATCGAACTTCAGCGTGAATCGGACTGGGCGGGTTATATGGCTCAATATAACCGGCTGGACATTGCGCTCGATCCGGTCGGCGGCCATGGCGGCGGCACCATAACCTGCGATGCGCTGTGGATGGGCGTGCCGGTTATTCATGCTTTGGGAGAACGCGCCACGTCGCGCTTTACGGCCTCCATGCTGAACGCCATCGGCCACCCGGAATGGATCGCACTCGATGAAGCGGAATACATAGACAAAGTGGTCACGCTTGCGCGGGATGTGGGGCAGCGGAAAGCGTTGCGTCTGGTCCAGCGCGAGCGGATGGCCTCCAGTCCCTTGTGCGATGCAAAAGATCTGGCCGGGTCTCTGGAGAACGCCTACGTTGCAATGTTTGAACGGTGGAGGGAAAAACAAAACGGGCGGATATTGCAAGTCCGCGAAATATCATGACGAAGACGAGTCGTAACGATTCATGCCCCTGTGGCAGTGGAAAAAAATTCAAGAATTGTTGTGGCGGGAAAGGGGTTCCGCCTAACCCGATTCCGGCACAGGCCGAATTGAACCGTCTTGTCTCGCTGTTCAATGCCGGGCGCTATGCGGAATTGGAAAATCGCGCGTATGTGCTGCTTAAGCAGTATCCGGACTCCGGATTTGCCTGGCAGCTACTGGGTGCATCGCTCAAGAAGCAAGGCAAAGACGCGTTGCAGGCGTTCCGGAAATCAGTTGAATTCTTGCCGAATGATGCGGGAGCGCACTCCAATCTGGGTGTCGCGCTGAGGAATGCCGGCCAGCTTGGCGAGGCGGTCGGAAGTTACCTGAGGGCAGTCCGACTCCAACCCGGTTTTGCCGACGCACACTTCAATCTGGGCAATGTATTGAAAGAACTCGGGCGCTTCGGGGATGCGGCGGAAAGCTATCGCCGTACCCTGGAAATCAAGCCGGATTACGCGTATGCACATTACAATCTGGCTAATGTTTTGAAAGAGCTTTGGCAATTTGATGATGCGGAAAAAAGTTATCGCCGGGTGCTAGAGCTGCAACCGGGTTTCGCCGAGGCATATTTCTATCTGGGAGTCGTCCTGCACAATACCGGGCAACTCGAACAGGCAATCGAATGCTATCGCGGGGCACTGGAGATTAATCCGGAACTTGCCGAGGCGCACAGCAATCTGGGTGCCTGCCTTAAAGAATTCGGGAAAATTGATGACGCGGTGACAAGTTGCATCCGGGCTTTGGAAATCAATCCAGACAATGCCATGGCGCATAATAATCTGGGCAATGCATACAAAGAGGCATGTCGATTGGACGAGGCGATTAATTGTTATCGCAGTGCCGTTGCCATTGATCCGTACTATACCCAGGCCTATAGCAATCTCGTCTATATGCTTACTTTTCATCCGTCATTCGATGAGCAGAGCCTGTTGGCGGAGGCGAAGCGGTTCGCTTCTGCAATGCCCATGCATGGATATCTGTCCGCCGGTTCGGTTGCCCGCCAAAATAATAATTCCGACAGGCGCTTGCGCATAGGCTACGTTTCACCCGACTTCAGAGATCATTGCCAGTCATTGTTTACCATCCCGCTGCTGTCGAATCATGATCACACGCAGTTCGAAATTTATTGTTACGCGCAACTGGCGCGACCCGATGAAATCAGTGAGCGTTTGCTTGGCTATGCCGATGTCTGGCGCTCTGCCAATGGAAAATCCGATGCGCAACTGGCGGAATTGATCGCGAATGATGGCATAGATATTCTGGTCGATCTCACTATGCATATGTCCAACGGACGCCCTCTGGTATTCGCGCGCAAGCCCGCACCGGTGCAGGTCGCCTGGTTGGCTTATCCGGGCACCACCGGTGTCGCTGCAATTGACTACCGTCTTACCGATCCGTGGTTGGATCCCCCCGGAGTCGGCGACGAGTGTTACTCGGAAACATCAATCCGGCTTCCTGATACCTTCTGGTGTTACGATCCTCTGATATCCGGTTTGGAACCCAATGCATTGCCGGCCCTGACGGCGGGTTATGTCACTTTCGGATGTCTCAACAATTTCTGCAAAGTGTCTGACGATACCCTGCATCGCTGGGGACAGGTCATGGCGCGATTGCCCTTCTCACGGCTGATCCTGATGGCGGCCACCGGGTTGCACCGGCTAAGAGTATTCGATATTCTTGGCCGATACGGCATAGCTGGCGAACGAATCGAGTTCGTCGAATTCCAGCCGCGGTTGAATTATCTTCAAACCTATCACCGCATCGACCTGTGCCTCGATACCCTGCCCTACAACGGGCATACAACCAGTCTGGACGCCTGCTGGATGGGGGTGCCGGTGATTACCCAAGTGGGTCATACCGTTGTTGGAAGAGCGGGGTGGAGCCAGCTTAATAATCTGGGACTATTGGAGTTGGCGGCATTTGATGACCAGTCCTTTGCCGATATTGCCGTTGCACTTGCCACCGATTTCCCACGGTTAAGCCGGCTGCGACAGACCCTGCGCAGTCGCTTGGAGGCCGGCCCTCTGATGGACGGGAAACGTTTTGCCGGAGCAATTGAAACTGTCTATCGCGATATCTGGCTAAAGAACTGCCGGGATAAAGTTGCAGCGCGCCCGGATGCGTTGAATGTCAGCCATCACAACCTGACGGTTGTTGCCATTAACGGAAATGGCGACGGTGCGGAAATGTTGCCCAGTCTGAGTCACAGCGTAAACCAGCTAAAGGGCGCGAGAGGACTCCTGTTAAGCCTGAAAAAGCCGGCCCAAATGGGCGATAACATCGAATGGATGAAAATCGACCAGCCTTTCGACAGGACGGGATATAGTTTTTTTGTCATTTATTTTTTGCAATACTATATTTCGACCAGCCATGTTCTGATTGTGCAACATGACGGTTGGGTTCTGAATGGCGAAAATTTCAAACAATATTTTTATGACTACGATTATGTCGGCGTGACCAATCACGCGGCGCTGGTGGGTGATTCTTTTTGCGAAGGATATACCTGGGTGGGACGGTCCGATTCCATCCCGGTTTATTGCGGTGGGTTCAGTCTTAGAACAAAGAAATTATTAGAGGCGCCCTCGTTGTATAAAATTACCCCGCAAAATATTTCGCGACCGTTATTCGTCAATGAAGATGTTCAGTTGTGCTTGTATATGAGACCCCAACTTGAGGATAGGGGATTCAAATTTGCCCCTATGGAAATTTCTAGAGAGTTTGGATTCGAATATCTGGGCAAGAATTTAAACGACCGTGATGATTTAAGATGTTGTCTGGGGCTGCATGGCAATACACGTGTATTGACCGGGGAAAATCAGGTTCTATTCAAAATTCCAGAAGAAGATATAAATACGATTTATGGGGAAGGAAAAGTTCTTGAGTTGCTTCAGTTGTATGGTTATGAGATAAATTTTATCAAGCATCCTTTCTGAACAATTCAAGTGTAGCTCAGGATTTCAGTTTGCCTCGCACCAATCGTACCGCATTCGGAATGAGTTGCTTGACATGGGAAGACTGTCCGCCAGCGAAAGCCACGCCCCAGCCGGGACCGACACTACTTGGCGTTCTCGTCCAATAAGACAGCTTTCCCAAATTATTATCCGGGAATTCTTCTTCGACTGTCGATATATTCTGTTTTCCGTCCGAGCGGGCATGGCCAAACAAAGTGGCCAATTCTGCAGTATTCGGGATTCGCCACCCGCCGCTTTTCAGTTTCTGGGCATCGTCAAATGTAAAGGTCTTTGCCGTTCCTTCGCAGCCCGCCCCGTCTTTCCAATTCTGACCGACGCTGCAACGCGTCCAGGTCAAATGAGATTGTTTGTCATAGACCGTATCGCCATGGGTCACGAAGCGGGGATGGTCCTCACCCCAAGCCAGATCACTTAATATCAACCCGCCCAATATGTACAGGGACAGTAAAAGTGTGGGGAACTTACGTTTCAATTTAATTCTCCCTGATTCATTTGCAAAATTGATGGATAGAACGCCTGTCTAAATTCATACTTCTTCTCAAGAAATTCACTGCCTCCCGCACAATTCATGCGAGTTAAAAAGCGTTGCGGGAACTCCGGAGCCAAATAAGAATAATGTTCTATTGTTATAAAATTATTACTGCAACCCAGTTGAACGCCGCCTTCCGCAACGCGCGTAGCCTCTGACGAGATCGTCCCCCTGTAAGCAGATTACTTCCAACTTTCTATAACTGTTTTCCCGGCCCTCGCAAAAGCGGTCTGGCAGAGCTGCAATAATATTGCAACTCTACTATGTAAGACTGGGGGAGTATATGGACTGAATATTGGCGTGGACTGTTTAATATGTGCAACGTTATTTGGAGGGGCGGCTTTAACCATGACGATTAGCACGGACATCATGGATCGAAATTTAAACACCTCCCCGCAGAAGAATTATTTATCAAAAATGGGTGGCAATTTGCCAAAACTGTCAGGATGATTCTCAATGAGCATTCAAGAGGCATTTAAGTTTCACCGGGCCGGACGTTTAGCCGAGGCAGAAGCACTCTATCGGCAAATACTCCAGACCAGGCCCGGTCATCCGGATGCGTTACATTTACTGGGGATGGTTGCCCATGAAACAGGCAGGAATGAACTCGCTGTTGAGTTGATCGGACAAGCGATCAAGGTCAACCCCTCCGCAGCGATGTATCACAATAATCTTGCGATGGCGCTTGAAGCACTGGGCAAGATGGATGAGGCTGCAGCAAGCTTCAGCAAGGCGCTGTTGCTTAAGCCGGGTTATGCCAAGGCCCACTTTAATCTGGGAAATATTCTCCGTGGTCAAGGAAAGTTTGATTCCGCGCTTGCAAGTTTCCACAATGCAATCCTGTATCAGCCGGATTATGCCGAGGCGCACAACAATCTGGGAAATGTACTTAAAGACTTGGGCAAGCTGGACGAGGCGGTCTTGTATTACCGCAAGTCGCTTTCGTTCAAATCAGGCTATGCGGAGGCGCACAACAATCTGGGGAATGTACTCAAAGACCAGGGCAAGCCGGACGAGGCGGTTGGGCATTTCAATGAAGCGATCATCTTTCAACCGGATTATGCCGAGGCGTACTGCAACCTGGGTAACGCACTCAAAGACCTGAAGCAATTTGATGCGGCACTCCTCTGTTATAGCAAAGCCATCGCCCTTAAGCCGGACTATGCAGACGCTTACAACAACCGGGGCAATGTACTCAAAGACCTCAAACAATTCGATGCGGCACTCGCGAGCTATGATCAGGCGATCGCAATCAAACCTGCTCATGCAGACACTTACAATAACCGTGGCGTGGCACTCCATGAGCTTAAACATTTCAATGCCGCGCTGGCAAGCTTTGATCAGGCGATCGCAATCAAACCTGACCATGCGGATGCTTATAACAACCGTGGCGTGGCATGCAAAACGCTCAATTATTTCGATGCCGCACTGGAGAGTTTTGATCAGGCGATCTCAATCGACACTGACCATGCTGACGCCTACAACAACCGTGGAAATGTACTAAGAGATCAGGGCAGGCTGGATGTGGCGGTCGAACACTTCCACAAGTCGCTTTCAATCAAGCCCGATTTTATCGAGGCGCACTACAATTTGGGCAACACGTTTGTGGAACTCAAGCAGCCGGATGCGGCATTTGCGAGCTATGACCAAGCCATTGCTATCAAGCCGGACTATGCGGATGGGCACTGGAACAAAGCGCTTCTTTTTCTGTTGCTTGGGGATTTTGAGAACGGCTGGGCAGGATATGAATGGCGCTGGGAGAACAAAAATTTAGAAATGCCCAAAAGGAACTTTGCCCAACCACTGTGGCTGGGGGCAGAGTCCCTGGCAGGTAAATCTATCCTCCTGCACAGTGAACAAGGGTTGGGTGATGCCATACAATTTTGTCGTTATGCAAAAATGGTTGCCGATTGTGGAGCGCATGTTATTTTGGAAGTGCAGGAACCCATCTTGGACTTGATGGCAAATCTGGATGGCGTTTCACAGTTAGTCGCATCGGGCGATTCGCTGCCCGCATTTGATTTGCATTGCCCTTTATTGAGTCTGCCCTTGGCATTCAAGACTGGGATGGACAGCATTCCTGCTGCAACCCCCTATTTAAGGGCTGATGCAGGCAAGGTGGCGCAATGGAAAGTCAAGCTGGACGGAAAAGCCGGGCCCCGCGCGGGGTTGGTATGGCGAGGCAGCGCACTGCACACCAATGACCGTAATCGCAGCATTTCGTTTGCTGAGTTATTGCATCACCTGCCCGATGGTTTTCAGTATGTGAGTTTGCAAAAAGAGCTGCGCGGGGAAGATCAGGAAACGCTCAGGTCTCGTCCGGACATTTTGCATTTTGGAGATGAGTTAACCGATTTCAGCGATACCGCTGCCTTATGTGAACTGATGGATGTCATCATCAGCGTGGATACCAGCGTCGCACATCTGGCGGGCGCTTTGGGCAAGCCAGTCTGGATTCTCCTGCCCTATATTCCCGATTGGCGCTGGTTGCTGGATAGAAGCGACAGTCCGTGGTATCCGGGTGCCAAATTGTACAGGCAGGAAAAAATCGGCGAGTGGGACGCTGTGTTTGAAAAAGTAAAATCGGACTTGCTCAGTCTGGTGCCATGCACTGAGTCTGACCCGGTATTCGACAGAGACTATAGCATTGTGAGCATGGCAAACAATTTACTTTGTCCGGTTTGTCAGGGGGCGTGTGCACTACTCGATGTGGTGGATTTCAATAAAACCTGTGAGGAAGCAAGAGGCAAATTTCTCACTCTGTCAGGCATTCCTGTTTACTACGCTCTGTGCGGCAAATGCGCCTTCTGTTACGCGCCGGAACTCGTAACCTGGAATTTGGAAGAATTCGAGCAGCGGATATACAACGACGAATACATCCTGGTCGATCCGGACTACATGGATGCCAGACCCCGGGAAAATGCCGCCAGTTTGATTGCCATGTTTGGAGACCGGGCGCACGGTATTAAACATCTGGACTACGGTGGAGGGGGCGGTCTTCTCGTCAATTTACTGGGAGAATCAAATTGGCAATCCGCTTCCTATGATCCTTTCGTGGACAGGGATGTTCGCATTGAGCAGCTTGGAACATTTGACCTGATTACGGCATTTGAAGTTTTCGAGCATGTTCCCGATGTTCGGCAACTCATGTCGAACTTGCGTACATTGCTTGCACCGAATGGTATCGTATTATTTTCAACTTTATTATCGGACGGGAATATTCATCCCAAGCAAAGAATAAGTTGGTGGTACGCCTCGCCCCGCAATGGGCACATCAGCCTGTTCTCAAAAAACAGCCTCGCCATCGTTGCGCAAAATAACGGATTTAATTTGGGCAGTTTTTCGGAGGGTTTTCATGCTTTCTTCACCCAGGTTCCCCCCTGGGCAGATCACATCATTAGTGTGTCATAGCTCAACGGAGTATCTGCAATATTTGTGCAATATTGCCATGCAATACTTGAGTCGTAGCGTTTACTGCTGCGCGTGAACTTTCGGCAGCACTCAAAACACGATGAACATGTCGATTTCACTGGCCTTTCAGGAAGCTATCGAGTATCACCAAGCCGGGAGATTGCCCCAGGCAGAAGCACGCTATCAGCAGATTCTCCGGGTTGCCCCCCATCATCTGGACGCATTGCATTTATCAGGTTTGCTTGCCCATGAGCTGGGCAGGAACGAGCTTGCCGTGGAACTTATCGGCAAGGCGCTTGTGCTGCAACCCGATTTTGTCGAGGCGCACAGCAATATCGGGCTTGCGCTGAAGGAACTGGGCAAGCTGAATGAGGCGGTCTGGCATTTCCGCAAGGCGCTTTCGCTCAGGCCGGATTATGCCGAGGTGCATTCCAATCTGGGGATTGTGTTCCAGGAACAGGGTAAGTTGAATGAGGCGGCCGCCAGTTACCGCTTGGCGCTTTCGCTCAAGCCTGATTTTGTCGAGGTGTATTACAGCCTGGGAAATGTGCTGCGTGATCAAGGCAGGCTGGACGAAGCGATCGGGTGTTGCCGAACAGCGCTCGTGCTTCAGTCGGATGCTTTTGCGGCATACAACAATCTGGGAAATTTACTGCGGATGCAAGGCAAGCTGGACGAAGCAGCAGAGTGTTACCTCAAGACGCTCGCGCTCAAGCCGGATTATGAAGAGATGTACGCCAATCTGGGGGGCGTGCTGCTGGAACTGGGCAAGCTGGATGAAGCCGTCAAGATTTATCAAAAGGCACTGGAGATTCGGCCGGATGCTTTTCAATATGCCATCTTTTCTCATCTGCTGCTGCCCATTATTCCCGACTCTGTTGAAAATATAACTTCCTGGCGTAAGCGTTTTCAAAACGGCATTGCATCTCTCAGGAGCATACCGGGTTCACTGGAAAATCCGGGCAGCATACTGGGTACGCCGTCATTTTTCCTGGCCTACCATAACCAGAATGATCGTCCGCTAATGGAGGATTTGTGCAACTTCTTTCGGGCGCGGATAGCAGAGCTGACGGCGACAGCACCTCATATACTTTGCTGGCAACCTCCGATGATTTCCGGCAAGCGGATACGGGTGGGATTTTTGTCAGAATTTCTGGTGGATCACACCATAGGCAAACATTATAAAGGCTACATTCAGCATCTGGATCGCAGCCGATTCGAGGTATGGCTGATCCATGCGCCCACAGCCAAACAGGATGCTTTGCGCCAGGAGCTGGATGGCATGGCTGATAAATCCATTACCCTGCCGGAAAACTTAAAAGACCAGCAGCAGGCGGTGGCGGAGGCAGAACTGGATGTGCTGTTCTACCCTGACATAGGCATGTCGCAATCCACCTATTTCCTGGCCTATGCCCGCCTTGCACCGGTGCAGGCCACCAGCTGGGGGCACCCGGATACCAGCGGGCTGGATACGATAGATTACTATGTTTCATCGTCTGTTAATGAACCAGAAGATGCCGAGGCGTATTACACCGAAAGATTGATCCGCCTGAACCGCTTGCCCTGCTTCTATTACCGGACTGCGCCCGGGCAGAGTTTCACCAAGGCAGAATTGGGCTTGCCGGAAACCGGTACCCTGTATGGTTGCCCCCAGGCGCTGTTCAAATTCCATCCGGATTTTGATGCGGTGTTGGCGGCTATTGCCGAAGGCGACCCGACAGGTTATATAGTGCTGCCGGAAGGCAATCATTTCGCCTGGACTAACCAGTTAAAAACTCGCTGGAACAAGCGCTTTCCCGCGCTGCTCAACCGTGTGCTATTTCTGCCGCGCATGCCCTGGAATCATTTTATGGCGGCAATAGCGCAGATGGACGTGCTGCTGGACCCGTTGTATTTTGGCAGCGGCAACACGCTCTACGATGCGATGGTGACTGGAACACCGGTGGTGACATGGCCGGGGCAGTTCGCACGGGGAAGGAATGTGGCGGCCGCATACCAGCAGATGGGGGTGGCAGACGCACCCGTTGCCCATCGTGTGGAAGACTATGCCCCATTGGCTCTGGCTTTGGGGAGAGACACGGAGCGTCGCAGGGTTTTGCGTATAGCGTTATTAAAGGCGGCAGAACGCGAGCTTTTCGAGGACATGCAGGCGGTACGGGAGTTTGAAGGTTTTCTGGAAGCCGCTGTCGGGGCAGCTGGCAGTGGAGAAAAACTGCCACCGGACTGGCGGCCAGTTATCAAGGTGCTGCAAGATCAACTATTGAACCTTCCGTAATTAATGACGCGAATATTTACAACAGCCGTCATTCCGGCGAAGGCCGGAATCCAGTATTCCAAACAACCCCGTGTAGCGGACAAAGCCGTGTTTGGGTGTAGTTGTCCCACTGCGTGGGTTTTATATAATTATCTGGATTCCGGCCTTCGCCGGAATGACGGAGAGGCAGGTTTCTAAAGTTGTCCTCAATTATGGAAACCTCGGCCCCGTAGCCCGGATGCAGCGTAGCGGAATCCGGGAGCACCCGCCAGGGCGCAGCAGTTTATCCCATGTCAAAAAATCCCCGGATTTTGCTGCGCTGCATCCGGGCTATCTTGCTAACACTGGTAGGGCGGGTCACTTCCGCCGTTGCATGCGATAACAAAGAAGCCGGGATAGCAATAGGTGAATTGATGTTGAAATGGCGGGGGTGACCCGCCCTGCGCTTGCTTCCGAATTGCTTTCAGGCGTCAAGCGATACGATAGCCTGGACGCGGTCGTAAGGCGCACGGATACCGTTTTCGTCCCGCACGATCAGCCCGGCATGAACCAGAGCCGAAACATCCTCATGAACCCGCTTGTAGTCTCGCCCAAGGATTTTTGCCAACCCGGCAATTGTTTGAACAGGCTGTTGATGGACATATCGCAACAGTGCCAAGCGTTTGGGTGTAAGAGTGGACACCAGTGCTTCCAGACTAAAAAAAGTCAGATTAGTTTCTTTGACTTCTTCGCCCTGTTCCAGTCGATGCCAAGCACTGATAAATCGATGCCCCATTTCCTCGATGGACCCAACATGAAGACTAACTGTTTTGTTCATAATTCACCTCGCGCATGCAGCACATCGGACAAAAAATCGGCAACCAGCACTTCGACAGTCAAAAATAAATACGGTTCTTCGCGTCCCTTGATATGCCGGTGGTCGCTCTTGCCACGCTCGTTGTCGTATCCCACCACACGCTCACCGAGATAGCCATAGAACAGGCTATATTTGAAGGAGTGCGTGCTACCCATGACGGGTTTGTGGACGCGCCAGATCGACATTTCAACGATAGCTCCATCCGGGTACTCACTTCGGTCATAGAATGCTTGTGTTGCTTTCATCTGGTGTATCGTGACATACGCCATCTATGGCGTCAAGCGACATAGACTTATGGACAAACATAGACGGTTGCAATATTTGTGCAATCTTGCCATGCAATACTGGTGAAAACAGCGTTGTCTGCTGCGTGAAGGAATTCCGGCAGCAATCAAAACACCATGAATACGTCGATTTCACAAGCCTTTCAGCAAGCTATCGAATTCCACCAAGCCGGGCATTTGCCCCAGGCAGAAACATGCTATCTGCAAATACTCCAGATCGATCCCCATCATCTGGATGCGCTGCACTTATTGGGTTTGCTTGCTCATGAGCTGGGCAGGAACGAACTTGCCGTTGAACTGATCGGCAAGGCGCTTGCGCTGCAGCCAGATTTTGTCGAGGCGCACAGCAATATCGGGCTTGCCCTGAAGGAACTGGGCAAACTGGACGAAGCGGCAGGGCACTACCGCAAGGCACTTTCGCTCAGGCCGGATTATGCCGAGGTGCATTCCAATCTGGGCATAGTACTGCAGGTGCAGGGCAAGCTGGATGAAGCAGCTGCCAGTTACCGCAAGGCGCTGTCGCTCCAGCCGTATTTTGCCGAGGCGCACAACCATCTGGGACTCGTGCTTCAAACACAAGACAAGTTATTTTGGTCACACGATGTTACCCATCAGAGCGAAACAAAGAAACGCAAGGTAATTGGTTTGATCCAAACACGTGGCATAGGTGACATCATCATTGCAGCACCAATCGCTCAGTATTTCATTCATCAGGGACACGAGGTGTTCTGGCCGGTGGATGACCGGATTTATTCTGCTGTGCAAGCCGCGTTTCCGGAGATACGTTTTATTCCCATCCACATGCCCATTAATATGGAGGATGACAACGGGATTTTCTCCTACTTTTACGGCCAGCCATTTGCAGAGCTTGCTCGTGTTGGATGCGACACCGTTCATAGTCTGTATTCAAGCTTTCACGGCATGGGTGTCGTCAACCATAAATTGGCACAATCACTCAAGTTCGACGAATACAAGTATGCGATTGCCGGGGTGCCGTTTTCCCAAAAATGGAAGCTGAAAATCGCTCGTGATCCAAATAGAGAACAGCGACTATTTCAACAATTGAACATTCGTGGCGATTATTTGTTGATGCATGACGAAGCAGCCGGCTTCAAGCCGGACATACAGTTGCCTGAAGACATGCTGCGTGATTATCAAGTGATAAAGATTAGCGAGCTATCCGAAAATCCATTTGACTGGATTGGTGTGATAGAAGGTGCCAGCGTGTTTGTCTGTGTGGATAGCTGCTTTGCCAATCTGGCGGAGCAATTAAACTTGTGTGAGCGCAAGTATTTATTCTTGCGTTCGGAGACCAGCTTTACCCCTGTATTCAAAAACAACTGGCTATTTATGTGGACAATTTCATGAAACTTAACCTTGGCAGTGGCAGTAAAACAATCCCCGGCTTTCTGAATGTAGACAAATACCACACGGCAACAACCAATGTTGTCTTTGATCTCGAAACAACTCCATGGCCTTGGAAAACAAACTCTGTGCAAGAGATCCGATTTATCCATTCTTTGGAGCATATGGGGCGGGATACAGACACGTATCTGAATATCATAAAAGAGACTTATCGCATTTGTGCCAACGGGGCATCAGTTATTATTCATGTTCCCCATCCAAGGCACGACGACTTTCTCGGTGATCCCACTCATGTTCGTCCAATCACACCCCAATCCTTTACTCTTTTTAACAAGGTTCAAAATGAGGAGTGGTTGGCAGGCGGTGTTTCAGCAGCAACTCCATTGGCTCTTTATATCGGGGTTGATTTTTATATTGCAAGCTTGGGTACAGTGCTTGATCCAGTCTATTACGAGAAATATTCCAAAGGAGAACTGACTTTGGATGAGATCAACCTGAAGGCGCGAGAACTGAATAACGTGATTGCCGAATATCACATTAACTTAATTGCAAGAAAACCCTAGCAGACCAAACTAGCAAGGATACAAATTGATAAGTTCGTCGGTTTCACCGATTTTTCAGCAAGCTATCGAATCTCACCAAGCCGGGCATTTGTCTCAGGCAGAAGCATCCTATCGGCAAATACTCCAGATCGAGCCATATCATCTGGACGCGCTGCATTTATCAGGTTTGCTTGCCCATCAGATGGGCAGGAACGAGCTTGCCGTCGAACTGATCGGCAATGCACTTGCACTGCAGCCGGATTTTGTCGAGGCACACAACAATATCGGTCTTGCACTGAAGGAGCTAGGTAAGCTGGACGAGGCGGTCGATCACTTCCGAAAGGCGCTCTCGTTCAGACCCGATTATGCCGAGGTGCACTCCAATTTGGGGATAGTACTCCAGGAACAGGGCAAGCTGGATGAAGCGGTTATGCACTACCGCAAAGCGCTCGCCTTCAACCCGGATGATGCCGAAGCCCACAACCATCTGGTATTTTCTCTCAAGGAAATGGGTCTGTTGAAAGAAGCGGTCGAGCACTGCCGCAAAGCACTCGCAATCAAGCCGGATTCTTTCGGGGATCACAACAATCTGGGAAATTTACTTCGGCAGCAAGGCAAGCTGAAGGATGCCGCCGCCAGTTACCACACAGCAATTTTGCACAAACCGGATTTTGCCGAGGCGTACTACAATCTTGGTGTTGTCCTGGGTGACCTTGCGCGGCATGATGAGGCTGCTGCCTGTTTCAAAGAGCTTTTATTGATCGAACCTGATTATGTCTTTGCCTCAGGCATGGTTCTGTTCAGCAAGAAGAGTTGCTGTAATTGGGTAGGAATTGAGGATGCCAGTCGCGAGTTATTGGGTGGAATTGATGCGGGCAAGCCGGTATCTCCCCCTTTTAACTTGCTGGCGATTCCCTCCACGCTTGAGCAACAACACCGCTGTGCGGTGATGTATGTCCGGAAACAATATCCGGAAGATACGAACCCATTAAATATCACCGGCAGGGTTTCCCGTGACAAAATTCGTCTGGGATATTATTCTTCTGATTTCCATGATCATCCGGTCGCCAAGCTTACGGCGGAACTGTTTGAGTTGCATGACCGTTCCCGGTTCGAAGTCATCGGATTTTCTTATGGCGCTTCACCCAACGATGAAATGTACCAAAGACTAAAAGCATCCTTTGACCGCTTTCTCGATGTCAGAGATCAGACCGATCAAAGTATTGCCTATCTTGCCAGGAGTCTTGAAATTGATATTGCCGTTGACCTGACCGGTCATACGGGAAGTTCCAGAACAGGCATTTTTTCCATGCGCACGGCTCCAATTCAAGTGAGCTATTTGGGGTATCCCGGCACCATGGGCGCATCCTATATCGATTATCTGATTGCCGATCCAACGCTCATTCCGGTTGAGCACCAGCCATACTACAGTGAAAAAATCGCCTATCTGCCGGATACTTATCTGGTTAACGGCTCACACAGAGAGATGTCGGAGCGTCATTTCACCCGCAGTGAAGCCGGCCTGCCCGAACACGGTTTCGTGTTCTGTTGCTTCAACAATTACTATAAGATCACGCCCGCCGTTTTCGACATCTGGATGCGGCTCCTGCAACAGGTTGAAGGCAGCGTGCTATGGCTGCCTGAAGGCAACGCACAGGGAATGCAGAATTTGCACCATGAAGCCGAATTGCGCGGCATTGCCCCGGAACGGCTGGTGTTTGCCAAGCGCATGAATTTGCTGTCCGAGCACCTGGCACGCTACCGGCTGGCAGACTTGTTTCTGGACACGTTTTGTTATAACGCCCACACCACGGCCAGCGATGCCTTGTGGGCCGGATTGCCCGTACTGACCTATTTAGGCAATACGTTTGCGGACAGGGTGGCAGCAAGTTTGCTCAATGCCATAGGCTTGCTCGAACTGATCACCCACTCCCACGAGGAATACCTGGCGCTCGCCCTTGAGCTTGCCACCAATCCCGAAAAGCTTGCCTCACTCAGACAGCAATTGGCAAGAAATCGAATCACCCACCCGTTGTTCAATACCGCAGGCTTTACCCGACATATCGAAGATGCGTATACCCAGATGTGGCAAAGGTATCAGCAATCTCAGCCACCCGATCATATCTATGTACAGGCAAAACCCTGATGGGAAATCTGCCGCGAAAATTCAGCAAGAGGCCGGCTGCGGGATTCACTTATCTGGGCTTGCTCATTCTGCTGGCAATCATGGGAATCGTCAGCGCTGCCGCTTTGCAAATTGGCGGCGTTATCCATCGGCGCGTGGCTGAAGAAACCCTGCTCAATGTGGGAAGTGAGTTCAGCAGGGCACTCGATAGTTACCGTCGGGTGACCCCTTCAGGAGAGCCTGATGAGCCTGCTGAATTACAGGAGTTGCTGAAAGATTCGCGCTTCCCCGGGGTGGTGCGACACCTGCGCAAGCTTTACGATGACCCCATCACCGGCCGTCAGGAATGGGGTGTCCTGCGTTCGGAAGAGTCAAAGCGTATCATCGGAGTGTTTAGCCTGTCGGGCGCCAAGCCGATCAAGATCGCCAATTTTGATTTGCGCTTTCGGGAATTATCGGGGAAATCCTCCTATCAGGAATGGGTATTTACCGGCGCACAGGCAGGGACTCCTGCTTCTGGGGAGATAAAATACACCAACCCCCGAGATTTGATGGGTGACCCGCCTCCAACAACAGGTACCAATTCAACGACAATCCCTGCTACAGATTCTGGCAATACGATCCACTATTGGAACCCGCTTGATCTGTTGGAGTGATAGCGACAAGATCAGGTCGAATCTGTCTGTTTCATCAGTCTGTAACAATAACTGACGATAATTGTCAGACTGTGTTTGATACAAAATTCTCAACTTGTTCAGTAATCGCTGACACCATGCGCTGCCATGCGGTCACGTTATGTTGCGCCCTTCTGACGGGGCTTTCCGCTCCATCCGCGCTGGCCGCGGTAGACGATACGCCTGTGCAGGCAAATATTTGCGGTGACCGGGCCGCGGAAGCAGCGCCTGCGGCAACGGGGATGCCAACCTTCAATATTTACGAATACACGGTCGACGGCAACAGTCTGTTGCCGGATCTCAGCATTGAAAATGCAGTGTCGGCCTATTTGGGAGAGGGCAAGACATTACGCGATGTGGAAGGCGCCCGTGCCGCGCTGGAGCGCGTTTATCATGATGCGGGCTACTGTACCGTGCTGGTTTCGATTCCCGAGCAGAATGTAGACATCGGGGCGGTTGCGCTGCATGTGGTCGAGGCGAGCATAGACAGGCTGAAGGTGAAAGGGGCGGAATACACCTTGCCCAGCGATATCAAGTCGCGCGTGCCGGAACTGGCCGAAGGCAAGGTGCCGAATTTCAACACGATGCAGGCTGAACTGACGGCGCTCAACCGCGCTGCCGACTCCAAGGTCACGCCAATTCTGCGTGCCGGCAAGACTCCCGGAACGGTGGAGATGCAACTCGATGTGGAAGACCAGATTCCGCTGCATGGCAGTGTCGAGTGGAGTAACCGCCAGAGTCCCAACACGACAGCCCAACGTCTTTCGGCTTCCCTGCGTTATGACAACCTGTGGCAGCGCGGTCACAGTTTTAGCCTGACCATGCAGGTCGCGCCCCAGCGTCCGTCGGATGCGCGGGTGCTTGCCGGCACCTACGTCCTTCCGGTCGATGCCTCGGGCAACACACTGACAGTGTACGAGGTGCTTTCGCGCAGTCAGTTCGCCAATCTGCCGGGCATGGAGGGGCTGGGGCTGCTGGGTAATTCGGATACATTCGGCACGCGTTTGTCGCTTCCTCTGCATAGTACGGCAGACTATGCGCAGACCTTTGCTTTTGGTGTGGATTACAAAAATGTGCAGCAGACTACAGCGCCGTTGGCGGGGGGGGCAGGCTTCGACCAGCCGATCCGCTATGTACCGCTGGTGGCTACCTATAACGGCAACCTTTTCGGACAGAATCGCAGTACAACGCTGGATTTGACAGCCACCAGCGGTCTGCGCGGCTTTTTCGGCAACAACGATAATGCATTCGATGCCAAGCGCAGTGGGGCTTCGGCCAGTTTCCTGGTATTGCGCACAGGTTTGCAGCATACCGAGAACTTCTCGCGCTGGGCGCTGTACGGCAAGCTGGAAACGCAGGAGTCTTCCGGAATTCTGGTACCCACGGAACAGTATGCAGCCGGAGGCGCCGACAGTGTGCGCGGCTATCTGGAAAGTGAAGTGGTCGGCGACAGAGGGATACGCGGCACGGTCGAGTTGCGTACGCAGCAGTTCAGTTTCGGAGGGCAGGGATCGGCATGGCGCTGGTCGGGTTTGGCTTTCCTGGATGCGGCCCGGATGAAGACCATTCGTTTGTCCGGGGATGTTCTGCCGGAAGTACAGCGGCTAAGCGGTGGCGGATTCGGACTGCGTTTTGTTGCACCGCATGGTTTGACTGTCGACCTGAACGCAGCACGCGCCCTGTTGGCTGATCCCCAGCGTGATAGCAGTGGCAATGTTACCGGTTATACCACCCGTGCAGGCGAATGGCGCGGACTTGCACATGCCATGTGGGCATTCTGATTGCCATGAGGGAATATAACGGGAAATTTGCCCTGCGCGGGCTGTCCGGTCTGGTCTTGTCGCTGGCTGCCAATGTGCTGCTGTGCAGCAGCGTATCGGCGCAAACTGCTGCCCGTCCCCCCGGCGCCTTGCCGGCGGCTCCGACCACTACATACGGTACGCCCATTAATTATCAGGTTAACGGTAGCGCAGCCACGATCACGCAGACAGCCCCGACCAATGTCGTCAATTGGGATAGTTTCAATATTGGCTCTGCCGCCAGCGTGAACATCGTTCAGCCCACTGCCACTTCCGTGCTGCTGAACAAGATAAACAGTGTTTCTCTCACCCCCACCACGATAGACGGCATGCTGAAAGCCAATGGCCGGGTGTATCTCTACGATCCGAACGGCGTTATCTTCGGCTCAACTGCACAGGTTAACGTTAATTCCCTGATCGCGAGTTCGCTCAAGTTTGATGAATCAAGGGTCACCGGTGGTTTGACGTTGCCCGGGGCGACGCCGGTGCTGGGCGTCGATCCAAGCTATCCCGGTGTGCCCGGCAATGTGACGGTGGAAAGCGGGGCGATGCTGACGGCAAATGGTGGCGGTTTTATCATGCTGGCGGCCCCCGGAGTTACCAACAACGGCCTGTTGAGTGCTCCTGACGGACAGGTAATTCTGGCGGCCGGCAGCAAGGTTTATCTTGCCGCGCCTCCGACAGGCCAAACTGCCCTGCGCGGACTGCTGGTCGAGGTAAGCAACGACTATCCCGCGGGGACAGCAGCGACTACGGCGACAGTCGGCACCAGCACTGCGGAAAATGGTACATCCGGCCAGATATCCGTTGGTTTGGGCAATGCCACCATGATAGGTTATGCCGTTAACCAGAAGGGCTTGATCTCGGCAACCACCTCGGTCAGCCTCAACGGTTCGATTTATCTGCGCGCGCGCGACCAGGCGACCCAGGCGGATGGTAGCGGGCCGGCTGCTCGCAGCGGCAATCTGGTTTTGGGAGAGAACAGCGTTACCGAAGTGCTGCCAACAAGCGACACTTCGACGATTGCAGCGGCAAGCACGTTCAACAAGTCTGACGTCGAGTTGGATGGCGCGAACATCCAGTTGCAACAAAACGCCAGCGTTATTGCTCCGGGGGGCAATGTCACAATTAATGCCCGGAACTTGACCCAAAATGCGGTCGCGCTCAAAGCTGACGGCACGCCTGATCCTGCAGCAGCCACAGCTCCCCGTGTCGATTTTGCCTCGGGTAGCCTTGTCGATGTCTCCGGCAGCGCCGGTACGCTGCAGCCGGCGGCAAGCAGCGACGGAACGTCGAATTACAACCTTGACCAGTTGAATGCGGCGGGCGGAACGGTCAACATCCGCGCCGATGGTGCCATTATTCAGCGTGCGGGCAGCACGATCAATGTCAATGGCGGCAATGCCGAGTACCCGTCGGGCAACTTGGCAAGCGGATATCACCTTCAGGGCGGCAATGCCGGTACAGTAAAGTTTTCCGCGCCTATTCTGGTGCTGCAAGGCGCGCTGAGCGGACAAGCCGGTCAGGGTGACCCGACGGCAGTCGCCGCGCAAGGGGGACAATTGCAGATCGGTAATGTGACCGACACCACTATGACCGACAACGGGATCAATCCGGGCAATATTCCGATCGATCCTGTGACCGGCAAGACCGGCACCACTGCGGCAGACGTGTTTGGTTACACCGGGAATTTGCAGATTGGCGCCAACGCCACCCCAATAGCAGCTCCCCCGGATGCGGGGGCGGCTTTTGACCCTGCCAGCCTGCTGGCAACGGGTTTGCATCTTGATCCGGAGGTGTTGGCGCTTGCCGGTTTTAACCGTATCACGGCGCTGACCTCCGGCAACATCAATGTCACGTCTTTGGCACCGGATAGCCAAGTATGGCTGGGTTCGGGGCAGACGCTCAATTCCACGGTGACGGGCGGCTTTCTGGTCGCGTCTAATTCCGGCAGCCAGCAAGTCTCCGACGGGGTGAAAATACAGTGGGTTAATTTATACAATGGACGCCCTGCCGCCAACGAACTGCCGTCGCTTACGCCGACCACCGAATGTCCGGCGAACACCATATGCACACCTGTAACCATTGCTCTGACAGGTAGAGCTTCAGACGGCAAGAACGGTGCCACGATCACGCAGACTGATGCAACCAATATTGTCAGTTGGGATAGCTTCAATATCGGTTCCAATGCCATCCTTACCATCAATCAGCCCTCGTCAACTTCGGTGTTGCTGAACAAGGTGAGCGATCTCTCGCTCAGTCAGACCGTGATAGACGGTATTCTCAATGCCAATGGTCGGGTCTACATTTACAACCCGAACGGCATTCTCTTTGGCAAGGGGGCCACAGTAAATGTTAACTCCCTGATCGCCAGTTCGCTCAAGTTTGATGAGAATCGCGTTGTCGCCGGTTTATTGCTGCCCGGACAGGCGCCGGTGCTGGGAGCCGATCCGGCGACCTACGCTGGAATCGGAAGCGGGCCCGGTGATGTGACGGTGGAAGGAAATGCCGGCGGAGGAGCTGTGCTGACGTCAAACAATGGGGGGTCGATCGTGTTGGCGGCACCGACTATCGTCAATGACGGCACCTTGAGCGTCTCAGAACCAAACGGTCAGGTGATTCTGGCTGCCGGCAGTCAGGTCTATCTGGCATCCCCTGACGTGACGCAGACCGGCACCAATTTGCGCGGTCTGCAGGTCGAGGTCAGCAATAACCTTCCCGATGGCTCGGTCGGTGCAAGTACGGCGGAAAACGGCAACTCCGGTCATATTTCAGTCGGACAGGGTAATGCCACCCTGATCGGCTATGCGGTGACTCAGAATGGCTCGGTCTCGGCTTTGACATCGGTGAACCTCAACGGTTCGATATATCTTTACGCGCGTGATCAGGAAGTGCCCAAATTTGACGGTACGTTTGACAATTTTTCACCGAATGGGCTTTTGGACTCCGCTACCCGCAGCGGCAATCTGGTGTTGGGGCCGAACAGCATTACTGATGTTCTGCCAACTTTGAGTGACGCAGCAACTATCAGCGCGACTGCAGCATTTGGAACTAACAAGAGTTTCAACCCGTCGGTCGTCAATTTGGATGGGGCAAACATTCAACTGCGGCAAAATGCCAGTATTGTCGCTCCGGGCGGCAATGTTTCGATCAAGGCCGAGCAATTGTATGTGCCTGGCGCTATAGTCAATGTCATTGATCCCACGGCCGCCACCGCGCCCCGCGTAGATTTTGGGGCCGGCAGTCTCATTGACGTTTCAGGCAGCACCGGTACCGTACTGGCGATGGAAAGCAATGTGATGATGGTCAATCTGCGCGGCACCGAACTTGCCGACAATGTGTTGCTGCGCAATTCTTCTCTTTATGGATCCAATGTTTACGTCGATATCCGCCATGGCACGGCGATCGCCAACATCAGTGGCTATCTTGATTTGCTTCAGTACAATCTGGGACAGCTTACTGCTGCCGGCGGCTCGGTCAATGTCAGTGCCAGCGGCGCGATCATTCAGCGTCCGGGCAGCGCGATCAATGTCAATGGCGGCTATGTAGACTACGCGTCGGGCTACGTCAATACCACCCAGTTGATGCAAACCAACGGCAACCTGGTCGATATAGGCTCGGCAACGGCAAATACCCTGTATAGCCTCCCCGCCAATCAACCGGCAAACGGGCCGGGCAACTTCGAGCAGGGTTATCGCCAGGGTAGCAGCGCCGGTTTGGTCGCATTATCGGCACCCATTCTGGTATTGCAGGGGGGATTGAGCAGCCAGACTACGGTTGGCCCGTTGCAGCGCGATGTGACGCAGAAGGAATTCCTGACTTCTACAGAAAATCTTACGGCTAACTTTACCAATGTCGTCTTCAGCTATCCTCAAGGCGGGATGTTGATGATCAACAATAGTAATAACACACCCGGCTACAGGGGGAGCACAAGTGATTTGCTGATTGGCGCAACCGCGACTGAATCGTTGGCACCCGATGTGGGCGCTTCGTTTGCCTCCGGCAGTCCGCTGATTGCCAGCATGAATCTTGATTCTGCGGCGCTGGCGTTGGCCGGCTTCAGCCGGATTTCCGCAACGACTTCCGGCAGTATTAGTGTGAACGATCCTGTAACTCTGGCTGCGGGAGGGAGTTTGTCGCTCGTCGCATCGCAGAGCACTGAAAACTTAAGCAACACGAGGGGGGACATCCAACTTGGCGCCCCGGTGACGATACCCGGCGGCACGCTTACGGTGAAGGCTTCCGGCAAGCTGCTGGTTGCAGACGGGGTGAGTTTTGATCTGGCGGGGCTATGGACCAATGACCAGACACTGGCATCACCGGTACTCGACGCAAACGGCAATCCGGTTTCAGCGCGTGTGAAGAAAGGCGGGGCTTTGAAGTTGTCGGCGGGCCAATTGCTGGTCGGCAACAACGTCAGTGCCGATGTTTCGGCGGGCGCATGGCTGGACAATAATGGAAAAACCACACTTGGAAGTGCCGGCAGTATTACTTTCTCAGCGGTTCCTTTCAATCTGCAGACGTCTTATGACGCAGTTTTACAACTTGGTACAGGGCTGAATCTGTCCGCTTACGGGTTCCCCACCGCCGGTTCTTTTGCCGGCTCCGGCGGTACGCTTAATTTGGTGGGTCGCAATGTGTATGTTGGGATACCCCCCCCCAGTGCCAGTGCCTCCGATCTGTGGCTGCAGCCCGAATTTTTCCAGACGGGTGGTTTTACCAGCTACAACGTAGCCGCCAACGTTGATTTTAACGTACTGGCCAATACGGTGGTCAATCCGCTTGCGTCGAGTTGGCAGTTCAATCAGGGAAACAACCTGCTTTCTTCGGGTGCAATGACTGCGGTAGCGACGAACTATCAATTTAACCCGAGCGGGCCGTCGAGCACACGCCCGTTTACCAGTGTGGCATTTAGTGCCACTTCCACGTCCTGCACTGCGGCGGATGCTTCGGTCTGTGCCGGGACTCTGGTCGTAAATGACGGTGCAAAAATAGTGCTGGATCCGGGGGCCAGCCTGAGCCTGTCCGCCTCCCAGCAGCTGACGGAACTCGGTATGCTTGATGCGCCGGCCGGGAATATCAAGCTGGATCTGATCAAAGGAGCTGCGACTGTGCCGGGCACGCAAGTATATACACGCAGCATCTGGTTCGGCCCCAACGCACAAATTCTGGCCAACGGTTCTCTGCAAGATATATATACCAATGGGGCCGGTATCAGCAGCGGGTCGGTACTTGATGGAGGTTCAATCCGGATCGGCGGGGGGATAGACCCGTCGACAGGCCTGCCTTTGGCGGCGGATGGGTATATTATCGCCGAGAAGGGATCGGTGTTCAACGTCAACGGCACCGGGGCATTGGGCTTGAACTTCAAGTCGAACGGAGTCATTGCGCCGCCCCAGAATGTGGCCAGCTCGGGCGGCAGTATCGAAATCCGTGCCGCTGAAGGACTGTTATTTGACGGCTTGCTGGAGGGGGGGGCGGGCGGTGCCGGTGCCGCCGGCGGTTCGCTGACGGTCGCGCTGGATCCTACTGGAGTGACGCCCACCAGCGATCCGGGCAATTCGCTTAATACATCCATTCCGGGCAGCCCGTCTACTGCATGGGTATTGACCATTTTGCCGAATTTGACGGCCTCCCAACGTATCGTTCCGAAAACCTTGCTGCCGGGCAGCGCAAGTGCGGCTGACGTACAAGCCGTCAAGAACGGGACGACCGCGATCGTTTTCGATAAGATTTCGGGCACGAAAAAAAATATCAAGGATCTCGGCTGGTTCATTGACGGGTCCGGGCCGGGCGCCAATGCAAAATATGCAGACCAGGGCTGGATATCTACCACTTCGTTCGCCGGCGGAGGTTTTGGTAATATCGATTTCAAGAGCAAGGATGTGCTGGCGTTCGGACTGGGCAAATCCGACCTGGCGCTTAGCGCCAGTAATTCGCTGATTCTGGATGCGCCGAATCTGAGTGCGTACAATAACGCGACGAACAATGCGGTCATGCTGCCGCTGTCGACTTCAAGCTCCAGCGTAAAACATCCCAGCTACACTCTGACTCTGACTTCACCCTATATCGAGTTGGGCAGTGCCGACCCGACCTATCAGGTGCCCTTTGCAAGCAGTACGGGAAATTCACAGCTGACTGCCAAGGGAACAACGATAGACCTGATCGGCAACAGCGCGCTGCAGGGGTTTGGTGCCGAAAATCTGAACGCACAAGCGGATATCCGTCTGGTGGGGGTGTCTAGTCTGTTGGATGCGAACGGAAATGACACCGGCCAAACGCAGGGTTCCCTGGCGATGATAGGCAATTTGAACCTGACAGACACCCAGACCTATCCGACCAGCCTAAGCAATTATGCGTTTATGGTCGCCGGAAATGGCACCGATGCCCAAACCGGCACGATGACCTTTTCCTCCAACAACAACACGCCCCAGCAACCCGTGTTGTCCGCCGGGGGGAGTCTGACGGTTATTGCGCCGCACATTATTCAGGCCGGGCTAGTAGAGGCACCTTTTGGTTCGATCACGCTGGGCAATGTCGACAATACACCGTTATCCGCCACATTGAGTTCTGATGGCATAACATACACCAGTTCGAACAACCTGATCCTGTTCGGGTCGGTCACGCTGGGCAACCTCATTTTCCCTAACGATCCCCTGTATCCTTCGAATACGCCTGTCAGCAATCCTATTCTCACCGCCGATCTGACCTACAAGACCGGGAGCGTGACCTCGGTCGCCGGTTCCGGAGTCGTGCCCTTCGGGGCTGTAAATAACGGCAGTGTCCCTGCGTCCAGCACTTGGATGAACGGCATCCTGTTGCAATCATTGCCGCTCAAGTCGATTATATCGAACGCACAGACTATCTCGGCAAACAGCGGTTCACTGCAGGATCTGTCCGGTGGCGGAGCGCTGCTGGCCTACGAATTCACGCCGGGCAAGGGTGGGTCGCGGAACGTGCTGGACAATAGCACGCGGGGTACTGCAGCCATGACGTTTGCCATCAGCCCGAATCCGAATATTCAGGGTGCTGTGGCACCGATCGACAATGTTTATGGCACAGACGGGTTGAAGCCGGGCGATAGCGTCTATCTGTCCGCAATGCCGGGAGGACTGCCGGCCGGTAATTACACCCTGCTGCCGGCCCAGTACGCATTGCTTCCGGGGTATTACAGTATCAGTCTGGCTGCCAATTCGAGCAATATGCAGGCAGGCAGCAATACGAAGCTGGCCGACGGTTCCATGCTCGTCGCCGGGCAGTCGAGCGCGTCCGTTTTCGGGTCGCGCAGCACGCTCTCCAAGGGCTTCATCGTTTCTTCGAGCGGCGCGGCGGTTCCTACTCTTAACGACGTAGTGGTTCCCTCGCTTAGCGGCACCGTGGTTACAACACTCTACCCGAATATCAACGGAGTAATCGTTACCACACTGAATGGCAAAGTGGTTCCCAACATCAATGGCGTGGTAGACCCCTCCATTGATACGCTCAACGGGGTAGTAGTCACTACCCTGAACGGCAAAGTGATTCCCAACATCAATGACGCTTTAGTCGTCAGCAACATCAACGGTGTTGTGGATCCGACCATCGACACGCTTAACGGGGTAGTAGTCACCACCCTCAACGGCACAGTGATCCCCAATATCCAATCTGACGGATGGACACTTTCACCGGGCACCGTGGTGGGTAGCAAATCGGAGATCGCCCTCTATTACGCGACGAACTTCTTCTCCAGCAAGGGCACGGCTGCAGGGGTGGCCGCGCCGGAACTTCCGGTCGATGGCGGCCACATTGTCTTTGATGCTACGGGCACAAGCTCATCCGCGCTGACACTGAACAGCACCATCAACTTAAATGCGGCGACTGGCGGGCGGGCGGGCATGGCCGATATCTCGGCGCCGCAGATTGATGTTGTCTCCACTGCTTCCCAGGGAGGGGCAGGCAACGCCGTTACACTGACGGCGGACTATCTTAACAACTTGGGTGCCGACAGCCTGTGGCTCGGCGCTGTGCGCAATACGGCCAATGGCAGCTGGGTAGACTACACCAATAATGTCACGCTCAGCAACGATGCTCAGCACCCGTTGAGCGCTCCTGCCATCGTGATTATGGCAAACAACAACATCACTCTGGATTCGGGTGCCGTGTTGCAGAGCGGGGGAACGTTGGGTCGGCCTACCGGAAATATATCGTCCACGTCCGGTGGAGAAGCAATGTTGCGGGTTAGCAGCGGTGGTCCGGTCACCGTTGCACGGACCAATCCGGCTGCAAACACTGGCACGCTGGACATTGCCAACGGTGCGACGGTAAGCGCGAGCGGTTCGGCCACGCTCGATGCCCCCGGTGGTGTCACCCTGAATGGCACTCTGGATATGGCGTCGGGTAGTGCATTGAGCTTGGGTTCGCCGGGTATCAGTCTGGGGTCGGCTATTCCCACCACGAATACGGATCTTCAATTGGGGACTGCCGAGTTGCTGACGCTGAGCGGCTTGTCATCTCTGACGCTCAACAGCTATGCGTCAACCATCAACCTGTATGGCACGGTTAATCTGGGCAATACAGCTACCCAACTCTTGTCTTTTCAGGGAGCCGGATTTCAGGGGAATGGAGGGTCGGTAAATTTTGTGGCTGATACTGTGAGTCTTGCAGGCTATGCGGCGAGCACGGCGGCTCCCTCTTCAGCCTCTTCGGGGCTGCTGACGATACAGGCTAACACTGTGGCAATCGGCAACAATGCCTTTGCCATACGCGGGTATGCCAATACCGATCTGATTGCCAACCGCGTGCTAAGAGCGGTCGGCACTTCCGGGCAACTGGTGGTTGACCAGAATCTGACGCTGAATGCAGGTCTGATTGATACTGCCAGTGCCGCCTCCGCCAGTTACAAATCATATGGAATCATGACGCTGACACAAGTTGCCAATCCGGTGACGCCATTAAGTGCGCCGGGAATGGGCGGGCAGCTGAATTTTTCCGCCGCGAATATTGTTGACAGTGCGCAGGTTGATGCGCCATCAGGAAAAGTGGTGATGACGGGTACCAACGGTGTCGACATTAGCGGTGGACAGATAACGACAGCCGGTAACGGGGTAGTCTTCGGCAGCACTACTGCCTACGCACCCGGCGGGACGATTGCACTTTCCGGCAGCGAAGTGACGGTAAAAAATGGGGCCATACTCGATGTATCGGCAGTCGGAGCATCTGCCGGTACGTTATTAATCACAGCGGGCGCAGTAAACATTGCCAATACTCCGGATACCTTGAAGGGGGGGGCAGTGGCGGGAATAGACGGCGTTGCACAAACTCAGGGACAGTTTTCGCTATATACCAATCAGGCAGGAACCAGCGACTGGTTCGGCACGCTGAATACGCAACTCAAAAATGCCGGGTTTACCGGGGCGCTGCAATTCAGCTTCGCCAATGGCGATGTCACGCTGGCGAGTAACGATAATATCATCGCGCATCAAGTTGTTATCGCAGCCAACAATGGCAGTATTAACATCAATGGCACGATCGACGCTTCGGGAGCCGAGGGGGGCAGTATCTCACTGTATGCGTCACAGCCGACATACAACGGTTCTTCCGGCAATGTGACGCTTAGCGGCAATTTGCTTGCCTGCGCTACCACGGGTACCACCTGTGATCTTAGCTCGCTTCTCCAGATCGCGGGCGGTACTCCGGCTGCTGCAGGGTCGACCGGGAAGGGCGGGCAGGTGACGATCGGAACAGGCTTTACCGGCATCTCGACCTTGTCGGCTGTAAAAGGAAGCAGCATCAGTCTGCTGTCGGGAGGCAGCATCGATGTGGGGGGCAGCAATGCCAATGGCAGCGTGACCTTGCGCGCACCGCGCGTCAGCACGGATGGTATTCACTACAACGATGTTGCCATTGCCGGTCTGGGCAGCAATATTAAAAACAGCCTGGCTACAGTGATTGAGGCATATCAGGTCTATCAAGCCGGCACGATAATGGGCACGGATGCAACTACCAATAATCAACCGGCTAACTTCAACACCGCAAATAATCTTAATCTGGATCCGTCCACCAACGGCGTCATGTTTACTGACGCAAAAAGTTTTATGTCCAATCAAGCGGCCAATCTGGCTAGCCAGGCTCGTCTGGGCTTGGCGGGAAATACGGGCATCAGTCTGCGTCCCGGAATAGAAGTTCAGTCCGCCGGCAACCTGACCGTATCGGTCAACGAATTTGCGGCCAACCCCGCAGATCGCGGCTGGAATCTGGATGCCTGGCGTTTTGGCCCCGACAATGTGCCCATAATGTTAACCTTGCGTGCTGCAGGAAATCTGGACATTATCGGTTCGATCAGCGACGGTTTCGTCAAGCCCCTTACAAGCGACCTCAATTCCGGAACCGCCATGCCGGACTGGAGTTTGGGTGCGGACACTTCGGCCAGCTATCGTTTTGCGGGCGGTGCGGCGTTGACAGCCGCCAATCCATTGGCGGTAAATGCCGGCAGCGGTGGCGTCATTTTCGGATTCGCCGATCGGACTCCGCCCAAGGTCATCACGACACAGGTTGACACTACGATGGACAGCAGTGGCAACGCTGTTCCGGTTACTGAAACCCTTGCCTGGACGTCAACTGCACCGTCTGTCGTAAGCGGTAACTATCTGACATCATCAGACAAACAGTCACAGGCGACTGCCAACGCGCTGTTGACACCAACCGACGCCCCGGTGGCGCTGGTTCGCACAGGAACGGGGAACATCAATATTGCCTCCGGAGGCGATGTGACGCTGGCTATGGCGCCATTCTTCGTATTTAATCCAGGCATAAATGATAAATATCTAGCCAACTATTATTACACGCCGGTGATAGCCAACTATAACGGCGCGCCGGTTGTATCCAGAACCCAGAATGCTGACGGCAGTTACAATTACACTGCGGTATCGGTAGACAGTAGCGGCCGTTACGCCGCAAGCGTGTACGGCGCCACGGTGTATACGGCGGGGCAGTCGATCAATCTGGCATCGTCGGGATTCACGCCTCCGAAGAATCAGCTGAACATCCAGTACGGTGCCAGCACCGGTTTGCTGACCGATGCTGCATTCGGTGCCGGCGGCGGAGCCATCACTGTTGGTGCCTTGGGTAACGTGTACGGTCCGCAAAATCCGGGCAATATTTATAGAGAGGCCGGTACACCCTATTCGCCGGTCGATCCCACCGATCCGACATCCACGGAAACTAAAGCAACTCCGGGCAAAGTAGTGACGCAGGAGACGGTTCCCCAGTTGGTCAACGACTGGCTATTCCGCCAGGGGCGCACTTATGTTGGTGCCAATGGCACAGTCCAGTTTGAGCAGGCCGGTCTGAATATCGCGGCCCGGCCTATTACGAATGTCCAGCTCATTCTGAATGCTCAAGGCGATCCCGTAACCGATATGTCCGACCCGGCGGTGGCCGCTGCCCAAGCCAACGGCCTGACCGTGAACACAACAACCTATAGCGCGAATGGCAAGACCGTTACCGTTATATACGGGTTTGCACAAACGCTAAAGGTTGATCCGGTGGCCGCTGCCTTGGCACAAAACAATAACGTGAGTATGACGATCGATAGCGTAAGCGGTAAATATTTAATATACAAATTTGCCAAAAACATAAGTGATCCCGTTGCCGCTGCCGTGACCCAGGGCATGACCATCAGCATGGTGACCGATACCAGCAGTGGCGTGCCTGCGCAATACGTTTCGTACCTGTACGAGTTTTCCCCCATCAAAACGGCATGGTGGACGCGTTACGACTATTTCAATGCGGGCATAGCCACATTCGGCGGCGGAGATGTGCGGGTGAACGCCGCCGGCAATGTCTCGGATCTGTCGGCCAATGTTGCCACGAATGCCTACACTCCGGGAGCCTCCCCCGCCTCGCTGACCGAACAGGGTGGCGGTAATCTGCTGGTGCGCGCCGGTGGCAACATACTGGGCGGCAGTTTCTATGTACAAAATGGCATGGGAACACTGCGCGCGGACGGTTCGATCAAGGCTGGTGATTTTGTGCCGGTATCCGCTAATTCTGCGCCACCGATGGATACGATACTGGCGCTGGGTAACGCCACCTTCAATGTCACAGCCGGAGGTAGTGTGGCTATCGAAACGGCATACAACCCCATGCTCACCGAGCAGAGCGTTAACAATGTGAATAGCAACGGTTCTATCCTGATGAACGTGGACGAGACGGATATGACGCAACGTTCCGTCGACATCCGGAAGAGGTTGGCGCAATTCAGCAATTTTTCGACTTATGACGTCAATAAAAGCTCGGTAAATCTGACGGCGGTGGGCGGCGATCTGAAACTATCAAATGATGCCACAACATTGGCAGTGGCCGGTAACAATGTTGCCAGCTACTACAACACTACTGGAGGTTTTGCCTCAGACTACAATCTCTATCTGCTGGAACCTGCACGGTTCAGTGCCGCCGCATTGAGCGGCAATTTGACTTCATTCAACCGCTTTACCCTGGCGCCCGCGCAATCGGGTCAACTCAAGCTGCTGGCTGCGGGCACGATAGACCTGAGCAATGGCGGTGTCTCGCCCGCCCCCGAGGTGCTCATGCTGGATATGAATCCGGCCACCCTGTCGAGCAGTGCCGCGCCGCAGTTATTTACCACGTCCGATATCGGTGTTCTGAGCGGTACCGCCACCGGTATAGCCGCACACATGTCGGGAGGCTTGCATACGGGTGATACGCAACCGGTGGAAATTGTTGCGTTGAAGGGTGATATTGTCGGCAACATCGACAAAACGTCCACTTTGACTTTGCCCAAGTTTGCCGAGATTCTGGCAGGAAATAATATTGTCGATCTGGGGTTCAGTATCCAGCAAAACAGCACGGCTGATGTGACGACGATCACGGCGGGCAACGACTTCTTTGAAAATACTGCTGCGGTCATGGCATATACCGATCCCGGCCAATTGAAGAATATCGTGACCGGCCCCGGCAGTATCGATATCAGCGCCGGCCGCAACGTTGATTTCGGAAATCGTGGCGGTCTGGTCACGCGGGGCAATCTCGAGAACCCTTATCTTCCGGTTGGCGGTGCAGCCATCAATATCGTGGCGGGCGTAAAGCCACAAGCGGTGAACTATGCGCAAGCTGTAAGCTGGCTTGCACAATATGGTTCCGTCTCCGACGTTTCAACCTCGCCGACCACGCTGACCCCGTCGGAGCAGAATGATCTGATCGCGTATTTGCAATCGCTGAATTTGAATAAACTGCCCGCCTCCAGTCTGACGTCGTCCGAGACGGCTTTCCTTGGCTTATCCGCCGCGCAGCAAAGCCAGACACCCGCGGTAGCGGTGGCTGCATTTCTTAGCCTGCCCGCTGCCCAGCAAAGCCCGTTTTATGTCACGCATCAGTCGGCAGCCAATATTCTGGCGCTGCAGACATTCGTGGGTATGACGGAGCAAAATGCGCTGACTGCGTATCTGCAAACACTGCAGCCGAATATGCCGACCGGCTTGACCTCTGCCAAGGCTCTGGATGCATTCAACAGCTTGACTACCGCCCAGCAAAACCAGTTTCTGGTCAAGTTTGCCGATCTCAATGATCTTAATGTGTATTTGAATGCGAATATCAATACGTACGCGAAATTTATGCAGCAGGGGCAGACAGTGATCGCGCTCGCTAGCACGCAGGATGCAATACAATTTTTTGCTGCCGGGCAAAACCAGTCTGCCGCCGTTGCACAATTGAACCAGTATCTGGTCAAAAGCACTAATATTCTGTCAGTAGTGGGACTTACTGCTTCGGCGGAAAATGTATGGGCAGCATTCCGTACCTTGTCGCCCGTTGATCAAACCGTTTTTCTGAACTCACACCCTGATGTGGTCGCAAATATTGCGACAAATGCAGCGCAACTTTACACGGCGCTGGGCGTACAGCCGAACTTTACCTCCTTCAGTCCGCAGTATCTGGCGGATTTGAGGACCTTCGTGAATAATACTCTGCCCGTAACCTCCGCCCTGCCCGCAACGACTTCGGCGCAAAACGTATGGGCGGCTTTCCGCTTGTTGTCTCAAACCGAACAGACACTGTTCCTGAAAAACGAATGGCCGGCAGTTTTCACGGCACTGGGCGTACAACCGGACTTCTCAGCTTTATCTCAGCAGGATATGCTGGATTTGAGGGCTTCCGTGAACAATGCGTTGCCTGCAACGGCCACTTTGCCGATAACGGCTTCGGTGCAAAGCGTATGGGCAGCCTTCCAGTTATTGTCGCAAGCTGATCAGACCCGGTTTCTTTACTCCCACTCCGATGTGGTCACGAGTCTTATAGCAAGTGCGTCACAGTCTTCCGCCGTAGCCACGATTCAACCTTCCACAACTCGGGTGGATGGGAACACCGCGCAACTGAATGCAAGCTTTTTTTCCAGTCTCTCCGAGGCCAGCAATCAGAGCAGCAACAGCAATTTTGACCGGTTGGTCGCCAGTCTGTTCCCTTCTGCCTCAACGGCAAGAGTGACCGGGTGTGCCGGTGGTTGCATTGACGTGTACTCCAGCCAAATCAAGACCGAACAAAACGGGTCCATCAACTTGTTTGCCCCGAACGGTTCTGTTTACGCAGGTCTGACTACCGGTACTTCCGGTAAATCTGCCTCCACACAGGGCATCTTCACGATAGCCGGAGGGGCGGTTGCCGCTGTTGTGAATAACGATTTGCTGGTCAATCAGGGACGGGTGTTTACTTTGGGCGGCGGCGATATAACACTGGTTTCTGAATACAACAACATTGATGCAGGAAAAGGATCCAAGACCGCCTCCTCGGCGCCTCCGCCCCAGATTACCATCAGTAAAGATGGCCAGGTTGCAGTCGATGTTTCGGGTTCCATTGCGGGGTCGGGTATTGCCACACTCAAAACCAATCCTGCAGTCCCTGCCGGCAACGTCTATCTGATTGCCCCCCGGGGGACAGTCAATGCGGGCGATGCCGGGGTTCGTTCCAGCGGCAATATCATCGTCAATGCGGCTGTAGTGCTGAATGGAAATAACTTTGCGGCTGCGGGCCTCAGCAGCGGGACAACGGCGGCGGTGGTCGCACCTTCCACTCCCCCGCCCCCCCCGCCTGCCAGTACGACCTCCAGTTCCAGTGATGCAAGCAAGAGCCTTAGCAACGCCAATGCGGCGAGTTTAAATGCAGCGTTGAACGTGGAAGTGGTGGGCTACGGGGACAACAGTCGCGCACCCAATACCGAGCCATCCGGCCCGTCTTCCGACGGTATTCGTGAAGATGCCACTCCCGGCGACGGAGCTAGCAATGATGAAGATATCAAAAAAAGTAACCGCAAGAAAAAGACTTGAACCAACGTAAATGAAGGGTTGATGAATGATGTGTTTAAAAAGAATTTTGTTGCAGGGACTTGGGCTTTTGGGGGCGGCGTCGCTGTTGTTGGCCCTGCCGCAACTTGTGCATGCCGATGACTGGTCACACAAAAAGAAACTGGGTTTCAATACCACGGCCGGCGGAACCGAGATTAAGGAAGACGTCGCACAACTGCCTTTGCTGGTGCGTTTGCATAGCGGCAATTTTACGTTCTCCGAAGCCAAGCCGGATGGCTCCGACTTGCGTTTCTTCGCGGCCGATGGAAAGACTCCGCTGAAATTTCATATTGAAAAATTTGATGTTCCGAATGAAATGGCAAATGTTTGGGTGATGCTACCGAAGCTGTCCGCAAATTCGGAAAAAGATTCGCTTGTTATGGCATGGGGAAATTCCAAGGCGGAAGCCGCGGGTGACAGCAAGAGTACCTACGATGCGGCGCAAATTTTTGCCTTCCACTTTGGTGAGGCTGATGGGGTCAAGGACGCCACGGGCAATGCCAACCATGCCAAGGCATCGAATGCCAAACCGGTTGCGTCAGGCCCGATCGGCGCAGCCGCAGGGTTTGATGGTGCGTCGCGCATCGACCTTTCAGCGTCGGCATCGCTCAAGCTGGGTGCGGCAAGCGGCTTCACCTTCAGCGGCTGGGTCAAGCCGGCAGGAAATGATAATGCCACGCTTTATGCTCAGCGGGACGGCGCCAAGACACTGAGCATCGGCCTGACGGGTGGAATTCTGTACGCAGGCTTTGGTGCTTCCAAAGCCAGCGCATCGGCTGCGCTCAAACCGGGTATCTGGCAACACATCGCAGTCGTTGCAGGTTCCGGCAAAGCAACCTTTTATGTGGATGGCAACGAGTCAGGTAGCGGAGCACTGGCCTTTTCCGATATCGGCGGAGACGCGGTGCTCGGCGAGGGGTTGAAGGGGGAAATGGATGAAGTGGGAATGGCCGGAGCGGTGCGATCACCGGGCTATATCAAGGCACTGGCAGCCAGCCAGAGCGCCGATACGCCGCTGCTGGCATTTACCGATGACGAAGGCGGCGGCGAAGGCGTGTCTTATGTCTCGATTCTGCTCGGTGCGGTGACGATAGACGGTTGGGTCGTGATCGGCCTGTTGATGGTGATGGCCGTCATCAGTTTTTATGTGATGATCACCAAGGCTATCATGCTCTCCGCCGCCAACAAGGCAAATAATGTGTTTCTTGATGTTTTTGCCGACAAACCCGCCGAGTTGCTCACCCCGGGCCATGAGGAAACAAGCAAGCTGTCTGCCGATGCACGCCTGAAGAACTCGTCCATTTACCATCTTTACAGCATCGGCCTGCGCGAGGTCACGCATCGATTCGACAAGCAGAACCACGAAGGTCTTCCCCATAGTTTGTCGGCAGCGGGGCTGGATGCGATTCGCGCCGCGCTGGAGGCCGCTATGGTGCGCGAAAACCAGCGCCTGAACAGCGGAATGGTGTTGCTCACTATCGCGATTTCAGGCGGCCCTTTTCTGGGGTTGCTCGGCACTGTGGTGGGCGTGATGATCACGTTCGCGGCGATTGCGGCGGCGGGGGATGTGAATGTGAATGCTATCGCGCCCGGTATTGCCGCCGCGCTGGTGGCGACGGTGGCCGGTTTGGGGGTCGCCATTCCCGCGCTGTTTGGCTACAACTGGCTGGCCAGTCAAATTAAAAATGTGTCTGCCGATACCCAGGTGTTTACCGACGAGTTTCTGACCAAGTCGGCCGAGATGCATTCGACCTGATCGGATTAAAGCATGCAGATTCAGGAAGACAATCAGCCGTTTGACGATATCAACGTAACGCCGATGCTTGATCTGGCTTACGTGTTGCTGGTGATTTTTATCATCATGTGCACGGCATCGGTGCAAGGCGTCAAGGTCAAAATACCGAAAGCAAAAATGACGGCCAGCATGGCGAAATCGCATTTGAAGGCGGTCACAATTTCTGAAAATGGCGATGTTTTTCTTGATGCCTATCCGGTCACGATGGAGCAGTTGGAGCAGCGCTTGACGGAGTTGAAAAGTATTAATCCGGCGCAGCCCATCATTATCAAGGGCGATGCCCATGCGCAGTATCTCAAAGTGATGCAGGTGCTGGAAACGCTAAAAAGACTCGACATCACCGATATCGGTTTGGCGACCAGCCACGTGGTTAATTAAGTGCTCGGGCAGATATGAAAGTTCAGGGAGAAGCCAAACCATACGACACCATCAACGTTACGCCCATGCTGGATCTGGCGTACGTGTTGCTGGTGATTTTCATTATTATGACCACGTCCTCGGTGCAGGGGCTGAAGATTGACTTGCCCAAACCGAGCAACAAGCCGAGTACCGATCACAAGGAAGTGCGTATTGTGCAGATACAGTCCGATGGAAGCTTGCTGTTGAACGGTGCTTCTATCACGATGCCGGAGCTGGAAGCCAAGCTATCGGCAGCAGTGGCAAGGGATCCCGCAATGCCGGTGGTGATCAAGGGCGACCCGCAGGCTTTTTACGCGCTGGTGGTGGATATCATTGATATGGCGGCCCGGCTGAATATCTCCAATGTGGGATTGGTTACTTCCAGGATTGGAACCTGACGTGGGCGAACTAAAACTGGAAAAACCGGTACGCGACCGCAAGAACCTTGTTATAGGCGGGGTCGTCCTGGTGGGGGCGGCCTTGCTCGGTGCGGGCGTATGGTTTCTGATGAGCGGCAAGTCCCAGCAGGCTCCGAAAGCGCCCAAGATCACGTTGCTGACCCCGCCGCCGCCGCCCCCGCCGCCGCCCAAGTTTGAGAAAAAACCCGATCCGCCCAAGGAACAAAAGGAGATCAAGGTCGAGCAGCCGCAGCCCAAGCAGGCTCCCCCGCAGCCTTCGCCCGATTTGAAAATGGAAGGTCCGGCGGGCGACGGGCCGAGTGCGTTCGGGGCAGGCAAGATTACCAATGATGACTTGAGCAAGATCGGGACCGGAGGCACAGGCGAGAAGGGCGGGCTGTTTAGTCCGTTTAACAACTATGCCAATTTACTCAAGGGAGATTTGCAGCGCTATCTCAGGAAAAATAATACTTTGCGTCAACGTCATTACACCGTTGAAGTCAGGGTTTGGGTAGGCGGGGGCGGTGAACTCAAAAAGTTCGAATTGATAGGCAGCACAGGCGACAGCAATACGGACGATGCGATCCAGCAGGCGTTGTCATCCTTGTCGGGGTTTGACCAGCCGCCGCCTGCCAATATGCCGCAACCCATACGGTTGAAAATTGTCACCACGGGTTAGTAAAGTTTTTTAAATTTTGTCAGGAGCTATGGAAAATGAGCATTAATCGTTTGAATCATCGCAAACGCAATGTCGCCGCACTGGTGGCGACTGTGTTGATAAGCACTTCTATTACCGCTCAAGCCGACGAGCGTGAGGATCTGGAGAAATTGCGGGCAACGGTGCTGGGACTGCTCGATACTTTGGTACAGAATCATATTCTTCCCAAGGACAAGGTCGATGCGATGATGCGGGAGGCCGAGTCGCGTGCAAACACGAGACTGGCTCAAACCCCTCCACCCGAAGTCTCAGCTGACGGCAAGAAGATAGTGCGTGTGCCTTATGTGCCGGAGGCGGTCAAAATACAGATGCACGATCAGATCAAGGCTGAGGTGCTGGCTGAAACCCGTAACGAGCGTGCAGGTGGCGGCGGTGCCGATAGCTGGCTGAACCGTATTCAGATTGAGGGGGATCTGCGTCTGCGCGCAGAAAACACCCGGCTGGACACCGGCAACACGTCTACCGCCGTCGCATACTCGGATATGTCCAACAGTTACCTGACCCGGTTCCCGGATATATTCAGCACAACGGGTAACGGCATCAACAATTACAACACCCAGAATAGCACCAGCCGAACACGGCTGCGCGCCCGTCTGGGTATCAATGCCAATATATCCGATACGGTGAGTGCCGGAATTGCCCTGGCGACCGGATCGTCTTCCAATGTCAATAACACCACTATTCCTTCCGCACCGACTTCAACCAACCAGACCATGGGGCAGAACTTTAATAAAGAAGGTGTTTATGTGGATCGCGCCTTCATCAAATATACCCCGGCATCCTGGTTGAGCGTGAGCGGCGGGCGCATACGCAATCCGTATTTCAGCACGGATCTGGTATGGGCTGATGACCTCAATTTTGAAGGCTTTGCCTTGGCGTTGACGCCGCGCCTGGATCCCTTGCCCAACGTGTTTTTTACCGCAGGCTGGTTCCCCCTTGCGTTCGGAGTTCCAAATCAATCGGTTGATCGTAGTCTGGTTGCATTGCAGGGCGGCCTGGATATGCAAATCGGCCAGAAGGAAAACCGCGTCAAGCTGGGCGTGGCACTCTACGACTATCACGGCGTTGAAGGCGTGGCACAGACGACGCAGACTTTCAAAACATCTTCGACCTACCTCAGTTCCGAGTACGGATCGAGTTACAGACAGCGCGGCAATACGCTGTTCCGCATCAACGCGCCAAACAGCGGTACCAATCCCGATACCGCCACCAACTGGGGATTGGCTTCGTCTTTCCGCGAACTGAATCTGACCGGGAAGGTGGATATTGCCCAACTGGATCCGCTGCATGTGGTGTTAACTGCCGACTATGTCAGGAACCTCGGCTTTAATCGCAATGATATGCGGAGCCGTACCGGTGCAGCAATTTCTGATGGTCAGGGTTTCGGTTACATGGGGAAAATTCAGGTTGGCGCTCCGACGACCCTCCAGCGTGGCGACTGGAATGTCTCGCTGGCATTTCGCTACCTCGGCAGTGATGCCGTGCTGGATGCATTCACCAATTCCGATTTTGGTTTGGGCGGCACCAACAGCAAGGGCACCATACTCGGCATGAACTATGGCGTACAGAAAAACACTTGGGTAACGGCGCGCTGGATGTCTTCGAATTTGATCGATTCTCTGGTGCCGGCAGCAACTACAACTTATCCCACGAAGTTCTCGGTTGATTTGCTTCAGCTTGATTTGAACACGAAGTTCTGAGGATGACGGGTATGGAAAAATTATCTCGTTTTGGCAAGCCAGTACTGCTGGTGCTGGCTCTGATATCGATTGCCAGTTCTGCCGTTGCTGCCGATGAAAAGAAGGAGGGCAAGGAGCTGGCCAGAAGATTGCAACAGAAACTCAGTGCGATCGAACAAGAGAAGTCACAACTGATTCAGGATAAATCCCAGGCGGAAGGCAAACTTAAAGAGACATCCGAGCAACTCAGCCATGCGAAACGGAATGCGGAAGCGGCAAGCCGCAAAAGTATTGCCCTCGAAATGGCTTTGAAACAGACCGAGAGCGAGAAAGCTGATCTGGCGGAAAAGCTAGCCAAGACGGAACAAAAATTGGCAGAGACGGAGCAGAGACTGTCCGGAACAATAGAGACGCTGGATCGAACCTGGGAATCCAGAGGGAAACTTGAAAATAGCCTGACACAGCGTAACCAGGAATTTTCAGCTTGCGCTGCCAAAAATGAAAGTCTGCACCGGCTGGGAGTTACATTGATCAAACAATATCAGGACAAAAGCTGCTGGATCAGCGTACTTCAGAATGACCCGATCACCCAGCTTAAAAGTGTGGAAATTGAAAATAGGGTCGAGGAGTATCGCGAAAAACTCGATCAGGAACTGATAGATCAGCAGGACACGGCACGCCGAAATCTGGAGCGGCAGCAGGCTGAAAATGAGTTCGCGGCAATGCACAGAGCCGAGCAGGAAAAAGTTGAACAGGAAAAGGCCGAGCAGGCGAAGGTTGCACAGTCCAAGGTTAAAGCGAAACAGCAGAATGATCTTGACCGTATCACCCGAAAAGTTAAAGCGTATTTTTCCGAGGATTTCAGCTTGGAAGGGTTATTTTAGTGAGGAGCCGGTTTTTTAGAGGCTGTATACCATACGCCCCCGCGTTTGGTTCCGGCTCGTCCGGTTTTGGTTGCAGTAAAATTAAGGATTATATCGATGTCTGAAAATAATATTTCCCTGTGTTCCCAAAGAGCCGGTCAATTTCGGATGGGTTCAAACGGATTTACCCTGCTTGAACTTCTGGTCGTGATCGTAATTATCGGTTTGCTGGCATCTTATGTGGGTCCTAAATATTTTGCCCAGATCGGCAAATCTGAAGTGACAGTAGCAAAAGCTCAAATCGAAGGGCTGGAAAAAGCACTCGATAATTATCGGCTGGATATGGGGCATTACCCGGCGACAGAAGAAGGGCTTGCTGTGTTGATGGTCAAGCCGGGTGCCGATGCCGCCAACAAATGGAACGGCCCCTATTTGAAAAAAAATGTCCCTCTTGATCCGTGGGGACATGCATACCAGTACCGCAATCCGGGAAGCCGGGGAGGGATCGATATTATCTCGTACGGCAAGGACGGACAGCCCGGCGGTTCCGGCGAGAATGCCGATCTCACTAATTGATGGAAGCGTATTCGGTAATTTGCCATACATGCGGGATTAAACCATGAGATTTGATGTTCGCACCTTGTCTGCTGACAACATCATGTCCCGGCAGTTTATTGATGCACGGGATGAAAACGATGCGCGCCATCAAATTGAGGCCGGCGGGTTGTTTGCGGCTTCGATTCATCCGGTGACGTCAATTATGGCCGCTGGAATCCGCACGGACAATGCAGGTGGCCGAAGATTACCTTTGGTGTTATTTAACCAGGAGTTATTGGCACTACTAAATGCCGGACTGAGTATTGCGGAAGCACTGGAGGCGCTGCTGGAAAAGGAGGCGAACGAGTCGACACGCGCGATTCTGGGGCGTCTTCTGGGCGGTCTGCGCGAAGGAAAAAGATATTCGGGAGTGTTGGCCGAGCAGCCGGATATTTTCCCTGTTTTATATATCGGTATGGTCAAGGCGGCTGAGGGTACCAGTGATTTGCCGCGTGCGCTGGCAAGGTTTATTGAATACCGGCAACAGATAGATGCGGTGCAAAATAAAGTCATCAGTTCGGCCATCTATCCGATGATACTGATGCTGGTGGGGGGCGGCGTCAGTTTCTTCCTGATCGGCTACGTGGTGCCGCGTTTCGCCGATGTTTATCAGGGTTCGGGGCGTAATCTTCCGTGGCTGACAGAAATGCTGTTGAAGTGGGGGCAGTTTTCATCTGCCCATGCGTCATTCCTGCTTGCTGTTATGGCAGCTGTTCTGGTTGCGGGGTTCATCGCGTTACGCCATATATTTCGCGGCTCGGACCTGACGCGGTTGCTTGCCCGCTTACCCGGGGTCGGCGAGCGAATTCGAATTTATGAACTGTCGCGTTTGTATCTTACCCTGGGCATGTTATGCGAAGGGGGTATCCCAATTGTTGCGGCGATGCGCATGGTAGACGGCATGGTCTCCAGCATGATCCGGGCAGGGCTGCAGACAACGATAGAAATGGTCGAATCGGGTACCCCGCTTTCAACCGCATTCGAAGCCAGTAATTTGACTACCCCCATATCGTTGCGCTTGCTTCGAGTGGGGGAGCGAACCGGCGAGATGGGGGATATGCTGTCCCAGTCGGCGGCATTTTACGACGGCGAAACCAGTCGCTGGATTGATCGCTTTACCCGTGCTCTGGAACCCTTGCTGATGGCGGCGATAGGCGTGCTGGTTGGGGTGATTGTGGTGGCGCTATACATGCCGATTTTTGACTTGGCCGGGAGTATTTCTTGAGAGTATAGCGGCCATGTGGCCTGAGGGAAGCGCAGCGTAATTCTGAGCGTGTCTTCAGGCGAGGGATGGTAGCAATCCCGGATTCCATTGCATTTCATCCGGGCTACGCAATTTGAATTTTAGGGGCGCGCATGAATAATTTGGTCAATGAAATTGCTTCCGCAATGCTGGGGGCGGCGGTAGATACCGGGATGCTGTACCGCGCGCGCGCGCAGTCTGTGTTGTCGCATCGCCCGGTGATGACAGAGTTGGAAAGCATGACCGGTTATGATCCGCGCAAGCTGGTGCGCGAGGTGGCGGCCGTTTTCGGTTTGCAGGTGGCAGAAACGGTAGACATGCTGGCCTATGCGCCCGCGTTCGATTTGCTGCCGCTGTCCCGGGCCATGCAGCGGCATTGCGTGTTGTTGCGCGATTCAAATGACAGGGTGTTGGGCATCCTGTCCGACCCATTCGATCCGGATTTGCAGACCTGGCTGGAGGCGCAGGCGAATGTGCCGATCAGGTATTGTCTGGCCTTGCAATCGGATATACAGGCCTATTTGTCGAAGCAGGAAGAGTCTGTGCGTGCGCTGGACGACTTGGCGCCCGGCGTGGGTGATGCGCAACGCGACGGCAAGATTGCTACGGTGTTGTCTTTCGCGTCGGTCAGCGAAGCGGCCAGTCCGGCGGTCAGGCTGGTGAACTCGACCTTGTACGACGCGCTGAAAGCGGGCGCATCGGATATCCACCTCGAAAGTACGCCCAGCGGACTGACGGTCAAGTACCGGGTCGATGGTGTGCTGGATCATGCGACTTCGAGCGCGGGCATAGAAGCGGCCGAGCAGGTTATTTCGCGTTTGAAGGTGTTGGCAGAGCTCGACATCGCCGAGCGCCGGGTGCCGCAGGACGGAAGTTTCAGGGTCGAGGCGGGCGGACGTGAAATCGACCTGCGCATATCGATCATGCCCAGCATCCACGGCGAGGACGCCGTCATCCGTATTCTCGACAAGCGCGCCATGATCGAGGCTTACGGCGCGCTGACGCTGGAGTCGCTGGGCTTCGATGCACCGTCGCTGACTTCATTGCGCATGCTGGTGGAAGAGCCATACGGTATGCTGCTGGTCACCGGCCCGACCGGCTCGGGCAAGACCACCACGCTGTATGCGGCCTTAACTGAAATCAACAATGGGCGCGACAAGATCATCACGATCGAAGATCCGGTCGAATATCAATTGCCCGGCATTTTACAGATCCCGGTGAACGAGAAGAAAGGGCTGACTTTCGCCAAGGGGCTGCGTTCGATTTTGCGGCACGACCCGGACAAGATCATGGTAGGAGAAATCCGCGACCGGGAGACGGCAGAAATTGCCGTGCAATCGGCTCTGACCGGTCACCTCGTATTGACTACCGTACATGCGAACAATGTGTTCGATGTTTTCGGACGCTTTACTCATATGGGAATCGATCCCTATGCGTTTGTATCGGCACTGAACGGGATTTGGGCACAGCGTCTGGTGCGCACGAACTGCCCGCATTGTTCTGCCCCGTATGAGCCTACCGACTGTGAGTTGTCGCGGGCCAGGCTGGTGCGCAGCGACATTTCCGGTTTCATTTTCAAACAAGGCAAAGGATGCGGAGACTGTCGCGGTACCGGTTATAAGGGCAGGCGCTCGGTCGCCGAAATACTGATTCTGAATGATGAATTGCGCGAACTGATTATCGAGAAGCGTCCGATCCGGCTGATCAAGGAAGCGGCTAAGCGCAATGGTACGCGCAACCTGCGCGAGGCGGCTCTGGAACTGGCCAAGCGCGGTGACACCACGATTGCAGAGGTTACCCGGGTGACTTTGCATGAGTAAGTTCGATGGGTGTCACGAGACTGTCACATTGGCTCGTTAATATAGAGGAATCATCGGGATGGTATGGACTTTTGATTTGAAGTGATCAATACCCATTTACCCGGTTGGCATACAAAATATATTCTGAGACACAAGAGCTTGCGAAAACTCGTATTCATTTTTTTGCTGTTAGTGATGGGGGCATCCTATGGGCAGTCGCAGCCCGGAAAGTCCCTGCCCCGTAGCCGGGATATGGGTGAGGCTGCAGACGGGATTGTGGGGATTGTTGTCAATCAGACAATTACCCCGAACGGCAATGAGTTTTACAAGATTTTTACAATACTCTGGTCGGAAAAACCGGAATCGACAGAGTATTCGTTGCATATTGATGAACGCTTATCGAAGCGGTATGGCAACAAGGTAGGCGTCTATTTCGGGCAAAAGCTTGTCTACTCCTCAGCTTTGCCTCTCAAATACGCCGACTTGAAAACCCTCTGCGAGAAGGCCGTAGAGGAAACCCAGGCGAACATTGTGGCCTCGATGATTACGCAGGAATCTGACGATGTGGACATTGTCAGAGACCAAATTTAGTTTTGCGGATTGCATCGACAGTCCGGACATTATCAGGAATTGGAAATGATGATTTTTACCTTGAGTCGAGGCTGCATGTTGGTAATTGCCATGATCGCATTAGTATTTCAAGCGGCAGGGGCTTCAGAATTGATCTATACACCCATTAATCCTTCATTTGGCGGCAATCCTAACAACGCCTCCGGTTTGATGGCCATCGCCTCCGCCCAGAATTCGAATAAAGCGCCTGCTACCAACCCTCTGACCACTTTTAGCAATAATCTGCAGAACGCCATTTTGAGTCATGCCCAAAGTGCGATCATCACCAGCATTTTTGGCGCCAACGGCACACCGCTTAACGCAACCTATACGGCGGGAATTTACAGCATCAATGTTGTTACGAATACGGCTGGTGACGTAACGGTTACGACAACCGACACCACAACCGGCGCAGTGGCGACGTTTACCATTAGCGCGAACCTCCAGTAGTGACTGTGAAACAACCTGACTGGAGTTTGATGTGATGGATCGTTTTGCCAAGCATTACAGATGGCTGCTCCTGGGGGTGTTTGCGCTGACCGCATGCTCCTCGGTTCCGCCCTCCAATGTAAAAGCCAACGCGCGGTTGACACCCTCGACTAGCATTACGCGTGAACTGACGCAGTTACCCGAACCCAAGACAAAAATTGCGGTGGCTGTATATGGTCTGCGCGACCAGACCGGACAATACAAAGCCTCCCCGGACAGCCCTTATTCCACCGAAGTGACTCAAGGGGCAGCGACCATGCTGGTTGAAGCACTTCGGGAATCCGGTTGGTATATTCCGGTTGAACGCGAAGGGTTGCAGAACCTGTTGACAGAGCGCCGGATTGTGCGGGCGATCGAAACACCAAACGACAAGGGCAAGGCATCTATCAATCTGCCCAATTTGCTGCCCGCCAGCCTGATTATAGAGGGCGGAATTATCGCCTATGAGTCCAACGTCCGAACCGGCGGAAAAGGAGCCAGTTTTCTGGGGTTGGGCGCGAGTACGCAATATCATGTTGATCAGGTCACAGTAGGCTTGCGCAGTATAGATATACGCAACGGACAGATTCTGGGGACGGTGTCGGTTACCAAAACGATTTTTTCCTATTTGTTTGACGCCAACGTGTATAAATTCACCTCTTATCAAAAACTGCTACAGGGTGAAACCGGTTTTACCACCAACGAGCCGGGGCAGCTGGCTTTGAAGGAAGCGATCGAATCCGCAGTGGTGCACCTGACCGTGCGGGCTGTGCGCGAACATTTCCTGGAACTCAAGAACGAGAGTGACTGGAATAGCCCGATTATTCAGGCCTATCTAAAAGACGGCGTGAAGAATTTGACCGAAGAAGAGCCCGCTGATGAGGAAATAATTCCCATGCAATCCCAGTACCGCGAGAATCAACCTGTGCGTCCGCTAGTCATTGTGAATGAGCTATTGCCTGCCAAATCGGCTCCCGAAGCAGGCGGGGTTGTTGCCCCTGCAAGGGGGGCAGTCACACAGGAGTCAACGGTCAAACAAATGGCACCGGCTCCGGCTCCGGTTCAGGCTCCGACACCGGTTCAGGCTCCGACACCGGTTCAGGCTCCGACACCGGTTCAGGTTCCGGCACCGGCGTCGGGTGCAGCGCAGGCTTTGACAGCACAATCTATTGCTCCTGCCGTGAAACAGGGGGTATCTTCTACGCCCGTCAAAAATTCGTCATCAACAGATGATATTTTTAATATGTACTGGCGTGGCAAGCAATAAATATTTATTTTGGCTCAGTAGTGTCCGGTTAACTTACAAGTATCCGAGCCAAGATTGAGTATTGGCGCGGGTTGCAATGCAATTTATTTTGGTGCCGATTTGAAATCAGTTCACCCATATTCCGGTTCGAGTAACTTCCAG
>Ga0265327_10000618_pt1 | contig 58585 bp, 50 predicted proteins | sample 41621metaG_FD_202089 | JGI IMG/M metagenome (GOLD analysis project Ga0265327, IMG submission 202089) | Rhizosphere microbial communities from Carex aquatilis grown in University of Washington, Seatle, WA, United States - 4-16-21 metaG | ecosystem: Host-associated > Plants > Roots > Rhizosphere... | reverse complement strand
TGATCGCGCATCTTCAACAGAAGACCCTTATTGTCCAGGTGCGGTTTTAAGTGCAATAATCGCATAATAGCTTTTGGACAATAAAATTACTATTTTTATTTTATATATCTTGATAGCGGTTTGGTATGAGTCTAAAATGAAATAGTCACAACATTTGAACATAGCCTGGCTTTTGGGTGACTTTTCTGCAAAGAATATACCTAAGCACCTGTACATGGATTTCATTTTTTAACGCCTCACACATTAATTTTTTTAACGCCATTTTTAAGAGGCCGGTCACCATTTGCGCAGGTACAAATGTTTATGCAGAGAAGTTCTTTTTCTTTAAATAGGTTGCTCTATATGTGCTACGACTGGAAGTGTTGCTCCGCCCGAATTTGCGCCTTTTCAATTTCTTTAGCCTAATCAGATTGCGGAATAGGATTTACTAATGAGTGCATTTCAAATTTTCGCTGTCAACATTCCGCCTTATTGACGCTTCTTATATGGAGTATTAAGGGTAACCCCTACGGGGCAATACGAAAAATAACACTGAATATTTCTACAAACGGGTAGCGCCTAAGCGCATATTGGAGCGAAAATTTGAAATGCACCGTTTACGTATTAATATTTTTTCCTGTTAAAAAAAATCGTTAGTTTAGCAACAACGGTTAGGGGCTTTATCAAACTTTCTTCGCCCATTGCGGCTTTAAACCCGGCGCTACCCCGGAGCAGAAAAATAAAAAGACCTTTAAACCACAACCCCAACTTCAACCCGGACTATTTATAACTATTTATTATTTAACCTAAACCTACATTTTATGCCATACAGGCTGCAACCGGCGCAATTGCTGGAAAAATTTGAACAGTACCGCAAGCAGTGCAATGAGCACACCATTGAGCAACGTTACCGCAACGAAGCAGTTACTATTAAGAAACCGAAAATATACCTGCTGGAGGTTTTTTGCTGCCTGGCTGGTATTGATGAGGACGAACTGGAAAAGCTGCGTAAAAACCGTAATTATAAAAGGGTTATTAAGCAAATTGAGTTTGCCGTGCTTGCGCGCAAGCTGGATGCACTGGTGAACGGCGAGGGCAGCGCGAGTGGCCTTATTTTTGATTTGAAGGCGAACCATGGGCTGCATGTTAAGAAGGCGAATAAGGCTTTAGAAGACCAGCACTGGGATATAACGATGAATTTGGGGAATGAGAGTATAGGAAAGTCAGTAAGTTATGAAGACAGTGAGTCAATAAGGGAAGAAGGGGGGGCAATGGGGGAAGACGAGAAGTCATCTGGTTATGGCCCCGAAGTTTCGGGGAATGGCGCATTAAGAGAAGAAGCGGAGGAGCAAAGGAATCCGGAAGTGGTGGCTGAGACGAAGCATGTGGACCCATCAGTGCTTGGTGAGCCTATACTATTAACCAAACAATACCCAGACGTAAACCCGGAAGACGAGCGGATGGTGGAAATTAAACAGGTAGTGCATGGCCTTATAACAAGGATTAAAAAACCAGCCAGCAGCCTGACGCCTGAGGAACGGGCGAAGTTTGATTACCCCAAAGGGTGGATACCGCCGGGGAAGTATGTTATTTATTAAGAAAGGTGTTTGGTGTAAGGTTTAAGGCGTAAGGAAATATAAGGTATAAGGCATATGTAAGGTAAAGGCCTAAGGTTTAAGGAGTAAGTAAGGAACTGATTGGGATTTGACTATTTAGGCTGGTTATTTATTGCGCGGGTATTACAGAACACAGAGAAGTACAGGAGTTTAATACAAGGGAGTTTCACGGAGTTGTTTTGCAGATGGTGATTGTTTTGGCGGTTTGTTTGGGTTTAAATAATTAATAATCAACAGAATAGGATTAAAATAAGGTTGTAAAACTTTCCTCCTTTTTCCTCCGTTTTGTGCTGTTCAGGTATAAAAGCAATGAAGATTGGAACGCAAATGAACGGCATCTGCCGGAGGGTGATTGCCGGGTGACGTAAACGAAGACTGCAGGCTGTAATGGTTGGGAGTAGATAAACAACGTATTTTTGCACTCTTAACCTTGGGCGTATGAAGTTTGGAATAATAGGTAGCGGAAGTTGGGCAACTGCCCTGGCAAAGATTCTTACTGACAATAAGCAGAGCATAAACTGGTGGATTAGAAACAGCGATACCATTGGGCATATTACCCAGCGCAGGCATAACCCGCATTACTTAAGTGCAGCCTATTTTGACAATAACCTGCTTAACATGAGTAGCAGCCTTGCATACGTGGTTGAGCAAAGTGATGTACTGGTGGTTGCCGTACCTTCAGCTTATGTGGATGATGCGCTTAGTACGCTTAACAGCGACGCTTTAAAAGGCAAAAAAATTGTATCTGCCATTAAAGGCATATTGCCGGGCTGTAACCTGCTGTTAAACGAATACCTGGCGCAAAATTTTGGCCTTGATTTACAGGATTATTTTGCAGTGCTTGGCCCCTGCCACGCAGAGGAAGTAGCGGCTGAAAAACTATCGTACCTCACTTTTTCGGGCATTAATGAAGATACAGCCGGTATTATTGCAAAGCACTTTAATACAGACTATTTAAATACCGTGGTTAACCACGATATTATGGGTGTGCAATATGCAGCTATATTAAAGAACATTTATGCCCTGGGCGCCGGTATAGCGCACGGGCTTGATTATGGCGACAACTTTTTAAGCGTTTACATTGCCAACAGCGCTGATGAAATGGTGCGCTTTTTACGTAAAGCCCGCTTAGATGATGAGCGCGAAGTAATTAACTATGCCGCCAGCGCTTATCTTGGCGATTTGCTGGTAACCTGCTATTCGCTCTACAGCCGCAACCGCACCTTTGGTAATATGATAGGCAAGGGCTATAGCGTTAAAGCAGCACAGCTTGAGCTTAACATGGTGGCCGAAGGTTATAATGCAAGCAAGTGCATACACCTTAAAAACAACGAGCTGGGTGTGCACCTGCCTATTGCAAATACCGTTTATACTGTTTTATGGCAGCATTTGCCCGCAGCCAGGGCCTTTGAGACAATTGAAAAAATATTGGTGTAAAAATGATGTACCTTTAGCTATGCCTTTATCATTAGATGTATATGGAGCCTGTGTAATGATCGCCGCGCTTGGCGTGATCGGGCTGATAAACCTGGCGAGGAAGATATTTAGCCATCAGCGGTAGGTATAGTTGTACCAAAGTTTTTTTTATTCTGCCACAAGCCTTCGCATTAACCATTTAATAACCTGGCCGCCTTTTTATTATTCGCGTTCATTTACTACTTTCATCCCCTTATCTATTAACTTATGAGTTCAAGAAGGGATTTTGTTAAAAAGGCAGCATTGTTATCAGGCGGTATTGGCTTATTGGGCAATTTGCCCCCGGCCATTCAAAAAGCATTTGCTATTAACCCCGCGGCAGGAACAACTTTTCTTGACGCTGAGCATGTGGTGATACTGATGCAGGAAAACCGCTCGTTCGACCATTGTTATGGCTCGCTGCAGGGTGTTCGCGGCTTTAACGATCCGCATGCTATTAAGCTGCCCAACCAAAACCCTGTATGGCTGCAAACAAATAAAGAGGGTGAAACATACGCGCCCTTTCACCTTGATATAAAGAACACCAAAATTACCTGGATGGGCTCGCTGCCACATTCATGGACCAACCAAATTGATGCACATAATAAAGGCCTGCACAATAAATGGCTTGATGTAAAAAAGCCCGGTGATGAGGAGTACAGGCACCTGCCCATAACCATGGGCCATTACACGCGCGAGGATATACCCTTTTATTACTCGCTGGCTGACGCATTTACTGTTTGCGACCAGCACTTTTGCTCAAGCCTTACCGGCACAACGCCTAACAGGCTGTTTTTATGGAGCGGTACTATACGCGAAGAGCAGCACGAAAACTCAAAGGCCAATGTGTGGAACCAGGAGGTAGATTATGATGTTTGGGCAAGCTGGAAAACTTACCCTGAGCGGTTGGAAGACAACGGCATATCGTGGAAGATATACCAAAACGAAGTAAGCGCGGGCGGCTTGTTTTCAGGTGAAGAAGATGCATGGCTGGCAAATTTTACTGATAACCCCATTGAGTTTTTTAAGCAGTATAATGTTAAGCTGTCAGAAAAATACATTGCTTACCTGGAGAAAGCAATTATTAGCCTGCCGGGCGAAATTGCCGGGATGGAAAAGCAGTTAAAAGATACCAAGGCCACGGGCAAAGAGTTGAAAAGAATGCAGGATGAGCTGAATGAAAAAAAGGCCGAATTTGTAAAAGTGCAACAGGAGAAACCTGTTTTTACAAGAGAGAAATATGCGCAGCTTAGCCAACATGAAAAGAACCTGCACGACAAGGCATTTAGCAATAACAGCAACGACCCCGATTACCACAGCCTTAAAACGCATAAGTACATGGACGATGCTGTTGAGCGGGAAGTGAACATACCTAAAGGCGATATACTGCACCAGTTTAGGCAGGATGTTAAAACGGGCCAATTGCCAACCGTATCGTGGCTGGTAGCGCCTGAAACGTTTAGCGACCACCCCGGCAGTGCATGGTATGGTGCCTGGTATGTAAGCGAGGTATTTGACATTTTAACACAAAATCCCGAGGTGTGGAAGAAAACGATATTTATACTTACTTATGATGAGAACGATGGTTATTTTGACCACGTTCCGCCATTTACCGCGCCTAATGCACATGATGCAACAACCGGTAAAACATCTGCAGGTATAGACACCTCAGTAGACTTTGTAACAATGGACCAGGAACATAAAAGGCCATTTGTGCATGAGAAAGATATGCGTGAAGGGCCGATAGGCCTGGGCTACCGCGTGCCCATGGTAGTTGCATCACCATGGAGCAGGGGAGGATGGGTGAACAGCGAAGTGTTTGACCACACATCACCACTTCAATTTCTTGAAACGTTCTTAAAGCATAAGACCGGTAAGGATGTAAAAGAAACAAACATAAGTGCATGGCGGCGTAACATTTGCGGCGACCTTACTTCTATCTTCAGGCCATATAACGGGGAGAAGATAACGATGCCAATAGTTTTATCGAAAGATGCAGAGGTAGAAAAAATTCATAAGGCAAAATTTAAAGGACTGCCTACTGATTATAAATTATTAACTGCTGAAGATATTAAAAATGTTAAGCGTTCGCCTTTGTCATCACCCCTTATTCCACAGCAGGAAAGTGGTGTTCGTAAGTCGTGTGCGTTACCTTACGAAGTGTTTTCAGACGGCGGGTTATCAGCTGGTAAAACGTCTGTTGAAATAAGTTTTGGCGCAGGTAATAAATCAGCAGGTGTGCCATTTAATGTTTATGCTTATTACAAGGTTGCAGCCAGTGGCGATGATACAAATGTTGCCATGCGCAGTTACGCAGTAAAGCCGGGCGACACATTAAAAGATGAATGGGATATAACAACATTTGACAACAATGAATATCATTTAAAAGTTTACGGGCCAAATGGTTTTGTACGCATGTTTACAGGTAATGAGCTTGACCCTGATGTTGCTGTTTCTATTAATTATGATGCAGCAAACATGCAGGTAAACATTAACCTTACAGGTAAGGATAAAGGGCATGTTACAATAACCAACAACACACATAAGGCATTAACACAAGTATTAAATGCAGTTAACGGCGTAGCAAAGCTTGATGTAGGCAAAAGCTTTGCCTGGTATGATTTTACTATAACCATGCCCGGTAATATGGCCTTCGAAAAAAGGTATGCCGGCCGCATGGAAACAGGCAAACCGCTTTATAGCGACCCCGCTATGGGTAAGGTGTGATTTGGTTGCACCATTGCTGTTTCCCCAAATTGTTCACTAAAATATATTAAATTTTTTTGTCTAATTATTTGTCAATCATTCCTTTACAAGATTAAAATTTGCAAGATTTAATGGCTTCAAATGTCTTTTGGCAGCATTGTTGACAAGATGCGGTTGAATTCATTATTAAACTAAAAAAGCTAATTTATGAAAAGGATCATTTTATCATGCGCCGTAGCATTTGGCGCCATCGCATTTTGCATGAACAGTAACGCAGGTGCAGCTCCGAAAATGGGCGCATACAAGTACGCTGTAAACGACACTATTCCTAAAAAGGATACAGTGAAAAAAGACACCACACACACACTGCATTTACAGGTTAAATAGCAGCGTGAAAAAAGGATATTTACATTTTAATGTTTTAACCTTGTTGCAAAGCCTTTACTTAAGCACCATAATTGAAACAACTTAAGTAAAGGTTTTTGTATGTATTATTAAGCGGGCTGCTCAGTTAACAACGGAAAAAATTGCCCCTGCATTTTTTGGCCTTTAGCTACGGGTGGCACACCAGTTAACAACACATCGTTACTGTCGCTTTTTACACCGTCTTCAAATACATTTATTACAAATGCCCTGCGTGGCCTTGCGCTTTTATTTTCGCCACTGCCATGCAATGTTAGTGAATGATGAAATATGGCTTCGCCTGCTTTTGTTTCAATTGGTATAGGTTTAAACTCCTGTTGCTGTTGAGGGGTAAGATAATTCATAATACCCATCATATCACCTGCAAGCTCAGGCTTATCCAGTAGGCCCCAGCGCTGGCTTCCGGGCACATATTGCAGGCAACCATTTTCCTGTGTGCTGTCGTCAAGGCTGCACCAGCAAGTTAGGTGCGCTACGGGTTTGGTGCGTGTCCAGTAACTATAATCCTGGTGCCATGCAACTACACCGCCTTTTTTTGCTGGTTTGTAAAATAACTGGTCGTGCCAAAAGCGTACAGGCACATCACCCAACAGTTGGCTTGCGGCCATAACAAAACGCGGGTTCCATAGTACATCATGAAAGCCCGGGGTAACGCGCCACGCACCCAGCGCATGAAACAAGATTGTATTTGCGTCGGTTGATTCGTTACTATGAAACTCGTAAAACAATTCGTTGTTTACATTAGCGGGGTCAACCAGTTCGGCAAGCTCTGCTTTTAATTTTTCTATCTGCTCTTCATCCAGCATTTTAATACCTGCCAGGAAACCGTTGGTATTAAAAAAATCAATTTGTTCCGTTGTAAGCCTGTATTGGTCCCATTCCTGTTTTGTTGTGGGCCATTTAAACAGGTTGCTGATTAAATGGTGAATAGTACTTAGATCTTTCACTTGCATGGCCAAACAATTTTCGATGAAGATAAAGGAAAAAGATGTAAGGTTGAGGAGGCAGAATACAGATTTGTTTTATGCGCCATCAATCATTCTGTTATGTAAAGTTTTCGCACCAAGCTTCACGAAACTTCAAAACAGGTCGCAAAAGTAAAAACCATACTTACCGGTTGAGCTGTCGTTGGGTTCGTAGTATTCACGATATACGATCTCGCCTTTGGTTATAGGAATGCGTTCTTTAAATAAAGGCGCTTCAAAAACAAAAGAATGAAATTCACCGTTTTCACCACAGGGGTCAACATTGGCCGGCAGGTCATTTAAAAAAGCATCGTCTATAATTCTGCCGCAAAAACTTTTATCAAGGTAGCGCTCATTAACACAAACTATTATGCTTTTAAACCCAAGCCCGATAAATTCTTTTACAAGCGCAGCAGTATCTATTTTCCATAAGGGAAACACACACTCAACTCCCAACAGTTTTAATTTTTGCTCACGATACTGCCTAAGGTCTTCTAAAAAAATATCGCCAAAAATGGCATGGGTACAGCCGTCGTTTTTTAGTTTCTGTACTTTGCCTGTCACAGCCTGTTCATATTCATCCATTGCAGGCTGTTCAGGCAGTTCAATTGTTTCAAGTTTAAGGCCAATGGCATGTGCCTGCGCTTCCAGCAAACTGCGCCTTACACCGTGCATGCTTATACGGTTGTGGGCCGCATTTACGCTGGTAAGCAATTGGGTTATATTGTAACGTTCATCCTGTAAGGCTTTATACAGGCACAAAGCGGAATCTTTGCCGCCGCTCCAGTTCATATATGCCTGTATTTGTTCAGCCATTGTTAAGGTATTTTTCTTTAAATAAAGTAGATTTATTTTGCAGGTCTTTTAAGCAGTTAGCACAAAGGCAATCGTTATAACGCTCTTCAATAAATGCCATCCCTTCGCCTGTCAACACAAAGCCGCTGCACTGGCAATGACTTATGTCGCCCACTTTACATTCAAAAGGGCGCTTGCAGCGCGGGCAAATTTTGGCTTCGTGTGCAGGCATTGTCGTTACTTTTTTAGATTCCCCGGTTGCAGATGTATTATAAAACTTGTATAGGGTTAAAGCTATTCGCTGCAATTAATTTAAAATCTTAAATTAATTGACCGGCTTCCATAAAAATCTGCAACCGGGGAATCTGCAATTTTAAAGGTTAATCCTCACTCCCCCCATTCCATTAAATTTCTTACTGTTATAACCACGAATATCAAAGTATTGTTGGTTGGTCATATTTAGCAGGTCAGCAAATAACTGTACCTGTTTAATAACAGCGTACTGCATGTGCAGGTCAAGCGTATAATAACCTTTTACCTGGAATGGCGGCGCCATATAAGCAGGTTCTTCGTGGCCGCTAACAGCTTTCAAATGCAGGCCTACATATAATTCTTTTATTGGCGTAAAATTTAGCTGCAGGTTAAAAAGGTTGCGCGGTACACGGTAGTGGTTAAATAAAGCAGTGTCCTTACCGGTAAAATCTGATGCGGTGTGCAGTTTGCCGTCAGTATAAGTATAATTGGCAGATACACTAAAAGCCTTGCAAACATTGGCGGTTGCTTCAAGCTCAAAACCATTGTCCCTTTGCTTATCAGCGTTTATATATTGGCTTGCGTAAGTTTGCGGGTCAGTATAAAAATATATTACATCGTTAATATTTCTTGCAAAAGCGGTTGCCCTTGCTGTAAACATTTTGCTGGTATATTGAACACCACCTTCATAACTCTGCGATTTTTCGGGAATCAAATTTTTATTGCCATACTGGCTGTATAGCTGGTATATTGAGGGTACCCGGTATGCTGAAGCAATATTAACATACACCTTCCAGTTGTTGCTAATATTGTAAGATGGGTTAATGGAATATGTTCCATTCCATCCATATACTGAGTGGTTATTTACCCTGCCGCCGGCTTCAACTGTAAAACCTGACAGATCATGCAAAATAAGCGATGCGTAAGCGCCTTGCTGGTTGGTGTTTGCGCTGTCTTTTCCCAAAGGCGGTGAGGAATAGTCAGCGTTGCCGTATATATATTTTGATGTTTGGTCTGTAGCGCTGTGCCTGTAATCAATACCTGCTACAAGTTCAGCGTGCTGGCTTAAAAATAAGTTACCATAAAGTTCAACAAAATGCGATAACCCTTTATAGCGCCCGTTTTGGTAAATAGTAGTGCCATAATATTGCGTTGAATCATCTACATAACCACGATCGATCTTATTGTATTGGTAGTTAAAAACTAATTTGCTTTTACCAAACTTGTAGCCTGCTGTAGTGCCAAGTTGAAAGTTCTTATCATTTAGGTTATAGTTGTCATCATCTGTAAAAGCGCCTTCATCAATACCCGCTTTAAATTGTGTGTAGTGAGCAAAAGCACGAACACTAAAAGCTTTGCCTGCATCATCATAGCCTACTGATGCATTAAGGCTGTGCTGCGTATAGCCATCATCGTCAAAACCTGCCTTGCCTGTTGAATCATACGCAGACGAAAACCCTTTAGTATGCACATACGTATAACCGGCATTGTATTGCCAGCCTTTACTGCTGCCGTTAATGCCGGCTGCAGTATTTATAGTGCCGTAGCTGCCTGCAGCTATTGATGCGTAGCCGCCAACAGGTTTTAAGCCTTTCTTTTTGGTAATAATATTTATCACACCTGCTACTGCGTCGCTGCCGTACAGGGTTGACTGCGCGCCTTTTAAAATCTCTACACGCTCAACCTGGCTAATATTTATATAGCTAAGGTCAAACTCGCTGGTAATACCAGATGCATCATATACTGGCACACCATCAACTAATATTAAAGTATTGGCGCCTGATGCGCCGCGCAATGATATACTTTGGTTGCTGCCTAAGTTATTATTCGCGCCATTAATAAAAATGCCTGTTTGTTCATTCAGTACTTCAGTTAAGCTGCGGCCGCTGTTACGTTGCAACTCCTGCTGTGTAATTACGGTTAATACTTTGCCGGTTTCCTGCTGCTTTTGCTCAAACTTATTCGCGGTAACAATTACCGGGTTAAGCTGGTTGGCCGTGGTGTCAGTTTGCGCTGTAAGACTTTTTGCCAGCGCGATGGCCGTTAATGTGTAAACAATTTTTTTCATGCTCATTCTTCGTTTTTTTGAATGTTTAGAAATGATTTGGAAGAATGAGCTTTCGTAAAAATGAAAGAAGTAGAAATGAAAACGCCTCCTGCAGAAAGACGATTTACATCTCCGGCTTTTCACCCGAAAGCTCAGCGATAATTTTTGTGGATGTGGCAGGTCTTCTGGCTTGGCGTTGTTTGTATCCTTCCCATTCCAGCTTATGTTGGAACAGTGGTTTTTATACATGTATCACGCTTGTGGGCGTGACCGCTTTACAGCTACGGGGATAGCGCCGGAATTACACCGGCTTCCCTTTTAATTTGGTTGTAATAACTTTGTTTGTCAGCTCTTGTATTTTATTGCCGCCTGGTAGCTTGCCTTTAATTTATTTCAGGGTAGTACTCTTGTGCTATTTAAGCTTTATTCATCATTACAATTCAAAACCAAATCCGGTGCAAAAGTAATAGTATAGGCTAAACAAATAAATTTATTTATAGGCATGGTGTGCATAAAGTACCAGCCAGCGAAGGACGGCGGGGTATTTTCCTAAAACATCTTTCTTTTTTTATATTATCACTGTAACCGCGGTTTAACCGGTAACATCCGGTTCCTGCGGGTTCGCTATAAACCATTTTTTACCCTCCACAATTCTCGCTATCAGCATAGCTGCAACTGTATCGCCTGTGGCATTTAATATGGTTGCAAAAGGGTCAACAAGGGTGCCTATTATCATAACCGCAGGCACAGCTTCAGGAGGAAAGCCGTAAGCAGATATAACCAGTAATTCGCCTACGTAGCCGCCGTTGGGTATACCTCCTTCCACAATGCTAACCACTACGCTTATAGCCAGGGCAATGCCTATAGTATCAATACCGGTAAGCGATCTGTGAAACATGGCAAACACTACTACAATTTTTGTAACGGACGATATTGCCGAGCCATCCTTATGTAACGGCGCCCCAAGTGGAATAACAAGGCTGCTTATATAAGCAGGTATCTTCATTTTTGGTGCGGCTTCCAGGTTAGCGGGTATAGTAGCAATACTGCTGCACGTGCCTATAGCCGTTGCTGATGGTAAAATGTTGTTTTTCCAATATAATTTAACTGCTTTTGCCCCACCTGCAACAAATGCATACAGGCTAAAAAATACTATAAAGTAAAATATGCCTACGCCGTGATACAGGGCCATAGCCTTGCCGTACACGCCAAACAGTTGCGGGCCAATGGTGCCTACCTGGTATGCAAAATATGCTCCTAGGCCAAACGGCGCCACCTTCATAATTATCAGCAACAATTTTATAAGCACTTCGTTAACTGAATTTAAAAAGTCTTTAAATGGCTTGCCTTTTTCACCTGCATTCAACGTTGCAAAACCAATTAACACAGAAAATATTATTAATGCCAGCATGCTTTTGCGCGAAAGCAACTGGTAAAAATCGTCAGCAGTAACTAGTTGCGTTATTTGGTCGCCTATGCTTAATGCTTGCATGGCCTGCTGGCCGTCGCCTTGTGTGGTAACCGGCATTTGTATAGGCCATGCCCATGCCGCCACCAGTGTTAAAAATGCAGCAATTAGTTCAGTACCAACAAATACTAAAAAAATAACAGTTATAAGCCTGCCAAAGTTTTTCGACCTTTCAATATTGGCAATAGCAGAGGCGATGGCGAAAAATACCAGTGGCACAACAGCAGTAAAAAGCAGGTTTACAAATATGCTGCCTATTGGTTTAATAATAGCGGTCTTGTCACGAAAAATAACACCGGCAATGCTGCCTGCTAAAAGTCCGCAAACCAGGTATATAATGTTACCGTAATAATGAAGAAAGCCTTTTTTTTCCTCTGCCATATTGAAGGGAAAGATAAGAAAAAGCGACTAATAAAGGAAAGTGGCTAAACGCCAGCCGGCAAATGGGCATTCTTTATTATTTTTAAGCATCAAAACTATTGCATGCACCAAGTAAAACATGAAGCTGGCCATAGCCGCAAACAATTCCAGATTGACCGGCTGGCTTTTTTTAGCGACGCGGTAATTGCAATTGCTATTACTTTAGTTGTACTTGAAATAAAAATGCCTGCCATACCCGACAAATCGCTGCAGGAATTGTGGGCTATGTACTCCGGAGAATTTATGTTACATGCCGGTGCGTTAGTGGTATGCTTTGTTACAATAGGTAATTTATGGATAAAGCATCACGCCCTTTACGAGCATATTGTTGATTATAATAAACAGCTTATAAAGCGCAACCTTTACTTTTTGTTTGCGGTTGTATTGTTGCCGGTTAGTATTTCTTTTATGTTTTCTGAAGGCAGCCCGATGCGCATAAAACTCTTCCTGTATTTTTTAAACTTAAGCCTGTGTAATTTCTTATATTTTTTTATGCTGCTGGTTATACATCATACCGACAATAATTTTTCAACCCTGCAGAATAAGCAATTGGTTTTAAAAAACAAACGCAGCACGTTAGTTTTAGCTGTACTTTTTATTATTGCCGCTGTACTTGTTTTAAATAGATCAGAGTTGTTTTATATACCGATATTTATTATACCTGCTATTAATATGGCACGCAATTTATATAACAGGCTTAAAAAAATGGGTAACCGCGCATAAACCGCCGCACAACATAATGCCAATATGAAATATTTGTTACTCTGCTTTGCTGTTTATATATCCATAGCACTAAAAGCACAAAACAACATATCACGTTCTGTACCATTTGATAATGGCTGGCGTTTTATGCGCGGCGATGATGCCGGCGCATCACAAAAGAATTATAACGATGCAGCCTGGCGCATAGTTGACCTGCCGCATGACTGGAGTATAGAAGACCTGCCGGGGCAAAATGAAGACAGTATTCGCGGCCCTTTTTTAAGATCAGCCGTGGGCGGACAGTTTACTGCTTTTACGGTGGGTGGTACAGGGTGGTACAGAAAAACATTTACCCTGCCCGCAAATACGGTAACAAAAAGCATAACCATCAATTTTGACGGGGTGTATATGTTTTCGGATGTATGGATAAACGGCCACCATCTTGGTAACCATCCTTATGGCTATACGCCTTTTAATTATAATATAACCCAATGGCTTAACACCGGCGAAAATGTAATTGCTGTAAGGGTAGCAAACCTTGGCCAAAACAGCCGCTGGTATAGTGGCAGCGGCATATACAGGCACGTATGGTTAACCAGCACAACACCGGTGCATATAGTGCCATGCGGACTTTATATAACAACGCCTTCGGCATCAGTAACCGGCGCATCATTGCAAATTCAAGCAACCGTGCAAAATAATTTACAAAAGGCCGGTAATGTTATAGTTATAACAAATGTGTTCTCGCCCTCCGGTAAAAAGGTGGCCTCAACAAAAAGTAGTTTAAGTATTAGTGCAGGCAGTAATGCGGTTGCAACACAACAGCTAAATATCAATGCGCCGCAATTGTGGTCGACAGAGGTGCCAAACCTTTATACAACGCAGGTAATTATTAACGATGGCATAAACAATATTGACAGTGTATCTGTAAAAACCGGCATTCGATCCATTGCCTTTACTGCTAATGGTTTTATGCTTAACGGCAACCGTGTTATATTAAAAGGTGGCTGCGTGCACCAGGACAACGGCCCGCTTGGCGCAGCAGCATTTAATATGGCAGAAGAACGTAAGCTGCAAATACTAAAAGCCAATGGCTACAACGCCATAAGAACAAGTCATAACCCGCCGTCACAATCATTTTTAGATATATGTGATAGCCTGGGATTATTGGTGATGGATGAATTTTTTGATGAATGGGAAGAGCCTAAACTATTTAAAGATTCATTGGCTTATCATCATTTTTTTAAAGAGTGGTGGAAGAAAGATGTGGATGCTGTTATGTTGCGCGACCGTAACCATCCTTCCATTATTTTATGGAGTATTGGTAACGAGATACATGAAAGGGCTGACACCAATGGTGTGCGAATAGCTAAACAACTGGTAGATGAAGTACACGCGCTTGACCCGACACGCCCGGCAACAGAAGCGGTTTGTTACTTTTGGGACCACGAAGGCAGGCCGTGGGACTCAACCGCTATTGCTTTCGCGCCGCTTGATGTTGCGGGGTATAACTATGAATGGTTTGAATATGCAAATGACCACAACAAATACCCTAACCGTATTATGGCAGGTACAGAAAGCTACCCGGGTGAAATGCTGGAGAATTTTACATTGAATGAAAAATTGCCCTATGTTATTGGAGACTTTACCTGGACTGCCATGGATTATATGGGTGAAACAGGTATTGGCCACAGCAGATTGCAACCGGTGAGCGAACAAAATGATAACACTATGCTAAACCCGTGGCCATGGTATAACGCATGGTGTGGTGATATTGATATTACCGGCTTTAAAAAACCCCAATCGTATTACAGGGATGTTGTGTGGAGAAGAAGTAATATTGAGATGTTGGTGCATGCACCTGTACCTGCAGGTATGAAAGAAAAAGTGAGTGGCTGGGGCTGGCCTGATGAACAGCATAGCTGGACGTGGCCCGGGCAGGAAGGCAAGATGATGAAGGTGCGGGTGTTTACCAGAAGCCGTTCTGTGTGGCTGGAGTTGAATGGTAAAATAATTGAAGGCAAAAAATTAACAAAAGACAGCATTGCTGCAGTATTTAATGTGCCTTATGAACCCGGCACTTTAAAAGCGGTTGCGGTGGAAGATGGCAAAGAAGTTGGCACCGTAACAATTAGTACTACCGGCACAGCTAAGCAATTAAAATTGTACGCATACTACAAAACAATGCCGGCCAGCCGCAACGGCATTAATTATATTACCGTCGAATTAACTGATGCAGCCAAACAGCTTGTTACAACCAATGATGTGGCAGTAAACTTCAGTATCAACGGCCCGGCAGAAATTATTGGTGTTGGCAATGCCAACCCAGCCGATATGAGCAGCTTTCAACAACCGGTAAAAAACACGTTTAAAGGCAGGTGTATTGTTGTTATACGTTCGACAGGCAAAGTGGGTAAAATAAGTGTTACAGCAAAAACAGTTGGGTTGCCGGCTGCAAATTTTAGTATTGGTGCCAACTAAACATTTATGTAATGTATTGCTTGCCCCGCTCCTTTAGGGCGGGGTAATTAACATTTACTTTCAAAAAGGCTTTAGCCTAATACCATTTTTGGCTAAAGCCTTTTCAATTTTTCTATTGCATGTTCCCCGCGCTAAAGCGACGGGGCAAATGATAACAAAAAAAAACCGCACCCCTCACAAGTGCGGTTTACTAAAAAACAAAACACAATTATTGTTAGGGTGTAAGGCTTAAGGTTTTCCACCTTCATGCCTTACAATTTATGCCTTATACTTTCTTTGTTTTCTTCCTTACGCCTTAAACCTCATTACCTCTGCAGCCTGCTTAAATTATGCCTGCCAGTTCAAGGCTGCGTTTCTTTAAATTACGTATCTCAATGTTTTCAATTACAGGCTGTGGTGTTGCAATCAGCGAAATGCCCTGTTGTTTCCACCAATGGTTTTGTACCAGTTTCTCAAAATGTACTACACCAATAAAATAGCTGCGCTCCTGGCCGCCGTGCCACTCTTCAATCCACTCAAATTCGTGTTTGGGCACAGTGTTTAACTGGTCAAAGCTTACATACACACGTATATAAAAATCGTTGGTAAGCTCGCCCGGTGTGTGGTGGTACAATTTTTTATACTCATAGTGGTAATCATATCTCAGGGCCGATATATCACTCAAAACAGCAGACGCTGTAGGAAAGCTGCCCGCACCTTTACCATAAAAAAATTGCTTATCAGAAAAACCGCTTTCAATTACTACACCATTGTACTCGTTGCGCACAAAGCTTAAATGGTCATCCTTGGTAACAAACTGTGGCAATACAAATGCAGCTACCTTGCCGCTTTTTAGCTTTTGCGCCTGCGCCACCAGCTTAATGTCGTAGCCTTTTTCTTTGGCAACATTGGCGTCTGTCAGTTGTATGTTTTGTATGCCCGTAAACAAAATATTTTCAGGCGGCGTAACAATACCGTATGCATGAGTAAGCAAAAAAGTCCATTTATTCAGCGCATCGTATCCTTCCACGTCAAGCTTTGGGTTGCTTTCTGCAAAGCCTAATTGCTGTGCAAGCAATAAAGCTTCGCTATAAGGCAGCTTGTCCTCAAATATTTTGGTAAGAATAAAATTAGTTGAGCCGTTTACAATAGCGCGTATGCCATGCAACAGGTCGTTATCATAATATTCTTCCAGGTTACGTATAACCGGTATGGAAGCGCAGGCAGCAGCCTCGCATAAAAAAGGCAACCCGGTTTGTTTTTGTAATGCCAGTATCTCCGGTAAATGCTCAGCAATCATTTTTTTGCTGGCGCTTACAACAGCTTTGCCGTTGTGCAATGCAGTTGACACAATATGAAAAGCCGCATCTGCATCATCAATCACCTCAACAATAACGTTTATGTCTTTATCAAATAACAGGTCGTCCTTTTCCGTTGTAAATAATTCGTCAGGCGCATTTCTTTTTTTATGCGGATGCTTGATACACACTCTTTTTATGTGCGCTTTTAATGATGGTGTTTGCTGCAATACTTTGTATAAACCTTCGCCCACCACACCAAATCCAAATAAGCCGATTGTTAATGCCTTATGTTTGTCCATTTTATAATTGTATAGTATTTTTCTTTTTGTTTACGGGGTGCTTTGCTAAAAACTTTTCTATCAGTTCAGTCAATTGCTCATACTCCAGTAAAAAGCCATCGTGCCCGTAGTGAGAATTTATTATCTCCAGTTCAGCATTAGGTATGTGTGCTGCCAAAAACTCCTGCTCTGAAGGCGGAAACAAAATATCGCTTGAAATAGCTATTACCAGTGTTTTGGCTGCAATGCTGCCTAGTGCGGCATGCAGGCTGCTCCTGTTTCTGCCGAGGTTATGTTTATCCATAGCCAGGCTTAAATTGTAATAGCTAAATGCATTAAACCGCTTAGCTAATTTTTCGCCCTGGTAGTGCTGGTAACTTTCTGCTTTGGTTACCTGCTTGTCAACAGCAAGCAATTCTGTATCGCTGGTAAAACCATTTTGCGACAATGCGTAAGTGTCGTAGTGCCTGTATGAAAGCAGCGCTATGCTGCGTGCTGTTTTCATCCCCTCCAAACCTGCGTCAACATCTTTATTTTTCCAGGTCGCATCATTTTCAATACACCAGCGTTGCGATGTGTTGAATGCCACGCCCCAAGCCGAATGAAAAGCATTTGTAGCGATGGGTATTATATATTCAAATAATTGCGGCTCCTCAACAGCCCATTCAACTAATTGCTGGCCACCCATACTGCCACCAACGCCCATTAATATTTTTTCAATGCCCAGGTGCTTTTTTAAATGCTGGTAAGCCCTTACCATGTCACGCGTGGTAAACAAAGGAAAATCGTGGTAGTAAGGACGGTTGGTAAGCGGGTCATTATCCAGCGGGCTAATGCTGCCGTAGCAACTGCCTGGCATGTTAACACAGATAATAAAATACTTTGCGGGGTCAAAAAAAGTATTGCCACCCACAAGGCCGGGCCACCATTCAACAGGGTTGCTGTTTGCGGTAAGCGCATGAAATATCCACACAACGTTGCTTTTATTTTCATTCAGCTTGCCATGTGTGGTATATGCCAAATGAAAGCCATGCAAAGTTTTGCCGCTTTCTAAGTTGAAGTTGTTGGAGAAGTGAAAAATTTTATCCAATCTTATAACGTTTAAGTTCTTACATCGTGAATCGGTAATCGTGAATCGTGAGTACGATGATGACCCGGTTATCTTCTTTATTCTACCATCGTGTTTGCAAACCGCTTATGAAATTTTGCGTTGAAATAAAAAATATGCGCTTCCCAAAATTTTCACGATTCACGATTGACGATTCACGTTTCTTATAAATTGCTCAAGGCTTGCTCTATATCCGCCTTAATATCATCAATATGCTCAATGCCCACGCTTATGCGTACAAGGTTTGGCAACACACCGCTGGTAACCTGCTCTTCTGCGCTTAGCTGTTCGTGCGTGGTTGATGCCGGGTGAATAGCCAGCGATTTTGCATCACCAACGTTGGCAAGATGGCTTATAAGTTTTAAATTGTCAATAAATTTAGCCGCGCTTTCTTTACTGCCTTTAATGCCAAAGTTTAACACGCCGCCAAAGCCATTGGTTAAATATTTTTTAGCCAGATCATGATAAGGGCTGCTTGCCAAACCAGGGTACCAAACAAATTCAATTTGCGGGTGGCTTTCAAGCCATGTTGCAATCGCCAGTGCATTGTCTGCATGGCGTTGTACACGCAGGCTTAAAGTTTCAATACCCTGTAACAGCAGGAATGAATTGAACGGGCTTAACGACGGGCCAAAATCTCTTAACCCCTCAACCCTTGCACGAATAGCAAATGCTATATTTGGCAGGCCAAGCGGGTTACCCTCACCAAATATTTCCCAAAACTTAAGGCCGTGGTAACCTTCGGAAGGCTCGGTAAACTGCGGAAATTTTCCGTTGCCCCAATTATAGTTACCTCCATCAACAATAACACCACCAATGCTTGTACCATGGCCGCCTATCCATTTAGTGGCACTTTCAACTACTACGTTAGCGCCCCATTTTAAAGGCTGTGCAAGATAACCGCCTGCGCCAAATGTATTATCAACAACTACGGGTATGTCATGCTTTTTCGCTACCGCAACTATCTTTTCAAAATCAGGTATATTTAAGCGGGGGTTACCAATCGTTTCAAGATAGATGGCTTTTGTTTTATCATCAATTAATGCCTCAAATTTTTCAGCATCATCGCCATCAGTAAATCTTGCTTCAACACCAAGGCGTTTAAATGCTACCTTAAACTGGTTGTAAGTACCGCCATATAAAAAAGAGGTAGAAACAAAATTATCGCCTGCCTGTAATATGTTGTTTAATGCAAGGAATTGCGCTGCCTGGCCAGACGCAGTTGCCAATGCGGCTACCCCGCCTTCAAGCGCCGCAAGGCGTTGTTCAAAAACATCGGTAGTAGGGTTCATTATACGTGTATAAATATTGCCAAAAGCGCGCAGGCCAAAAAGGTTGGCAGCATGCTCGCTGTTGTCAAAAGCATACGATGTAGTTTGATAAATAGGTACAGCACGGCTTTTAGTTGTTGGGTCAATTTGTTGCCCGGCATGCAATTGTAATGTTTCGAAGCGTAGGTTGCTCATTGTTTGTTTTTTTAACGAGGTGTATAATTTTTGTTTTAGAAAAAATGTGAATTGGTGTTTGAAGGAATTTTTCCCTTGCGGAAAAAGTATGTTTTATGCCTTACGGCATACAGCAACAACAACAGCGGTAGAATAGCTGTTTTATTAATGGTTTTGTTGTGTTGCTGCTTTTCATATTCCTACAAATTTAATAGACATTTATTTTTCTTTTCAAAATTATTTTTAACCTGTTTGTTAAATATGTGGTTTTTCACAAGGCTGCCCTCTTCGCTGTCCTGGCTCTCCGGGCTTCGGAGTTTATATGTAGTGTGTCTGCGACACATCGTTATACAGGTAGTTATTTTTATGGAGTCAGAGACTCCTGCCAAAATACTTCGGAGTCTAGAGACTCCGAAGAGCGAAGTTAAAGCGATGAAGTCTTTTAATTATTGCTATAGTTCAATATCTCCTCTACAGTTAATTTCCCCTTTTCCACAAAGCCCTTCAAATGTGATTCTTTGAACGCCTGCTCCAAATCTTCTATCAAATCTTCCACCTCTTCAAGCCCAACGCTTAAACGTATTAAGCTGTCAGCAACGCCCGCCGCACGGCGCTTTTCCGAGGGTATTGATTTATGCGTCATGTTTGCAGGGTGGCATAACAGGCTTTTTACACCACCAAGGCTTTCGGCCAGTTTAAACAATTGGGTGCTTGTTACAAACTGCACCGCAGCTTCTTCTGTGTTGTTTTTTAGCGTGAACGAAACTATACCTCCAAAGCCTTTTGCCTGCTGTTTGGCTATCGCATGGTTTTGATGACTGGCCAGCCCGGGGTAGTACACCTTATCAACCTGCGGATGGTTTTCTAAAAATTCAGCCACTGTTTGCGCATTGGCGCAATGCTGTTTTATACGCAGGTGCAGGGTTTCAATACCGCGAATAACCAGCCAGCTATCAAATGGCGCAAGTATAGCGCCGCTCGCGTTTTGTATAAATTTTATTTTATCGCCCAGTTCTTTTTCTCTTGTAACAACAAGGCCGGCAATTAAATCACTATGGCCGCCCAGGTATTTGGTAGCGCTATGCACTACAATATCAGCTCCCAGCGTAAGAGGTTGTTGTAAGGCGGGCGAAGCAAAAGTATTATCCACGCAAAGCCAGCATTTTTGTGCCTTGGCAATTTTTGCAATGGCGGCTATGTCACTAATTTTTAATGTGGGGTTGGTAGGTGTCTCAATCCATATAAGTTTTGTAGCGGGTGTTAGCGCATTAAATACGTTTACCGCATTGGTGGCATCAACATATTTAACAGTTATGCCAAACTTTTCGTACACATGGGTAAACAGCCTGAAGGCGCCGCCATAAATATCATCTACTGCAATAATTTCATCGCCGCTTTTTAGCAATTTAAGTACCGCGTCAATGGCTGCAAGGCCACTACCGAAGGCAACACCTGTGCTGCCTTTTTCAAGTTTGGCAATAATGTCTTCAAGCGCAGCCCTTGTGGGGTTGCCGCTGCGCGCATAATCATAGCCCTTATTAACGCCGGGCGCTTCCTGTACAAATGTGCTTGTTTGGTAAATAGGCACTGATATTGCGCCTGTTTGTGCATCAACCGGGATGCTGTGAATTAACTGTGTTGCGTTGCTCATGGTAAAGTCTCCTTAATTTTTGTTGTTAAACATGCCCCCATCCCCTAAAGGGGTGCAAAGGACAATAAAATTTGATTAAACATTGTGCGACAGCCCCTATCTCCTAAAGGGGGAAAGAAAGCAGCACTTGGCTCTTCAAAAAGCTTATCAATGAAACAGGCGAAGGAAAAGATACCATGCTCACAGTCCCCCTTTACGGGATAGGGGCAAGAAGCATGAAGCTTAAAGCGCACCCTTTAGGGAACAGTGGCAGGCATAAAAAAAGCCCACCCGTAAGCCAGGTGAGCTAAATATGTTAAGGCAGTTTTGCTGAACGTGCCGGAGGATATAAAACTTTACGCTGACTTATCTTCCCGATACCCATCGGGAGGAGTTGGCACCTTCATTACAGCAGCGAGCTGTAAGGGTTGCCAAGGCTTCATCGGGCCATATCCCTCTGCCTTTCTTGATAAGTATATTAAAGAACTGGTGCAAAGATATAAGCGGCTTTGCGAAACTGCCAAAAAAAAGTTTTTATTACACTATTACAATATGTAATATTTTGAAAGGTTTCTATTTTCTTACGTCATTAAAAATGTGATTAAAAAATAACTAAAATATTTAGCCTTTCGCCCGAAAACAACTTATTTTTACGGACTAATAAAAAGCAGGAACAAGAGAGAAACAGGCTATGGCAAAAAAAACAAAGCAAAAGGTTGAAGTAATTGAACAACCTTTAACGACAACAATAAAAGAAACTGGTATAAATAAAGAAGCGCCAAAAGTTACCGCCAAAACAGGTGTGAATAAACTGATGGAAGTTTCTCCCAAAGGGGGAGCCCGCCTGCCGGACGGACAGGATTTAGAGGTGGCCGCAGGTTACGGCTTGCTTGATGTTATCGAAATTATCGGCGCACGCGAGCACAACCTTAAGAATATTGATATAACCATACCCAAAAACAAGCTGGTAGTTTTTACGGGTGTTAGCGGCAGCGGTAAATCATCCCTGGCATTTGATACTATTTATAACGAAGGCCAGCGCCGTTATATGGAAAGCTTTAGCGCTTACGCCCGGCAGTTTATAGGCGATATGGAAAGGCCTGATGTTGATAAAATAACAGGGCTTTCACCCGTTATTTCCATTGAACAAAAAACTACCAATAAAAACCCCCGCAGTACCGTTGGCACTGTTACCGAGGTGTATGATTTTTTTCGTTTGCTGTTTGCGCGTATAGGCGAAGCCTATAGCTACAACACCGGCAAAAAAATGATAAAATTTAGCGAAGAGGAAATTGTAGATAATATTTTTAAACGGTTTAGCGGGGACAAAATAATATTGTTGGCGCCGCTTGTGCGCGGCCGTAAAGGCCATTACCGCGAGCTATTTGAGGATATAAGAAAGCGTGGTTTCGTAAAAGTTAGGGTTGATGGCGAAATACAGGAGATAACACCGCGCATGCAGGTTGACCGTTACAAAATTCATGATATTGAGGTGGTAGTTGACCGCCTGCAGGTAACGAATGAGTTTAAAGTACGCATAAGCCAAAGCGTACAACAAAGTTTAAAAATTGGTAAAGACCTGATGTTTGTGCAGGTTGCTGCTGAAAGTCCGGTTATTGATATAAAAACAAAAAAGCCAAAAACCTCATTACAGGCCTCTCCTTCAACCGATGAGGCAGGGCCGCAAGGCGCGGCTTATTCCCGCCAGTTAATGTGTGAAGACACAGGAATTAGCTACGAAGAGCCCTCACCAAACGCGTTTTCATTCAACTCGCCTTATGGTGCATGTCCTACTTGTAAGGGGCTGGGTTCAGTCTACTCCATCAGCATGGAATCTGTTATACCTGACTATAATGTAAGTATAAAAGAAGGCGGCATTGCCCCGCTTGGCGAAGAACGGGAGGCTTATATGTACCGGCAGGTTGCACAACTCGCTAAAAAACATAAGGTAAGTCTTGACAAACCTATAAAAGACCTTCCGCAAAAAGGCCTGAATGTATTGTTATATGGTAATGAAGAGGGGGCGGCCGAAGGTACATTTGAAGTGGACAGCACACCAACAGACCAACCTTACGAGGGTGAGTTTGAGGGTATTGTACCTATGCTAAAACGATGGTTTGCAGGTACGGGCAGTACCGAAGGCATGCGTGAATGGGTGGAGAAGTTTATGGAATTAAAGACCTGCCCCGTATGCAACGGCGCAAGGCTAAAAAAAGAAAGCCTTTGGTTTAAAGTAGATGAACGGAATATTAGCGAGTTGAGCGATATGAACCTTGATAAGCTGATGCGCTGGTTTGATGATATTGAAAAACGGCTCAGCAATAAGCAAAATGCCATTGCTAAGGATATTTTGAAAGAGATACGCGAACGCCTGCAATTTTTGCTGGATGTAGGGCTAACCTATTTATCCCTAAACCGCCCGTCAAGAACGCTTAGCGGCGGTGAAAGCCAGCGTATAAGACTGGCTACCCAAATAGGCAGCCAGTTACAGGGTATAACCTATATATTGGATGAGCCTTCAATAGGTTTGCACCAGCGCGATAACCACCGCCTAATTGGCGCTTTACAAAACTTGCGTAACATTGGCAATAGCGTGCTGGTGGTTGAACATGATAAAGATATAATGCTGGCCAGCGACTACCTGGTTGATATTGGCCCTAAAGCCGGTATGCATGGCGGCCAAATAGTAGCGGCAGGCACGCCTGCACAAATATTAGCTTCCCATTCTGACACGGCCCAATACCTTAACGGTGAAAAAAAGATTGCCGTGCCAGCGGAACGCCGCAAGGGCAATGGTAAGTTTTTGGAGATTAAAGGCGCAACTGGTAATAACTTAAAAAATGTATCGGTAAAGCTGCCTTTAGGTAAACTGGTTGTGGTTACCGGGGTTAGCGGCAGCGGAAAATCAACTTTAATAAATGAAACGCTTTACCCGGTTTTAAGCAAACATGCTTACAATAGCCGCGTAACGCCCATGCCGCATAAAAGTGTTACAGGGCTTGAGAATATTGATAAAGTAATTGAAATAGACCAAAGCCCTATTGGCCGCACGCCGCGTAGTAACCCTGCTACGTATTGTGGTTTTTTTACTGAAATAAGAACATTATTCGCCAGTGTGCCGGAGGCCAAAATACGCGGCTATAATGCCGGCAGGTTTAGCTTTAATGTTAAAGGCGGCAGGTGCGATGTTTGCGAGGGGGGTGGCATGCGTGTTATTGAAATGAACTTTTTACCTGATGTTTATGTGCATTGCGAAAAATGTAATGGTAAGCGCTATAACCGGGAAACACTGGAAATACGCTACAAAGGCAAAAGCATTAGTGATGTACTTAATATGACGGTTGATGAGGCGTGTGAATTTTTTAATGCGGTACACTACCTGTACCGCCGCATAAAAGTATTGCAGGACGTTGGCCTTGGTTATATTACCCTTGGCCAAAGCGCTGTAACATTAAGCGGGGGCGAGGCGCAGCGTGTTAAGCTTGCCACCGAGCTTGCGAAAAGAGATACCGGTAAAACGTTTTATATTCTTGATGAGCCTACCACAGGTTTGCACTTCCAGGATATTCAGCACCTGCTGGATGTTATTACCAAACTGGTTGACCGTGGTAATTCGGTGCTGGTAATTGAACATAACCTTGATGTAATTAAAGTTGCCGACCATGTTATTGACCTTGGCCCGGAAGGAGGCGATGGCGGCGGTAAAATTTTATTTGAAGGCACCCCCGAGCAAATGCTAAACAATAAAGAAAGCCATACAGCAAGGTTTTTAAAGATCGAAATGGAGTAATGTGCAAGTCATTGGGTTATTAGTCAGTATGTCATTAAAGGGCATCAGGCTGGCGGAGTAACATAAAATACAATAACCGGTTAAAGTTAAAAGGCCCTGAAGTTTTAAAACTTCAGGGCCTTTTAATATATTATTTTTCTTATTTGAACAATAATCTTTTGACTTCTCCTAACCACCATAAAAGAACCTTGGGCCACCGCCAAACCTCATACTTAAGGTAAGGAACATGGTTACGTAGCTGTCGTTGTCGTTGGGGTTTGCTTTAAATATTGCCGGCTTTACCTTCCATGGTGTGATTGACCTTGAATATAGCGCCTTGGCAAGGGTAGCTTGGGACGGGGATAGGTATTTATCGAACAGCGAAGGATCAATGTAATACGTATGAACATCATCCAGGTAGTCAGTAAACGTTTTGCGGAAAATAAGACCCGCAGATACAGCAAATGTGTTGTTAATGTAAATTTTCAAGCCTACAGTTAATGGAATATACACCTGCAATAAGTGATAATTTTTAGGATAAGGAACTGAAGTTGTTTTACCGGTAACCGGGTCAGTGTAAGAGTTTAACCCGCTAAAACCTTCCCCTTCGGTACGCAGGGGCTTAAGGGCAACCCATTGCCCGTTATAATAGGCTTTAGGGTTGAAATGAAATAAACCAACGCCAAGCCCAATGTATGGACTGAATGTATGTATCTCAACCTCTTTATCAAACAGCATTACAGGATATATCTCTGCGCTAATATTTCCTTCAATTACCCTTGACCTGAAGCTTAAATTGCGGTACCACCTCCAGCGTTCTGCATCACCGGTATTTTTAATAAGACTATCAGCGCCGGTTATAGTGGTATAATTTATAGATCCCTTTATTGAGAGCCAGCTATATTTAAAATAGTTTATTGAAACCCCTACCAAAGGGCGGGTAGCCGGCCCGTTAAAGTCTTTTATAAAGTGGGTACCAACACCCTTATTACCGCCAAGGTCGCCCAAAAAGTTGGTAGCGCCGCCCATTATGCTGGCTTCCCAGTGGCCGGTAATATCTTCCAGTTCATCCTGGTACTGGGCATGAACTTTTGGGAACGCACAAAGTGCGAAAGCAGTTAGGGTAAGCGTTAAGATTCTATTGGTAAATTTTTTCATAGAAGAAAAAATCGTTTTAGGTACGGAAATATGTTAAAATACGGAATATGTTACAAATATAAAGAATATTTGGCGTGATAACCGATTAAATTCTGTACATGTGTATATGTTCAATACCGTCTTCCAGATAAATATCGCCAACCCGCTGAAAATCAAATGAGTTATACATTTTTTCCAGGTATAATTGTGCCCCTATTTTAATGGGTTTTTCACCAAAAATTAATCCGCAGTTAACTATGGCATTCTGCAGTAATTGTCTTCCAATGCCAGCACCCCGGTAATGTACAGCGGTTATTACCCTGCCAATCGACATTTCGGTATACGATATGCCCGGCGGCACTAACCTGGCATACGCGGCAAGGGTATCTCCATCCCAGGCGCCCAGGTGATGGCAGTATTTGTCCTTATTGTCAGCATCCTGAAAAACACAGTTCTGCTCCACCACAAATACTTCATTCCTTAGTTGCATTATTGCATATAACTCTGTCACAGTAAGTTCGTTAAAAGGGGTACATCTCCATTGCAGTTCCATCAGTCAACATATTGTTTTAAAAAGTTGGCAATTTGTATATAGGTGTCGGTTAAAGGTGCGCCCACCCAGCCATGGCCTTCGCCGGTATATTCAATCAATTTATTTGGCACGTTAAAGTTGTCAAGCTTTTTTTTCAGGTCCTCACTTTCCTGCACTGGTACCACGTCATCAGCAGTTCCATGAAAAATAATTGTTGGGCATGTTGATGCCGAAATATATGTTACCGGGCTGGCGTTGGCGTAAAGTGTTGGGTTTTGCTCAAGCGAAACACCCAAAAAATTTATAAGTACGGGCCTTGCAAACTGGGGCAACGGGTGGTTATTATACAACCAGGTAAGGTCAACAGGCCCAAAAAGGTCTACTGCTGCCTTTAAGTTGCCGCCAGGCTTGCTGTATGCCTGCAATAATGCAAGATGCGCACCTGCGCTTGCGCCGCCCAACACCAGCTTTTGGGTATCCACATTATACAGGGCTGCCTGTTTGTTGATGAACTGTATAGCAAGCCCAACATCGTTAATTGCTGCAGGAAAAAGATTTTTGCCATTGGCCGAAAGCCTGTAATTAATGTTGAAAATAGCATAGTCTGGCAAAAGCACCAGCAATGTATCAATGGCATCATCAAAGTCGGTTTTATCACCCTCGTTCCACGATCCGCCATGTACCATTACCAATATTTTGGTAGCAGAAGTGCTTCTGCCCGCAGGCAGGTAAACATCCATCTTTTGTGAAGTATCGGCACCATAGGCTACATCTTTAACGGTAGTTTGCAAAGCAGCGCTGTATACCACGGGCGAAGTGCCTGTTTTTTTACAGGATGCCGCAAAAAGAATAATAACCAGCGTTAAAAAAGCGATATTTAAAATACCCTGTGTTTTAATATTAAGCATTGTTGGCCTTAGTTTTTATTACCTGCCCGTCAAAGGTACAACAGGCAGGCTTTCGTTACCTGTTTCATTAACGGCCTGTACTGCGAAAAAATAATTGTCTTTTGAATAAGGCAGCATTATATCGTTTTGTGAAGTAAATATTTTCTTTTGCCAAAATGCGCTGGTTGTTTCACGCATAAGCAGGTAGTAGCCTTTTATATTGCCTGCTGCCGGCGCAGACCATGAAATATGTGTATAATTGGTAAGGTTTTTAACATCTACTTTTACGTTTTGCGGCATGGCCGGCGCTTTTGCAAGGTTTGAAAGGTTGGCCAGGTTAATACAGGTGTTTTTACGCAGGTACTCAAAATCCATAAACTGGGCAAGGTCGCCATATTGTGTGCCATCCTGCATACGCACGTCCTGGTGCTGGTGGGTATAGTTTTCATTCATTTCAGTAATGCGCACAGCGGCAAACCCATTTTCAACATATGGTGTGTGGTCGCCCCCGCGTAAAAAGCGGTCGTTACGGTAAACCATTACCACCTGCAAATTATCAACGTAACGCTCGCCGGTCTCTTTTACGTAACGGGCCAGTTGCCTTGCTTTGCCATCGTTTTCCAGGCCAAGCTGCCGCAGATTTTTGGCAACTTTATCTAAGTCATAAAAGGGCAGCCCTTCACTAAAAACCCTTACCTGTGTATTGCCAATAATGTTTGTTTCGCTGGTATTATTGCTGCCCATTATATCATTATTTAGTACAGCTTCAATATTTATGTTCTCCTTTTTGCATCTTTCTGCCATGTGGGTTGCACCAAGTAGCCCCTGCTCTTCGCCGCTAACCGTTATAAATATTACCGTTGCCGGAAAATTATGTTTACTCATTATCCTGGCGCACTCAATAACTGCTGATGAGCCGCTGCCGTCGTCATTGGCACCGGGTGCATCGCCCGTACTATCCATAACGTTGGTGCGCATGTTATCAAGATGGCCGCTTATTAAAAAAACGCGGTTATCATTAGGGTCGGTTCCTTTAAGCGTTGCAATAACGTTACCCATTAATATTGGCCTGTTTACACGTTTGCCATCGGGCTGTAAAGTAAAAGTATCAATGTAAGCAGTAAGGCGTCCGCCACTTTGTTGTGCAAACTGGTTAAACTTGCTTAGCACCCAGGTTTTAGCCGCGCCAATACCGCGCTTGGCGTCTGTATTAGTACTTAATGTGCTGCGTGTGCCGAAGGATACAAGCGTAGTGATGTACGATTTAAGCGAATCCGCAGAAACTTCTTTTATCATTTGCTCAATTTCCGGGTCCCTGTTAACAATGGTTTGGGCTGTAAGCACATTAACAGTACACAGCAAAATGCAGCAGGTAAAAAAGTTTCTCATGGTAAAATATTGCAGTTAATAAAAAGGTTTTGCACGCAAATAAAGTAAACTATTTTTTGCGTATAAAGCTAATAAATTACAAAGTTTTAAGCCGCCACTGTGTTTTATTACGCTAATGCGCAATTGATTTTTAAATTATATTTGATTGGCGCCGGCCAAATCCCTGGCGGGAGTACATATCATAACCATTTTTCAACCAAACATTATGAAGCTGCTTATAACTGCTGTTGCATTTATATTACTAAGCAATACATATGCGCAAACCTTTGCTATTATTGCAGACAGGCTTATTGACGGCAAAAGTGATAAAGCGATCAATAACCCGGTAGTAATTGTGCACGGTAATAAAATTATTGATGTAAATTTTACCAATACTATACCTGACAGTGCAACCGTAATTAATTTAAAAGGGTATACCATTTTACCCGGCATGATGGATGTGCATACCCATTTGCTGGCAGACGGCAATGATTACGAAAAAGACCTGTACAACAACTCAGCCGCGTTACGAAGCCTGCGTGCGGTTATGCACCTTAACCATGCCCTGCAAAACGGGTTTACTACTTTAAGGGATGTTTGTACAGAAGGCGCAGGTTTTGCCGATTTTGATTTAAGGATAGCCATTGATTCAAATTATATTACGGGCCCCCGCATCTTTAATTCGGGCAGGGGTATTGCCGCTACCGGCAACTACGTTCCGTTTCCCGCATCGCTAAACTGGGCAATGGACCTGCCTTATGGAACACAGTTTGCTACAGGCAAGGATGAGTGTATAAAGGCAGTTAGGGAACAGGTTACGCATGGTTCGCGCTGGATAAAATTATTTGCCGACTGGTTTTACCCAACGTTTAATTACGATGAGATAAAAGCAGTGGTTGATGAAGCAAAAAAATATCATGTAGAAGTAGCGGCCCACGCAACAAGCAAAGAAGGTATTCGTATGGCTATTGAAGCCGGTGCAAGATCAATTGAACATGGTGATGGGTTTAATGATTCGCTTATACAACTGGCAATAACAAACCATGTTTTTTGGAGCCCGACCATTAGCGTTTACGAATATTTTAATGAACCGCTTGATACAACCTATAAATATTTAAACCATGCCTACAGGCAGGGCCTTAAAATAGTGCTTGGAACTGATATTGGCAGCTACCCATGGGCAAATAACGAAGCAAAGGAGCTTGAGTATTATGTAAAAAAAGCAGGACTTACACCGATGGATGCTATTAAAACGGCTACCTTAAACCCCGCTGAATTATTAGGCAGGCAAAAAACGCTGGGACAAATACAAAAGGATTTTATTGCTGATATTATTGCCGTGAAAGGAAACCCGCTTGACGATATAACCTTACTACAGCATACAGCCTTTGTAATGAAAGATGGTAAGGTATATAAAGAAAAGTGAACCATGAAAAGATTAAGGGCTTAAGAAGGAAGGAATTTGGTAAATATGGTTTCACCTTGCTTTGGCTTTGCATATCCCTCCTTAGGCCTTAAACCTTGTGCCTTTTTCCTATCTTTATACTATGTCCTTCAATATTAACCAGCTTATTACCATTACGTTTACATTGTTCGCCATTATTGATATTGTTGGCTCTGTGCCGGTGTTGGTGGGGTTGAAGGAAAAGATGGGTGGCATAAAGGCCATGCAGGCTACACTGGTATCTGGCGGGTTAATGATACTGTTTTTGTTTTTGGGTGAGCAGTTGTTGCATATACTTGGCCTGAACATACCATCGTTTGCAGTGGGTGGCTCTATTGTAATATTTTTACTGGGCCTTGAGATGGTGCTTGGCCATGAAATATTTAAGGCTGACGCCGGTGCAAAAAGCGGCACGGTAGTACCAATAGCTTTTCCCATTATTGCTGGCAGCGGTACACTAACCACCATAATGAGCTTAAAGGCCAACTACGATGAAATGTATATACTGGCTGGTATACTCTTAAACCTGGTGTTTGTTTACCTGGTATTACGGTCATTAAACCTTATTGAGCGGGTGCTTGGCCCAAATGGTTTAACTGCAGTGCGTAAGTTTTTTGGAGTGATACTGTTAGCAATTGCTGTAAAAATATTCAGCAGTAACCTTGCACTGTTTGGAAAATAAGCATGAGGTGTAACGTATAAGGCTTAAGTGGCAAAGGCAAAGCCTGAACTTTATACTTAAATGAAAACTTTAACCGGCCTTCCTTACGCCTTCTTCATCACTCCCTTCAAATGATCGGATAACCTTAATGTCAATGCAATAACCGTAAGCGTTGGGTTTGGTGCCGCAGCAGTAACATAACATGAGGCCCCGGCAATATACAGGTTGGCAATGCCATACACTTTGCACTCTTTATCAACCACGCCGGTTTTAGGGTCATCGCTCATACGGGTGGTGCCCATGTGGTGCCAGCCGCCGCCGGTAAATGCAGGCCATGTAAAATCTTTTTCATCCCATAAATATTCCATCATCTTAACACGCCCTATGCCCGCTTTGCCCAATTCCTGCCCAAGCAACTCATATATTTTACGGATGCTTCTTTTTTCAAGCGGTGTAAGCACCCAATGTAATGTAGCACGCGGCATGCCTAACGCATCTTTTTCTGTTTCAAGTGTTACACGGCTGTCGGGGTTTGGCGCCTGTTCAATACGGGTGAATAATTCAAATGAGTTATAGCCCTCCTTAGGTGCAGCCCTGGTAGCTTTAGTATCGAATGATTTAAACAGGTCTTCATTCTTCTTTACATCATCCGTCCACGAATCTATCATTGGCGGAAAACCCTTTGCCATTTCCAGGGGCGTTAAAGATGTGGTACCGTTCAGTATTTTATATTCTTCCTGCTTTTGCGCTGTAACCGCCAGTTCTGCACGGGCTTTTGTACTTACAAAATTCATCATGTACAAAGCCATCGGGTCGGGTTTATCCAGCCAAAGCTCAGCGCTTTTTACTTCAAGGTGTTCCATAAAATGACGGCCAACATTATCACTGTCATTGCCAAGCCCCTTCGGCGACTGCTTGTTTGATGCCAGTAGTATACGTGCATTTTGTATGCTGCAGCATGCCAGCACAAAATGTTTTGCCTTAACGGTGTGTTGTTTACCTGCCAGGTTTTTTACCGTTACCTGCTCAATGGCGCTCACGCTGCTGTTAGCCGTAATATCAACAACATTGGCATAAGTATAAAGATGTATATTTTTTGCTTTTACTATAGTATCCCTATACTTGGTGCCAAACCTGGTAGGCGGGCTAAACTGCCACATCTTGTTCCACATAACATCACTGTTTATCGGCAACGGCTTATAACCCGGAAACTGTTTTTGCCAAAAAGGTACGCTATAATCATACGGGCCTAACTCAACAATTGGGTGGGCTTTTGCATAATAGGGGTCAAGGTCTGCACGTGTTATTGGCCATCCGCTAAGCGGCACCCAATCGCGTTTTTTAAAATCTATTTCTTCAAATGGAGAACAATACCCCGCCCAGTGGCCCGTGGTGCCGCCAAAATAATGCAGCCTGCAGCCTTTTAATGGGTAGTATTTTTGCCCGGTTGTTCTGCCATCGTACAACTCCTGTATGGCAGGGTCGTATTCAAAACCGCCGCCTTCCAGCAGTATAACTCTATACGGGGTGTTTATCCAGTCCATAGCCATGCTGATACCCGCTGCACCGCTGCCGATAATGCAAATATCTCCTTCAATAACAGAGTTGTTATCAATATTACGCGCATCAATGTGCATATACTAAGTTTAGCTTTGTGTTAGTGAATAAAGTGCGCACTGGCGTGCTTCGGTTACTGCAAGCACCCAGCCGTTTACCACAACTGTTTTAAGCGCAATAAAGTCTTCCTTTGTTTTTTTGTCGTACACATCATGTATTGCTTTCGCATCAGTATTTTCAGTAATAGCATCATCCTCAAGTAATGTAACAAGTTTGCTTTTGCTGTCTTCTGCCGGTACCTGCTTTATATATGCAAGGCCGGTTTCCTTCATTGTTTTTGCATCAAAAATGTGCGAGAGAAATAAAGGCTGTGTAATAGCTGCATTAAACGTTTTAGTGTTGCAGCTATACAGAAATGGGATAGTGAATGCACCTGCACTTAAAGCAGAAAGTTTTATAAAATTTCTTCTTTTCACTGGCAATGGTTTTTCGTTAGAAGAAATAACTAATATAATAAATTGCAAACTAAGCTGTGTTAAAAAAATGGGTGATGGTGAAGGTACCACCACCCGTTAACCCCGTGTGTTTACTGCATAATCAAACTATCGTTTAAATGAATGGCATCTTTGTGAAAGATGCCATTCATTAATTTTCATCATCAAACAATTTTGGAAAGATTACCAAAGCTTGTGGTAATACTTGCATAAGGGTCTTTCGGTTCATCATGCTCTACAAAATAATGCTTCATACCGGCTACATCTTTATTCGCAAAAATGTGCTTAAACGGCACTATGCCTTCACCAACCGGTAATATGGTTTTTTTGTCTGCCGAAATATCTTTCACATGCCATAATGGGAAGCGACCGGGGTTCTTTTTAAACAATTCAACCGCGTCAATACCGGCTTTGGTTACCCATGCAAGGTCAAGCTCCATTTTTACATTATCAGCGCTTGTCTCGCTTAAAAGCAAGTCGTAAGGCACTTTGCCGTCTATGGCTTTAAATTCCATATCATGGTTGTGGTAAGCGAATGTTATGCCTGCTTTTTTGGCTGCCTCGCCGGCTTTATTTAAAATACCAATCGACGTTTTTATTTCGTCAAGCGTGCTTGTTGGTGTATAGGCGCAAACCATATAAGGTACACCACCTTCTGCCAGTTCATCTACAATTTGCTGCTGGTTGTCGCGCAGGTTGTTAACCTTTGGCATTACCATTGGTTTGCCATCAGGCATGGTTGGCATTTTTGTGCCCGCGGGCATTACAAAAGGCACAGCCAGCACATGTTGCGACTTCCACGACATACCGTTACTGCTAACAAGCGCCGCAAATTCTTTAGGCTTCATGCCGTAGTATCCGCCTTTAAGGCCGTAAGCCGATTCAATTTCTTTATAGCCTATTCCTGCAATTTTTTGCAGCGTGCCGGGTACATCAGCATCTATCACACCAAAAAAAGTGAATAATTGTAAACCGGCAGTAATATTTTTTTTGTTTAGCACAGATGCAATAGCGTTGTTTTTTAACAGTAATGCGCTAAATGCTGCTGCCGAAGAATACCTGATAAATGATCGCCTGTTTGCCATGCGGGGGGTAGTTAATAGTATACTTAATGGTTAAGATTAATGATACAAAACCAAAATGGGTGCTGTATATACTATTGAATTTTAGCCGCAGGTTATGTTAATAATGTATATTAGTATTTTATTGCTTTGCTGTATTGCGGATAAAAAATTTGTTTGCTTTAGCTTTGTTCCATTCTGTAAAAAGTACGCAATGAAGATAATACATAAAGTTTATATAAATAATAAAAGGTTTTTTTATTTTTAGATTATGAACAGCCAGGAAGAAGTAAGAGATTTTATTGTAAATGGCCATAATGTATACCTAAAGCACCTTTCTTTAGACTGTGTAATTTTTGGTTACCACGATCACCAGTTAAAAGTATTGCTGTTAAAAAACAAAGGCGGTGCATGGTCGCTTGCCGGGGGCTTTATAAAAATTGAAGAGCCCCTGCAGGATGCTGCTGCCAGGATATTGAAAGAACGCACCGGCCTTGATAAGCTTTTTCTGCAGCAGTTTCATACGTTTGGGCTGCCCAACCGTTCAATACGTACAGATGAAGAGATAAAAAACCTGTCGGCCATTGCAAAAGCGCCGATAAAAAAAGGCCACTGGCTGCTGGAAAGAACACTTTCACTGGGGTATTATGCTGTAACTGAATACAGTAAAGTAACACCTATACCTGATTATTTTTCAGAAGGATGTGAATGGTGGGAAACAGACAACCTGCCGGAAATGTTTTTTGACCATAAGGAAATAGCTATTGAGGCATTAAAGGCGTTACGGTTGCAGATATATCACCAGCCTATAGGTTTTAACCTGCTGCCGGAGAAGTTTACCCTGCCTGAAATACACGACCTGTACGAAACCATTTTAGGCAAAAAGCTTGACCGCCGTAATTTTCCCAAAAAGCTGCTTGCACTTGGCCTTATTAAAAAGCTTGATGAACAAAAAAAGATAGGCGCACACCGCAGCCCTTACCTGTACAAGTTTGATAAAAGAAGATATGACAGGGCGTTGAAGGAAGGCATTGTGTTAGCCTTTTAGCGGGCGGACACTTTGTAATATATACCATTAACACTTTATTATTACATTCCAACTTAAAAGCCCGCAAGATTTATCATCAGTTTCATCAGCAACCGCTTTTCATCACTGGCAAATATCATATATATGAGTATTTTTTTTGCTTGTATCGACAGACTAAACTGATAACGAAAACCGTGCGTTTTTGCGTAAAACGATACGATAGCAACACATACAAATACAGATAATTTCAAAATCTATTGTTATTATTAATGTCTAATGGCCCAATTGGTATTACCCACTCTATCATATAAACACAACGCCCCTGCAGCTATTATACTAAAGTGGCATTTAAAAAAATGTTTACCTTCTATTGCATGTTCTGCGCCTTCCCCAATTAAAAAAGGCGGCTGCAATTGCAACCGCCTTTTTATAAATACCGTAAAACTAATTCTTCTTCGCGTCCTTAAGCAACTCGTCTTTCGATACCACTTTCACCTTTTGCTTGTCTTTTAATTGCTTGCTCACAACATCATAAGGGCCGGTAATAACCATATCGCCTTCTTTAATGCCGCTTTTTATTTGTATGTAGTTTATATCCTGTATATCCGTAGTAACCGGAAATTTCTTAACAGTTCCGTCAGCCTGTAAAACGTACACCACTTCCTGTATATCATCGGCAGATGATACACTTGCCTGTTGTGCAGGCTGGTCGCTGCTGGTGCCGCTGTTGTCCTGGTCTTTTTTAGCAGCCGGGGCAGCTTCGCTGTTTTTGTCCCTTGTAGTTACTGCGTTTAAAGGCACAGACAATACATTGGCATTTGTTCTTGTTTGAATATCGGCGCTTGCCGTCATATTAGGCCTGAAAGGGAAAGGCTGCCCTTTTACTATCAGGTCTCTATAAGTATCAGGGGTTAACCTGATGTGTACCTCGTAATTGGTTACGGTAGTTGACGCTACAGAACTGGTAGCTGAAGATGCCGCCGCACTTACAGGGTTGGCTATTTTGTATACAACCCCCTTAAATTTACGGTTATTAAATGCATCAACCTGTATAACAGCGCTGTCGCCTAATTTAACTTTAGGTATATCGTTTTCGCCAACATCAACCTGTACTTCAATGCTGTTAAGGTCTGCTATGCGCATTATTTCGGTACCTGCCATTTGGGCCACACCTACTACCCTTTCGCCTTTTTTAACTTCCAGCAAGCTAATAACCCCGTCCATTGATGCTACAATGGTGGTGCGGCTTACGTTTTTGCTGGCCATATTTAAATTGGCCTGCGCACTTTGCACGGCTGCCTGGCTGGCTTTTATGCTTTGCTGTGCGGCTGAATAATTTGCCTTTGCTGAAAAGTATGCCTGCTGGCTCTGCTCAAACTCCGACTTTGAAACTACTTTTTGGTCAAGCAGGGTTTTTTCCCTGTTATAGGCAGCCTCAGTTTGGTCAAGGGTTGCTTTTAAAGCCTGCAGTTGTGCTTCACTGTTGCTGGCCTGTGCTTCGCTTTGCGCCACACCTGCTGCGGCCTGGTCGCGCTGAGAAGTATAAATATCAGCATATACATTTGCCAATATCTGCCCTTTTCTAACAGTATCGCCTTCTTTTACATTCAACTGCACTATTTCACCCGATATATCACTGCTTACTTTTACCTCGATTTCAGGAAATATTTTACCGCTGGCATTAACCGTTTCGGTAATGGTGCGGCTGGCAGCTTTTTCGGCAGTAACCTTTGTGCCTTCATCTTTGCCAAAAGCGCCGGCCATTTTCATACCAATTAACACTACTATTAGTATAGCCAGCATTATAAGTACCCATTTTAATGTTTTGCTCATGTGAGTTTTTGTTTCTAAGGTTATAATTTTACGCCCTGCCCTTTATAAAATTCAAGTATTTTCATTTTAAATACATAGTCGTACCGCGCAGCAAGCTGGTCAATTTTTGCTTTGAACATATTTGTTTGCGTAGTAATATAATCTATGGTAGAAAGTACGCCTATTTCATAACGTTTTTTTGCCAGGTCAAACGCATAATTGTCTATATCGTATGCTTTTGTTGCAGCGTTAAATTTTTGCAGGGCTGATACTGAAGCGCTGTAAGCCTGGTAAACATTGGTTTGCAACGTAAGGTTGTTTTGCTGCTGTGTAAGCTTATACCCTTCCAGCGATAATTTTTGGTTTTCCCAATTGGTTCTTAATTGCCTGTTGCTGAAAAGCGGAACGTTAAGTGAAACACCGAACGCCTGCGTAAAGTTTATATCGCCCACCTGCCTAAAGTAAGAAGGTTTGGTTAACACGCCATTGTTAAACTCTCTAAAAGTGCTTGCGTAGTTACTGCCCAACTGGCCAAAAGCGGTAAGCGTTGGGTACATAGCTCCCCTGGCACTTTTAATTTTATACAATTGCACAATAATGTTCATGCTGTCATAACGCTGCAGTGGTTGTGAGCCCAATGCAAGCTTGTATACATAATCAGGCTGCATTTCTACCAGCGGTTCCAGCGGTATTTTATCTACATCAGGTACTGATACTTCAAAAGGCGTTGACGCATCAAGGTTAAGCAGGCCCATTAATGCTATGCGTTGTTGTTCTGCCAGGCCCTGGTTAGTTATATAGGTGCTGCTATCAGTAGCCAGTTGTGCCTCAAGCTGGGCAGCATTAAGTTCAGGCATACTGCCCGCATCTACCAGCTTCTGCGTATTGCTTAATTGAGATTGCGTTTGCTGTATTTGCAGTTTTGATGCATTGGCCGTTTCAATGTCCAGCAGGTATTGCAGGTACGATGCGGCCACATTTAATGAAATATTGTTGCGAACAGCGTTTATGTTTATTTGGTTGGCAACCTGCAGGGCATCGGCCGCTTTTGCATCATTTTTTATCTTAAAAAAGTTGAAAAGGGTTACGCCGGAGCTAACGGTATACCCTTGAAAAAACACACTGTTGGTAGTGTATTGGTTTGTGGTAGGGTCAACAGAGCGGCCAAAGTTAACGCCACCCTGTGTATTAAAACTAAGGTTTGGCACAGCTTCGGCGTGGGCAAGCTTTGCATTTAACGCATTTGTTCTTGCCAGTACGTCAGCCTGTTTAACCGATATATTATTTGCGATGGCGTATTCAACGCATCTTCTCAAATCCCATGTGTTTTGTTGGGCATGCACTCCGCAAGCAGTAACAAGAAGAATACATGCCAGAAAGAAATTCTTCATTCCGCAAAAATAACAGAAACCTTTTTGCCGCGCACGTAATTTTTAGATGAACGGAAAGCCCGCGGGTTAACAGGCTGTAACCTTATTTCGATAAAGCGGCAAAAGCCTGGCTTAGATCGTTTATAATATAGGCCGGTTCTTCAAGGCCGGTGTACAGGCGAAGCATGCGGTGCGTAACGTCGTTTTTATCAAACTCTTCACGCTTCCTGCCTGAGCAGCCGGGTATAATAAGCGACTCGTGCCCACCCCAGCTAACAGCCATTAGTATATGCTTTAAACTGTTACAAAACAGTTCAATATCCTCCACCTTTTCAGCCTTCATAACAATGGTAAGCAGGCCGCAGGCCCCTTCCATTTGCTGTTTGGCCAGTGCAACCTGGGGGAAGTCGTCATTAAATGGAAAGATAACTTTTTCAACCAGCGGGTGCTTTTGTAAAAACTCAATTACTTTATGGGTTGTTTGTGTAATACGTTCCAGCCTGGCAGGCAACGTCCTCAACCCGCGAATTAACAGCCAGGCGTTAAAAGGCTGTATGCCGCTGCCCACATTAAGGTACTCGCTGTTAAATATGCGTTCCATCATGGCGCGGCTGCCGCTTAGCACACCCGCCACCACGTCGCTGTGGCCACCTATGTATTTTGTAGCAGACTGCAGGCTAAGGTCAATACCCAATTCGCACGGCCTTTGGTAAACCGGGGTACAAAAGCTGTTATCACAAATAGTAATAATGTTATGTTGCTTAGCTAACTGTGCTACTGCTTTCAGGTCCTGCAGCTCAAATGTCCAGCTATTGGGGCTTTCCAAATAGTATAAGGCAGTGTTGGGCAAAGTAGCTTCGGCAAAGTTATTTATGTCAGTACCGTCAATATAAGTATGGGTAACACCAAAGCGGGGCAATACAACTTCAAACATCTTTCTCGCCCATGCGTACACACCCCTAACGCTAACAATATGGTCGCCGCTTTTTACATTGGCCAGTACGGCCGCAAAAATAGCAGCGGCGCCGCTATTAAATACCAGGCAGTCTTCGGCGCCGTCCAGTGCGGCAAGCTTTTTACGCAAAATTTCAACAGTAGGGTTTAAGCCGCGGCTATACAGCCAGGTGCTATATTCATCTTCAAAACTCTTACGTAATTCATCAACTGTTTTAAATGCAAAGTTGCTGGTTTGCATGATGGGCGGCGCCACTGCACGAAAATAATCATCACGGTCTTCCGCAAATTCGTTTATAATGTAGGAGATGTCCATAGCTTTTTTTAACGTCCCAAAATTGCCGAATATCACTAACTTTATAAAAAAAAGTTATGGTGCTGATTGAAGAAATATTACAGTTACCAAAAGAAGAACAATTAGCCATTGTTCATGCTATACAGGAAAACCTGGATGATTTTGGTGATGATGACACTTTAAGTGAAGAGCAAATTGCGTTTGTAGAGGAGCGAATCAGGCTTGCAGAAACAACTAATCAACCCACCTATACATTGGAACAAGTAGAAGAGAATTTGAAGAACCGCTGGAATACGAAATAATAACCTTCGAGGGTGCCCGTTTGGACATAAATGAAATTACAAAGTGGTATGATTTGCAAACTGAAGGTTTAGGAGAGAGATTTTTAGTGCATCTGCGCGAAGCAATCAAAAAGTTACGAACGCACCCTTTAGCATTTGGCATTTCATTTAAAGATGTTAGAAAAATTCAACTCAACACTTTTCCATATTTGATCGTCTATAAGGTGAAAGGAAGTACTGTATATATCTATACCGTAATGCATGCGAAAAGGAAACCTGCAGGCTTCAAAAAAAGATTTCGCGATTAATATAATAAAGTACACCAATCATCATCTACCCCGCTACTTTCCCCTTCCTCACTCCCTTCGTTACAAAATAAATTACTATACAGGCGGCCATAACTGCCAGCGACGTATAAGCAGCGTTTGGCGTTTGTATTGCTATACTGCCTGCAACAAATAAATAAGCGCAAATAAAAATAATTGGCTGCAGCGGGTACAAACGCATTTTATAAATACCGGTGTTATTAAGTTCCCTGGTGCGTGGCCTTATCCAAAAAATGCTGGCGGCAGATGCTGCCATGCCCATACTGTCAAGAAATATGGTGAAGTTTAAAATATTATCAAACGTTTTTGAAAAGAAAACAAGTATAATGCACAATGCAGCAAACACAGTAAGCGATACCACCAGCACTCCGCGCTTATCAGACCGCTTTTGAAAAGCAGACGGCAGTACCCCATCCTCGCTCATGGCAAGCATTATACGCGGGTTGCTCATTAACTGCCCGTTTACATAAGTAAGCACCGACAAAAATAGCAACGCTGAAAAAACATTACCGCCTGTTTGCCCAAACATTTTGCTTACAACCACCGTGGCTATTTCCGTTTCGTTACCAAGATCATGAAAGCCCAATACTTTATAATACGCCAGGTTAACCAGCAGGTACAAAACAATAATAATGGTGATACCCATAAATATACCGCGCGGAATATTTTTTGCAGGCTTATTAACCTCGCTGCCAAAATTAATAGTGTGCTGGTACCCTCCGTAAGTAAACGATGCAGATATAAGACAAATACCTAACGACTGCACCCAACTTAACTGAATAGCCTGCGGGTTTACAGCGGAAGCCGCGTAATTATCACCATGGTAAAATATAGCAGGCATCAACAATGCACCAACCATTAACAGCAGCATGGCTATTTTTATAACCATCAGCACCGTTTGTGTTTTGGCGCTCATGCGTAAACCGGCAAGATTGACGAGATAAAAAATAGCAACTGCAATAACTGATATAATTTGAATGACCGTTGTGTTTTGCTCGGCAAAAAAAACACGGCTTATATACCCCGAACCTATTAGCGCCACAGCCCCCAGTGATGCCGCATTGCTGATAAGAATAATACAATTAATAGAAAAGGCGATGGATGGATGATACGCATAACTAAACACACGGTAGTAACCGCCCATAACCGGGAAACGGCTGCCAATTTCGGCGTATGTTAACGCACCGCACAAAGCTATCAGGCCTCCGCCTATCCATGCTGCAAAATAAACAGTTGGGCTTATAGCAAACTTGGCTGATGTAGCTGCGGTTCTAAAAATACCCATACCTATTACAAGGCCCACCACTATCATGGTAAAATCGAACAGGTTAAGTTTTTGCTTTGCAGTTGTTTCAGCCATGCATAAATAGTTTGAAAGTGGAAAATAAGGATTATTGAGAATACGCCGTTTAAAGTTTTGAGTTTAAATTGACCGAAGTTAATTTACAAATCTCTGTCTGTCACTTATCTTCACCGCCCCCGGGGGAACTTTTCTTAATTTGGTCGTTTCCTTCTGTCAACAGTCATCTAACATCTGTCAACCTGGTTTTTTGGCAGTAGTTTTGCAAACACAGGCGTATGAAACTGTTTACCTGCACCCATTGCGGTGAAATATTATACTTTGAAAATACACGCTGCGCACATTGCGGGTATGTAACGGGCATTGTTGAGGAAAATAATCAACTTTCCGCAATGTCTGCGAACATTTATTGGGCATTTGCAGATAATAATAACAACGGCTATAAATATTGTTACAACCACCGCTTTGATGTTTGTAACTGGCTGGTACCGGTATTTGGCGGATCCATTTTTTGCACCGCGTGCGAACTTAACCGCGTTATACCCAATTTGCAACAACAGCAGTACCGTGAGTACTGGCAAATTATTGAGCGGGCAAAGCACAGGCTTATTTACAGCCTGTTAATAATGAAGTTGCCGGTATTTAGTAAAAAACAGGACGCCAAAAAAGGCCTTTGTTTTGATTTTGTTGCCAACGACCGGAACAAAAAAATATTTACCGGCCATGAGGATGGCTTAATTACCTTAAACATAGCCGAAGCTGATGACATTGAACGCGAGATGGCGCGCAAAAACATGCATGAGCCTTACCGCACCGTTTTAGGCCACTTCAGGCATGAGGTGGGACATTATTACTGGGACCTGTTAATTGACAACAGTACCAATATTAATGAATACAGGAAATTGTTTGGCGATGAGCGGCAGGATTACAGCACTGCATTAAAAAAGCACTATGCTAATGGCGCACCGTTAAACTGGACCGATAATTACATAAGCGCCTACGCTACCAGCCACCCCTGGGAAGACTGGGCTGAAACATGGGCGCACTACCTGCATATTATGGATACGCTTGAAACAGCTTATTACTTTGGTGTAAATGTTAACCCGCTGCATACTAAAAAAGCAACTATGCAAACGCATGTTCAAAATGATCCTTATAAAGAACAATTTTTTCAAAACATTTTTAACCAGTGGCTACCATTAACCTATGCTATCAACAGCCTTAACCGCAGCATGGGCGTAAGTGATATTTACCCGTTTGTTATTGCACCTGCCGTTATGCAAAAGCTATCTTTTATACATACTGTTTGTTATAACCAAAAACAAAAAGCGCTACAAAAGCAAAGCAGTTAAGCAAATATTTTGGTTAGCTTTTACTTTTCCGTATATACGTAAAATCATACACGGTTGTCCATGTAACGCCGCCGTCGTCAGATGTTTCATTAAACTGCCTTACCTGGTTTGGCCCCTGGTTATAAAATATAAAACGCCCTTTTTGCTTTTTACCCTGTGGGTTTGTTTGTTCAAACTCAAAGCGCATGGCCCCGTCGTAATACATGCCGTTAACAAAAACATGTTGTGTGCCACCTTCGGCGCCAACCCATACCTGCTGCCATTTGCCTGTTGCGGCATCAATAAAATTCATGCTTTTGCCATCATAAAGCGCATTGGCGCTTGTCCAGTTTTCCAAAATCATGCAACCGCCCGATGCCGGCTGTATAACGCTATGCCCTGCCAATAATTTAGTGCCTGTTACATAAGCATCCCACTCGCCTATCCAAAAATCAAACTGCCTGCGTAACGTATCGGCAGAACATGGATAAGCTGCCACGTAAGCTTTATTGCGGAGTATTTTAAACTTATCGTTGCCCCTAACGCTGCTAAATGCCTTTAAAGTGTCCATATCAGGAAAGTTAAAATAGCCTGCTTTTATGGCCTTATCCATATAATTAACAGCATTTTGCTTATCACCCTTAACGCCATAAACCATTGCCATACGGGAGAATAAAATTGGCTGTAACCCCGTTGGCGGGTTGTTGGCTTCTGACTTTTTATAATCTTTCAGCGCTTCATCATAATTGCCAAGGCTGTAGTTTGAAAAGCCGAGCCGGTTCCACTCAACACTATTGGAGGAAGTATCACTCAACAGTTTGTCAAATATTTTTTTTGCGCTTTTATACTCCTTTATAGCAAATAACGAATCTGCCCCGGCAAATGTTTGCGCTTTTATTGAAATACAAGCCGATAATAGCACGAAGGCTGTTAACCCCAATTGTCTGCAATACATGGTGTGAGTTATTTTATGCACTGCAATATGACTTAGTGCCGAAACTATTAACAGGTGAAAAATGACTTTTTGAGATGGGCCAGGCGATATTTTTCCGGCGTTAGTTTAAAATTTTGCCTAAAAAGCCTTGAGAACGAAGTAACATCTTCGTAGCCCACCGCAAAACAAACATCAGTAATGGGCATAGCTGATGTTTCAAGCAAATGTTTTGCCGCAGCCATTCTTTTTTTAATAATGTATTGATAAGGTGTAATGCTAAAGTATTTTTTAAATTGCCTTAACAGGTATGCGCTGTTTAAACAGGCCACGGCAGACAGTTGCTCAAGAGACAGCGCATTCATATAACCGGAATCTATAAAGTCTTTTGCATAGTAAAGCCGTTTATAAAGCTCAGCCTGGGTAGCCGGGCGTGCCGCCTGTATTGTTTTAATTTCTTCATTAACGCCAGCCTGCAGCAGTAACATTTTTTCAAGCAGCAGGTAGTACAATTCTTTTATTTGGCAACCGTCAGGCTTGCCGGCAAGCGATAAATGGTACAGTTTATTTAGCACCGGGCTTACATGCTCATTATGGTCATACAGCCGTTCAGCAAATTCAACAGAAGGCCCGGCCTCAGCAAACGGATCATCCACCATTTTCTTCGCCGATGATAACAGCCCCAATGCAACAGAGTGTTGAAAGAAAGAAGAAAAATTAATAGTGAATGATTCAACCTGCGTTTTTGAATAGATATAGCTTGAGTATGTTTTACCTTCATTAAAAATTAGGAAGCTATCACCATTTACAGCATAAAACTGCCCGTTTGAGCGGTAATATTCATTGCCGTTAAAAGCGCATTTTATAGAAAGGCAGCCCCAGTGCTCAGCATACGAAACATCAGAAGAGTGGGCATGAATGATAACGTTGTTTTCCTTAAAACGCCGGTTATATACTTCCATATCAAAATCGGGCGCTGTAAAGTCAGGAAAATCGTTCATGATGAATATATCATCTGCCCTTTGCATAGTATTACAATTTGTTGAAACAAGGTAGTATAAAGGCACAAACGGTTAGCCACTATTTATATGTGCGGCATAAACGAAATATTATTGTGTGTTTACCCGTTATTTTTAATGAAGGGCATTACCCGGTAAATAGCTGGTTAGCAGGAAATATTTAAATATGCTTTATTATTTTTTATAAAGGTTTACTATTGTTCCGGTCCGTTTAATTTTTTTGTATTCCCATAAGGCAACGCTTAAACGTTTAACAGTTTAACATACTATATTAAACATATTGTTGTTTGTCTTAATAAAAATCAATTAGATTTGAAATAAATGTACCGCTCAGTTTATGGAAACAATTAATATGGATAAGCGGTGGGATATAATTGTTGCGGAGGATGACGATGACGATTTGTATATTTTTAAAATAATAATCGAAGAGTTGCCTTTGCATGCATTGTTAAGAAGAGCAAAACACGGGGACGAACTGTTACAACTACTGGTAACAAATATTCCAGACATCCTGTTCCTTGATTTGCTAATGCCCCGGAAAAATGGATTTGAATGTTTAAAAGAAATAAGAAATGATCGCCGGTATGACAATTTACCCATTGTAATTCTTACTTCTTTTCAAAGCCCGGAAAGTAAACGACTCTGCTACGATAGTGGCGCCAGCAGATTTATGTTTAAAGACGCAGATTCATACACTTTAAAAAGTAAGGTTGCGGCCACCTTTACCTATAACTGGCAGAAAAGTAACTTGCAGCCGCCTTATGAAAATTTTATTATTAATAATTAGTTGTGTAACCGCACCTTACACCATTCAACTCATCAATGTTAACGATGCAGAAAGGAACAGAACCTGCGGCTAACTAAATCTTACCAACTTAAAGTTTCAACAGGTTCAATCATCATTGCCGATAAAACGCAACCACCTCATCCTATTTTAATATCCTTACCGCCGCACCACCGCCGCCTGCCAGTTGCAGGTTAAGCACATCTTTTTTAGTAACGGTTTTGGTTTGCTTTACCAGGTGGTTGGGGTTTGTGGCAACATCAGGCGCATCTGTATATATTTCTGCTGTAAAGCTGCCATCTCCTAAAAAGCCAAGCGGTATATTTACCTCCCGCGCTTCGTGGTTTGTTATTGCGCCAATGTACCAGTTACCGTTTTTTTCCCTGGCAACCGCCACGTATTTATCTACTTGTGCGTTGGGTACTTTTGTTTCGTCCCAGGTGGTTGGTACCTGTTGTATAAATTCAAAACCGGGCTGGCCTTCATAAGCGGCGGGGTAATCACATACCATGCTTACCGCATTTTGTAATACAACATACATCGCAAGCATATGGCACCGTGTACCAAGCATCAGCGGCCTTGTGTATTGGGCTTTATATTCACTTTCTGGTACTGCCCTAAAGCCACCCAAATGATAATCTGTTGAACCTGCCAGCAAACGCGTAAACGGCATCACTATATCATGGTCTGCCGTAAGGCCCGGCCCCCATTTGTTACACTCGTAGTTGCGGGTGCCTTCGCGTGTAAACTCGTTAGGGTATGTGCGGCTAAGCCCTGTTGGCTTGTACGCACCATGAAATTGTATATGCAAATGGTGTGCTGCAGCCTTTTGCAATATTTCAGTTTGCATGTTAACCATAAGCTGGTCGTCCCTGTCCATAAAGTCAACCATCATCCCTTCCAGCCCCCATTTTTCAAATATGGTAAAAGCGCTGTCAAGCCTGGGGTATAATGCATAAAAATGCACCCACACCCGTATGCCAACGCCAACACTTTTTGCATAATCGCATATCTCTTTCATATCAAGCCCCGGTACGGGTGTTGTAACATCAGCATGCGGGCCTGGCTGAAAGCCTACGCCATCATCCATATACCACTGGTGCAAACCATATTCAACCACACTGTGATAAGTTATGTGGTTGCGCGCGCAAAAATCAATATAGTATTGGTTGGTAACAAAGTTATTGCCGGGTGCATTAAGTGTATCGGGTGTAACATTACCGTTCCACCACGGAAATGTTGAGGTACCAGGCCTTATCCAGCTTACATCCTGTATTTTGTTAGGCTCGTTAAGGCTGGTAATAATATTGCTCTCTATTAAAGCCCCTACCCTGTCGCTTATCAACATTACGCGCCATGGGCTTTTGTGTGGCAGCATGGCCCGCACTTTTACAGTTGTTTGCCCAGGCCATGGTGAAAGCTTACCGGTTACTATGCCGTTTTGTTTTCGCAAATACATGCCTGCATAATCAAGCAGCGCTGCTTCTGTAACAGCTATGCATATATTATCCTTTCGCTCAAACAGCACAGGCATATCCATTAGTGTATCGGGCACTGTGCTTAGCGGCTGCGCTGCATAAGGCCCTTCGTGCGATGATGTATAGCCTGGCAAGTATAATGCATGTGTTATAGGGTCACCGGTTAAATTAAACGTAGTGTTCTCATCTGTTATAATCATTGAGTCGCCGCCATTGTGCTTAAGGAACTCGTACCTGAACGCCACCCCATCATTAAATGCACGCGCTACCAAATTTACCTGCCTGCCGCTGCCTGCCTGCTGTAGTGGTATAGTTACCTGCCTGTATGCGTCATGCACATGGCCGGCCTTGCCTGTTACCAAAGTATAGTCCTCCGCAGAGTCAATAAAGACAGGTTTTTGCGCGATGATGTTATTATCAAAAGCACCATCTGTAAACACAATACCCAGCGTGCTTTTATCAACAATCATTTTGCCTTTATAAGCAACACTATAAACCGGCGCTTTATTAACCAGTGAAAAATTAAACACCAATTCTTTATTGGGAGAGAATAATTGCAGTTGCTTTTGCGCAAAAGCATTTATGGATAGTAACACAGCTACAATACACAGCAATTTTTGGGGACATTTCATGCGGCAAGTAATTATAGCGGTGAAGATAGGGGAAAGAATGAAACTAAAATGGGGGGCCTATCTACACCTGCAGGTTACTGATCAGCTCCACAACACGAATGTTGGTCAGCCTTTTCAACATTTCATCCTTCTCCAGCCATTCAGCTTTCCTGTCTTCCATCGCTCCTTTGTTATTTGCCTCAAATTCCATTAAAAAATAAACTACCGTTATGCGGTTGCCTTTTTTAGCATAGGCAACAGTTCCCGCCTGCTTAACCGGTTTTGCAATAACACCCGCTTCTTCCCGCACTTCGCGCACTGCGGTGGCCTCAGGCGTTTCGCCACTTTCAATCTTTCCTTTGGGCAGTACCCATTTATTTTTATTGGTTGAGGATGTAACAATTAAAAACAGCATTTGCCCGCCTTTTTGCCTGTACACAATACCACCCGCATGCGTAACAATTTGTTTTTTCCTCCGCAAAACAGCAGCTGAAAACAGCGTTAGTACAACAACTATAAGTAAATACCACATCATTTCATAAAGATATAACCGGTATGTTATTGCAATGTTGTTAAAACTATGCATCGCTGCCCACAATAAACCCGCGTAACTTTACCCGCTTTTAAGTAGATTTGCTTAAAATTGCTAACGCAAATCCATCATTTTATGAACATCAGGAAAACACTACTATTCGCCGCAATTATTTCAGTAACATTATTTGCCTGTAGTAAAAGCAGCTCATCATCAGCAAGTGCCCAGGCCATGCTTACAACAAACCGATGGCAAATGAGCGATGCAACGGTAACCATACCCGGTACATCTATTACAGTTGATGTGTATGATTCAATTCCAGCCTGTATAAAAGACAACTTTTATACGTTTGCCACTGATGGCACGGCTACCATTGATGAAGGTGCAACCAAGTGCGATGATACCAGCCCGCAAACTGTTAGCGGTAACTGGAAGTTGTTAAACAACAATACACAGTTGCAAACCATTGACCCATTAAGCCAGCAAGAGGCCACATTAACAGTGGCATCTATAAGCAGTTCAACGCTTAGGCTGCAGGACACTGCTACGTATAACTATATGGGATCGAACATAAAAGTTAACGCAACAGTTACGCTAACAAACGTTAAGTAAAAGCGTTAATATGGCATTATAAAGAAGGCAGCCCTGTTAACAGGGCTGCCTTCTTTATGTGGTTTACTATTTGCCGCTGTTATTTATACATTGATGTTAATGCTGCCGCTTTTTTGTTTAGCCTTTACAATTTCATTGCCCTGTAATTGCAGCGTGCTGCCGTTTGAGTTATAAGTTAATACGTAAAAGATCTGCAGGTCGTCGCTACCGGGTATTGAAGGCAGGCTGATTGCCGCTTTAAATGCATTTACAGCATCAGGAAATAATTTTAAGGCAAGTGCCGGAAACGATTTTTCCCACACCGTTGCATTGCTGTTGCTGCCCGCTTTTTTAATTTTAATTGTCAAAGCAGCGCTTGATGCATCGTACACTTTGGTAGCGTAATTGTTGTTGGTAAACACAGTCATGTTAACTGTTTTATTAACTACTGCAACGGGTGCAGGTTTTATGTTTGCACTGTAAAAACAGGCCGCTGTTATTGTTATTGCAGCTAATATAACCGCTAATATCTTTTTCATAAATAGTATTTTAATTTGTTGATTTTTTATTTACAGCAGCAAAGCTATACCGGGGCCGGGCATTTTTGCTGCCCATTGCGGCAAACGCCGAAAACAATGCGTTGAACGCTGCAAATGCTGCGTTTTTGGGGGCAGCGCTATACCACAACCATCGTCCCAGGTTCATGGATCATAGTTCATGGTTCATAGGAAGAAGAAAGTCCATGGCCGATTGTCCATAGATCATAACTTGTAATTTATAATTGAAGAAGGTTCACATAAAGTATCAAAACAACGAATACTATATTTCATGGCAAAAGCTATTACACTTTGCCTGGCGCCTTTGGCGATGTCATCTGTCAACCTTCAACCGTCACCTGTCAACTTTCTTTTCTAAAACACACTAACAAAGCCGAGATGAATTTTAGATTGCCTGAAATCGAAGCTGGTATCATCGCGTTTCCCCTCAGCGAATGATATATTAAATACGCCTGTTTTTGTTTCAAAGGCCAGCCCGAAGCCGAGGCCAATGTAAGTGTGAGAAAAGCTGGTAAGTATTGTTTCGTATTTTGCCCAGCCGCCATCGGTAAATGCAAACAAGTACGAGTTTTGGCCCAACAGGTAGTGGTATTCAACCGAGCCAACAGCAAAGCGGTTGGTATATATACTTTCTTCATCAAAGCCGCGCAGCAACTTGTAGCCGCCTATCTGGAAAAGTTCGTTCTGAAAATAATTGGGCGACTGGTACCAGCCAACATTAGCCGCCGTTTTAAAGGTAGATTGTTTACCTACGGGAAGATAATGCGCTGCAGACAGGCGCAGCTTTGCCTGGTAGCTGTTGGCTTTTATGGTATCGTACAGGCTTGCATAATTAAATGTAGGGTCTTTGATGTTTAATACATCGGTGCTTTTTTGCACATGCTTGCTGCCAAAGCTTGTTACCAGTTGCAACTCGTTACCGCTGCGCGGGTTAAACCGATAATTAGTGTTATTAAACTCGTATTGCAACGCCAGGCTTATTGAAGTAGCATCAATATTAGCAGGCAGTTGTTTGGTGGCAATCACCAGCGATGTGTCAACATTAGATACTTTGGTGGCCTGCGTTTGTATATATACCGCGCCGGATTGCTTTGCTGAAAGCACATATTGCACACCTGCCTGCCCGTTAATGTTTATATAAGCTGAATCTTTTTTATACAGCTCAAAATTAAAGTTGAAGCCAAATGGCGATTGAAATATGTATGGCCTTTGCAGCACAAGATTTAGCTTGGGCGATTTTGACTGCAATTGCTGCCAGTTAACACTAAGAGTTTCACCATTGCCAAAAGGGTTGCGCAGGTCAAGCGTGGCATCGCCGGTAACAAGCAACCGGCCACCCAGGGTTTGGTTAGCCGGTAAAAAGCCCACCAAAATATCAACCTGGTTGCTTCTGCGCTGTTGCAGGGCAAGGGTTATATTGGCGCCGGTGTTAAGCATGCTTATTCGCCATGGTTCCTGCTGCTCAACATAAGGCAGTTCGGCAAGGCGCTGGCTTATTTTATCAAGCTTATTTTGCTGATAAACATCATGCGGCCTTATGCCCAAATAATGATAAATAAAATTGCTTGACAGTTTAGCGTTGCCACTAACAATTATACTGTCAATATGGTACAGCAGCCCTTTGTCAACTGTAAGCTTTGCGTTTATTTTACCATCGTTCATTTCAATGCTGTCAATACCCACTTTGGCAAACGGGTAGCCATTGTTGGCAAAATAATCCAGCATCATATCATACACCTGCGATACTTTATTATGGTCAAACGGCTTGTTGTGAAAAGTGGACTTATTAAAACCAAGTTGGTTTAGTACATACCAATCCTCCTCATTTACCCTAATGTCATCCCATATATATTTTTTGCCGGCAAACAACTGTACACGCACAGTTGCAGAGTCTTCAAACACCGAATCAATTGAGGCGCTTATATACCCTGCCGCCATAAGAAGGCCTGGCAATTGCTTTACATATAGCCGGCAGGCAGCTTTACCTGCAAAAAAAGTTTTAAGCTGTACGCCTGTAATTTTTGCATCACTATCAACCCTGTTTATTACAAGGCTGCATGTTTTTTGGGCATGCGCCGCAAATGCTGTTATGCATACAACCAAAACCATCACTATAAACCGAGGTACATTAAGCATTAATTGGCGCCGGTTAATTTTTGATATTATAACGCAGCAATAATAGCCTTATTGGCTAAAATTGGGTAAAAAAGTTGCTTATTTAAGGAAAAAGCCAAGCCAAGGACAATTATTGATAATATCAAATGGCATTAAAACACCAGCAACTTCGCCGTTAGGCTAAACACGCCTGTATCGTTTACCGGGATGTTGATAACAGTTATGAACAGCGACAACTACAACAGTTTCTTCTTCAATTTTATAAATTACGGCGAAAGGAAACACCTTTAATAACTTATCCCTTAACATTTTCTTTTCGTCTATAAAACCAAAATATGTAGGGTAAAGCTAGATGGCAATATACACAATTTGCAATGGAGTAATAAATCTCTCGCCCAAACCAAGGCTTTGTTCTTCATAATAATCGAAAGCTCTTTGCGCATCTCTTACTGCCGCCTTATTAACAATAATTTTATAGGCCATTACCTTTTGTTAGCTCTTATAAACGCGAAGGATTCTTCCACAGTATAGGATTCACTTTCGCCCGACTCATGCAGGCTCAAACGATCATAAAACATTTTAATTTCGGCAGGGCTGTATTGTATTGCCTCGGGCACACCTTCATGCAGCCAATCATATATTTCATTTAACCTGTCATCGTCTGCCTCATCAATCAATCTGTGTAATTGCTCTTTTACTGAAGTTTCCATACCACCCGTTTTCTCAAATTTACAATACTTTGTTTTAATATTTTGATAAATGCTGCTTATGGAGTATAGTTTTCACCAACCCTACGCAATATGTTACGGCCTCTTCCGCTGCAATCCAACCTGCAATCCGCAATCTAAAATCTACAATCAAACTCTCGCTTTCCACACCACCTCCGGCACATTAAGTGTATGCCCGATAAAGCGCGCCAGCACAAAAAGATAATCGCTTAAACGGTTAAGGTATTTTATAACAAGGGCATCAACAAACATATCCTGCTGCTGCATATTAACACAAACCCTTTCTGCGCGCCTGCATACACAGCGGGCAACATGCGCGGTTGATACTGCCGCATGGCCACCGGGTAAAATAAAATTTTTCATAACGGGCAGCACATCGTTCATGGCATCAATCTCGCGCTCCAGCCGGGTAATATCTTCTTCCTTCAAATCTGGAATTTCCATTTTGGTCTCCTTCTCCGGGTCGCAGGCAAGGGATGAGCCGATGGTAAAAAGCCTGTCCTGTATTTCTTTCAATATCAGTTGGCTGTGGGTATGTGCAAACTGGTCGCTAACCAGCCCGATAAAGCTGTTTAATTCATCAACAGTACCGTAGCTTTCAATGCGTATATGGCTTTTAGGCACTTTTGTACCACCAATTAAACTGGTTTTACCCAGGTCGCCTGTTTTTGTGTAAATTTTTAAAGACATAAACCCTATTCGCCCCCATCCCCTAAAGGGGGGCAAAACGCCACCCTAAGATTACTTTAAGAGGGCACAAATATAAACTTGTGACTTGAAAAGATATAATTAGATATGTTGCTGAAATAACAAAACCTGCTTCAAATCCCCCTTTGAGGGATAGGGGCTTCGCCCCTACACAAACTGCGCTACCCTTGGCTTGTTCGCAGCATCTGTTTCAACCAGGCCATCGCGCAGCCTTACCGTTCTTTTGGCGTACGATGCAATGTCTTCTTCGTGGGTAACAAGTACAACCGTATTGCCGGCAGCCTGTATATTTCCAAATATCTCCATTACTTCAACACTGGTTTTGGTATCAAGGTTACCGGTAGGCTCATCAGCCAACAAAAGTGAGGGATTATTTACAATGGCCCTGGCAATGGCCACGCGCTGTATCTGTCCACCGCTCATTTCGTTGCTTTTGTGGTGGCTTCTGTCAGCAAGGCCAACCTTTTTAAGCGCTTCCATCGCCCTTTCCATGCGGTCTTTTTTTGAAATACCGGCATAAACAAGCGGCAGCGCCACATTTTCAGCCGCCGTAAGCCTCGGCAGCAGGTTAAACTGCTGAAACACAAAGCCTATTTCAACATTACGTATTTCAGCCAGCTCATCATCGCTCATCTTGCTTACGTCTTTGTTGTTCAAAATGTACTGGCCGCCGGTAGGCGTATCAAGGCAGCCCAAAATGTTCATCAGGGTGCTTTTACCGCTACCGCTGGGGCCCATTAGCGCTACATATTCATTTTTATATATATCCAGCGTAATACCCTTTAAAACAGGTATTGCCTGGTTACCCATAAAATAGCTTTTCCTCAGGTTTTCTAAATGAATGATCGCTTGCATTATCAATGTTTTTTTGGGTTGCTTAGCCCCGCCTTGCTATAACATGCTAACAACAATTTTTAAGCACCGGCTTAATGTACGCTATGCCTCTGTTACGGGGCGCGGCGCTTTTATAACTTTTGGAACTTTAAAAAATGTTTCATCTTTTACGGGTGCGTTTAGCAAAGCGTCCTCATGTGTAATACTATTTTTTACTTCATCATCCCGCAAAACGTTTACCTGGCTGCTCATGTGCAACAGCGGCTGTACACCTGTAGTATCAATCTCATTTAATTTTTCTACAAATGCAATCATGCTCTGCAGGTCTTTCTGCAATTCCTCTTTTTCTTCATCGCTAAACTGCAGCCTTGCCAGGTGCGCAAGGTTGTCAATCATGGCGTTATCTACCTTCATAACAACAAAAATAACCCTTAAGCGCCATTTTGCTGTAAAAAAAGTAGCAGCGGCAAATTGTGTTTATAATACCCTTAAATTATTATGAACAACGTATTTTTTAGTATAAATTACGTCAAAACCCGATATTTACATAACGCCTTGATTAAATGAAGCAGAAACCCATTAATATTTTTGTTGTTGAGGATGATGCAGTGTATAGTGCCGTGCTGGCACATTTCTTATCCTTAAATCCAGATTACCAGGTAAAAAAATTTGGTTCGGCAAAAGATGCCATGTCGTGCATGCACGAAAAACCGGATATTGTTACGCTGGACTATAGCCTGCCAGATGCTACCGGCGACCAGCTTTTAAAACAAATACGCGAAGTTAGCCCTGATACCAAAGTTATCATGATCTCCGGCCAGGAAGATATACGCGTAGCTATTGACCTGTTTAAAAAAGGCGCCCACGATTATATTGTAAAAGACGGCGATACACAGGAAAAATTATGGATGGCCATACAAAACCTGCGCGAAAATATTGAGTTGAAGCAGGAACTGGAAAGCCTGCAAAAAGAGGTTGAAAAAAAGTACAACTTTCAAAAAATAATTATAGGCAACAGCCCCGCCATTAAAAAGGTTTTTAATATGATGGAGAAGGCTGCCAACAGCAATATTACCGTATCTATCTCGGGCGAAACCGGTACGGGTAAGGAGCTGGTGGCAAAATCCATCCACTTTAACTCAGACCGTAAAAAATTCCCCTTTGTACCAATTAACGTGGCGGCGATACCGGGCGAACTGCTGGAAAGCGAATTATTTGGCCACGAAAAGGGCTCGTTTACCGGCGCCGTTAGCCGCAGGCTGGGTAAGTTTGAGGAAGCCAACAAAGGCACGCTTTTTTTGGATGAGATAGGCGAAATGGATATAAATATGCAGGCCAAGCTTTTGCGTGCCCTGCAGGAACGCGAAATAACCCGCATTGGCAGCAACGAAATAATAAAAATAAATGCCCGCATTATTGTGGCTACGCACCGCAACCTGCTGGAGGAAGTAAAACGCGGCAAGTTTAGGGAAGATCTTTACTATCGCCTGCTGGGCCTGCCTGTTGCCCTGCCGCCGCTGCGCGAACGGGATAATGACATTATATTGATAGCCCGTAATTTTATTGACCTTTATTGCAACGAAAACCAGTCGCATAAAAAAGGCCTGTCAGTTGAGGCTAAAAAGAAGCTGATGCAGTATGCCTACCCCGGCAATATTCGCGAGCTAAAGTCAATAATCGACCTTGCCTGTGTACTGTGCGATGAAGATGAAATTACAGAAGAACATTTGCAGCTAAGCACTTATAATAATAATAATACCTCCGGCAACTTTAGCATTGCGCAAAACGATATTACTTTAAAAGACTTTAACATACGCCTTATTCAGCATTTATTAGACAATAATGATTATGATGTGGTTGAAGTGGCAAAAAAGCTTGATATAGGCAAAAGCACAATTTACCGCATGATAAAAAATAACGAATTGAACCTGATGAAAAAAACTGACAGGCTAAATTAGCAGAAACAAGATTTAACGATATACAGAAACAATATCTTTACGGCCTTTACACTTAGTCCAATACAGCCATGCAAACACTGTTAAATACAACATGGCGGTAATATTTTATGGAACAAACCGGGAAACCCACTTTACAGGAAAACGACCACGTGTTGTTTAACAACAGCGACATACAGGCATTTATTAACAATATGCCCTACCCCACGTTACTGGTTACCCATAACAGAACAATAATTGCCGCCAATGAAAAGCTGTGCAGCTTTTTGCAGGTGCCTTACAGCGCTGCACAGGTTAAAGGCAAAAATACTTTTAGCATACTGGGCCAGGTACAGCAGCTTTTTAAAAACCCTGAAGAGATAGCCAAAAAAGTGCTTGAAATTACAGCACGCCGCCAACCGGTTTATAACGACCGTATAGATACCGTTGACGGCAGGGTTATTTTTCGCGATTACACCCCGTTTATATATAATGGCGAGGCGGTGGCGGATATGTGGATATTTTATGACGGCACCCAAACAGTTAAAAATATTGAGGCTATTGGCGAACAAAAACAGTTTTATGAAGACATACTTAACAAAATACCGTCTGACATTGCGGTTTTTTCGCCTGAGCTAAAATACCTGTTTGTTAACCCCGAGGCTATAAAAGATGACAAAACAAGGGAATGGATTATTGGTAAAGACGATTTTGAATTTTGTATTGAGCGAGGCAAAGACATAACAATAGCCGAAAACAGGCGCAAACTGTTTTTACGGGTACTGGAAGAAAAAACCGACCTGGAATGGGAAGAAAAAATGGTAAGCAGGGAAGGTAAGGTAACCTACCACCTGCGAAAAATAACCCCCATTTTAGATACAACCGGTAATTTAAAGCTGCTTATTGGCTATGGCTTTAATATTACAGAGCGAAAAAAATACGAGCAACAAATAGGCATTAGCGAAAAGAAATATAAAAACCTGTTTAACTATAGCCAGGCCCTTATTTGTACCCATAACATGGATGGCTGCCTTATAGATGTTAACCCCGCATTTTGCGAACAAACAGGTTACCCGGCTGAAGAGGCTATGGGCAAAAGCATCAGCTACTTTTTACCAGAAGCAGATAAGCCGCTGTTTGAAACAAACTACCTTACACCTGTAAAAAACAACCAGCGGGTAAAAGGCATTTTTAGGGTGCTGCATAAAAATGGCGGGCTGGTATACCTTTTATACCAAAACTACAGGGTTGAAGCGCCTGGCGAAGAGCCGTATATTATTGCATTTTCGCAGGATATTACCGAGCGCATAACCATGGAAAAGGAGTTAAAAGAAGCTAAAAAAATAACAGAGGAAACGGCCCGCATAAAAGAAAAATTCCTGGCCAATATGAGCCATGAGATACGCACCCCCATGAACGGCATTATGGGCATTACAGCCTTGCTGCAAAAAACAACCCTAAACAGCGAGCAGGCTGGCTACCTAAAAATAGTGCAGGACAGCGCCCAAACCCTGCTTAATATAATAAACGACATACTTGACCTTGAAAAAATAAACAGCGGCAGTATTGACCTTGAAATAATACCTTTTGATATTGGCGAACGCCTGCAAAGCATAATAAACCTGTTTGCACCCGGCGCACAAGCCAAGAACCTGGGCCTTGACCTGGTGCTGAACATGCCAACCGGGCTGGTTTTAGGCGGCGACCCCACGCGATTTACCCAAATAATGAACAATCTTATTAGTAATGCAATTAAATTTACACACGAAGGCGGGGTAACCGTTACAGCGTTAGTTACCGGTAAAACGGATGAAACCACCATAGTGCATATAACTGTAACCGATACAGGCATAGGTATTGCTGACAAGGGTTTTGAAAAGATATTTAGCCCCTTTACACAGGCATATCCTGAAACTACGCGCATGTATGGCGGCACCGGGTTGGGGTTATCAATAACCAAAAACCTGGTTGATATTCAACACGGGCGTATATGGATTGACAGTAAACTAAATATTGGTAGTACCTTTCATATTGAAATACCTTTTAAAACATACAAGCACCAAGCAGAAATGATCCAAAAAACCAATCAAAAACCAGGCAGGGTAATTAGTAAAAAATTAAAAGTGTTGCTGGCTGAGGATAATGATATTAACCAGTTACTGGCTAATAAAATTTTACAACATTTTGGGTTTGAGGCAAAAACAGCCAATAACGGCACCGAAGCTGTTGAGCTGTTGCTGCAATACGACTTTGATGTTATTTTAATGGATATTCAAATGCCGGTTAAAAACGGTATTGAAGCGGCAACTGAAATAAGGGCGCTTAGTGACGAAAAAAAGAAAAACATACCTATAATAGCGCTTACCGCTAACGCGCTTAAGGGGGAAGAACAAAAATATTTTGCCGCCGGCATGAACGGCTATTTAACCAAGCCCTTTAAAGAAAAAGAGCTTTACGAAAAAATATCGGCAGTGCTGCCTGCTGAGTATCTTGAGGCAAGCAATGAAGAAACAGAAAATGCAGGTGTGGAGATAGAAATAACTGAAAACAGGGAACAAGATGAAAAAGTGTACAACCTGGCAGACCTGCGCATTATTCAAAAAGATGACGAAGGTTTTGTAAAAAATATTGTTGGCCTGTTTATTACCAATGTGCCCAAAAATTCGGCAGAGCTTGTACTGGCAAGTGATAATGGCGATTGGGAAAGGGTATATTTTTTGGCCCACAAAATGAAATCGAGCATAGAGCTGGTAAACATCGATTCCATAAGGGCAGATATAAAACGTGTTGAACTTAATGCCAAAACAAAACAAAACCTGGAAGAAATTGCTGAAAAGGTAGCTTATATAAATACTGTTGTTGAAAAAGCAGCCGCGCAGATGAAGGAAGAGTTTGATTTGTGAGTTAGTTCACGGCTCATGGTCGATGGTTCATAGGGAAGAAGGTTCATGGCTCATAGTTCATGGTTCATAGGGAAGAATGTCTTGTCCTGTAATAGGTGGACAGATTTTTAAAATTAAAATCTGACAGATACATGGCAAAAGAGCAGAGAACAATTGTTCGGTACAGTATTAGCTTTAAACAACAGGTAGTAAAAGAGATAGAAG
>Ga0265327_10000617_pt1 | contig 58669 bp, 51 predicted proteins | sample 41621metaG_FD_202089 | JGI IMG/M metagenome (GOLD analysis project Ga0265327, IMG submission 202089) | Rhizosphere microbial communities from Carex aquatilis grown in University of Washington, Seatle, WA, United States - 4-16-21 metaG | ecosystem: Host-associated > Plants > Roots > Rhizosphere... | reverse complement strand
GCAAGATGCCGCGGGAACTAATACGAACGGGTTATGACGGGCCGCCTCATGCATTTGGGCTATTCATTGGCCGTTCCATTGTTGGTCCTGCTTGCCTGGCAGTTGTCGGCGCAGGCGGGGTGGGTGTCTGCCATCGTGTTGCCCGCACCAACGGCCATCTTCCGAGCCATCTTCGAAGGGCTGCGCAGTGGCGAGCTGCTTCAAGACGCCACGGCCAGCCTGGCGCGCGTGCTGGGTGGCTTCTCGCTTGGCGCCCTCATCGCCTTGCCGCTGGGTTTGGGCATGGGCATGTTTCCCATGTTGCACAGGTTGCTCAACCCGGTATTGCAAATACTGCGCCCCATTCCGCCCATTGCCTATATCCCCATGGCCATTGTCTGGTTCGGTATCGGCAACGCGCCCGCCATTTTCCTGATCGCCATCGGGGCATTTTTTCCCATATTGCTGTCAACCACCTCCGGCGTGCAGCAGGTTGACAAAATCCATGTGCTGGCTGCCCGTAACCTGGGCGCTCAAAATGGGGCGCTGTTTTTACGCGTGATATTGCCTGCGGCGTCCCCCGCCATTCTCAATGGCATGCGCGTGGGCATCGGTACCGCATTCATCGTGGTCATCGTGGCGGAAATGATTGCCGTGCAGAACGGTCTGGGTTTTCGCATTCTCGAGGCAAGAGAATACATGTGGTCAGACAAAATCCTGGCGGGCATGCTGGTCATCGGTTTGCTGGGGCTGGGGATAGACGGTGCGTTGGCTCTGGCGGCCAGGGTGCTGCTGCGCTGGCATCGTGGCCTGCACTGATGGGAGCCCGCGCATGAGCCACATCTCGTTTTCCGGCGTGAAACAGGCCTTTGCAGGCGGCGTCCTGGCACTGGACGGGGTGACGCTGGACGTTCAGGCTGGCGAATTCGTCTGCCTGCTGGGGCCCTCGGGCTGCGGCAAGTCCACCTTGCTGCACATTGCCGCGGGCTTTCACAGCCCCACCCAAGGCACCGTGTCAGTGAACGGGCAGGCCGTGCAGGGCATTTCACCGCAGCGCCTGATGGTGTTTCAGGAGTACGCACTCTTTCCCTGGATGACCGTTGAAGACAACGTCATGTTCGGGCTGAAGCAAACCCGTGTCCCCAACCAGGAAGCACGCCAGCGGGTTCGTGACATGCTGGCCTTCCTTCGCTTGAGCGAATTCGCCGGACGTTACCCCAAAGAGCTGTCTGGCGGCATGAAGCAGCGGGTGGCCATTGCCCGGGCCATGGTGCTCAAGCCACCCATCTTGCTGATGGACGAACCGTTTGCCGCGCTTGACGCGCTGACGCGTCGCACCCTGCAGGACGAGGTGCTCAAGCTCTGGAAAGGCGCCGGCACGACGGTGCTCTTCGTCACCCATTCGATCGAGGAAGCGCTGCACCTGGGTAGCAGGGTGGTGGTGCTCACGCACCGCCCCGGCACGATCAAGGCCGATATCCCGCTTGATTTTTCATACCCCAGAAACACGGGCTCGGCACCCTATCTCGAACTGAAGGCCCAGATCGAATCCCTGGTCATGGCGGAGCAGCAACGCTTCATCCAGTCGGAGACAGCGCACTGACGCCATGCCCATCCAACACATCACTCAGCGGAGTTGGTCTTGAACAAGCTCATTCAGCACGCCTGCATGGCCATCGCGGCCAGCCTCACGGCCATGGCCGCCCACGCAGCCGACAACATCCAGCTCGGCAACCTGCGCTTTGCCCACTACGGGGCTGTGTCCTACATGAAAGAGGTCTGCCCGAAATACGGCATCAACGTGGCCGAACACGTTTTTGCCAAGGGCCCGGACATCATGCCGGCCATCGTGGCTGGCGACATCGACCTGGCCGCGCTGGCCTCTGATGGCGCCATTGCCGGGCGCGCCAACGGCGTCCCCATCTACGCAGTGGCCGGCTTTGCGCAGGGTGGGGCGCGCATGGTGGTGGGCAAGGACACCCCGATTCGTTCGCTGCGCGAGCTCAAAGGCAAACGCGTGGGCGTGACCCGGGGCGGGGCGCAGGAATTGCTGTTGTACGCCGTGCTGGACAAGGCCGGCCTCAGCTGGTCAACCACCGCCGACAAGACCAAGGACATCGAGGTCGTGTTCCTGCCCTTTGCGGACCTGAACCAGGCGCTGGCAGCCAAGCAGATCGACGCCATGATGCAGTCCGAACCCCAATCGTCGCAGGCGATTCGCCGCCAGATCGGCCGCGAATTGCTCAAGCCTTACGACACCGCACTGGGCCAACCCAAGCGCCTGCTGGTCATGAGCGAGCGCCTGTATCGCAACCGCGAGCTGGCGCTGCGCGTGGTGAAGTGCTTTGTGGATGCCACCGCGCAATTCGTGAAGAGCCCGGCAATGGCCGAGCAATATGTGCGCGAGCGCATGTTCCGCAACGAGCTGACGCATGACGAATTCCAGGACGCCATTGGCAACGCGCCCTACAGCTATGACGTGAGCCTGGCGCACATCGACACCACCACCGAGCTGATGAAGCAGTTCGGTGTCGGCAGGCTGTCCAGCCCGCCCAAGGCCTGGGAATGGACCCGGCTGGACCTGCTCACCCAAGCCAAGCGCGAACTGCAGATCCCTTGATGTTCATGAAGCGTGTCTTGACCTGGCTCGCGCTGCTGGCCTTTCCCTTCTCGGCAGGGGCCACCCAGCCCATCCTGATCGGGCAGACGGCTGATCTGTCCAGCGTGTCCAGTGCCCAGATGAAAGACTTCAATGCAGCCGCCAAGGTCTACCTCCACGCGGTGAACAAGGCCGGTGGCATCAAGGGACGCCCCATCCAGCTGATTCATCTTGACGATGCCATGTCGGCCCATCTGGCCAGCGTGAACGCCCGCGAACTCATCGAAGAGCAGAAGGTGCTCGCGATTTTCGGCACGCGTGGCACAGACCCGACCGAGGCGGTGTTGGCCGTGGCCGATGCCGCTCGTGTGCCCGTCATCGCCCCCATCAGTGGGGCCGACACCGTGCGCAAGAGCCCGGTCGCCTTCCCGGTCAGGGCCAGCTACAGGCTGGAGCTCGACACCATGTTCAAGCAGATGGCCTTTGCGCCGGTGCGCCTGGCCATGCTGGTACAGAACGACAAGTTCGGCCACCCGCTGGCGCGTTTCACGCAAACACGATTGCAGCAGCAGTACCCCACGATCTCGTTGGTGAAGCAAGCCTTCTTCGACCGCAAGTGCACCGACATGAGGGCCCAGGTCAACACCATCCTGGCCAGCCAGCCCAATGCGGTGATCGCCTTGTGCAACCCGACCTCCTGCGAGGCCTTCTTGCGCGAGATCCAGAAGCAGACGCGCCATACCGGTGCCACGCGCCCGACCATCTACCAGACCTCCATCTCGGATGCCTACAGCCAGTTCAGCGCGATGAAAGCCGACTTCCCTGGCGGCAACCCCTTCACGCAGGTCCTGCCAGATCCGGTGCACACCAGCGCCCCCCTGGCCAAGGAGTACCGCGCCGCACTCAAAGGGCAGGGCATTCCCATCAACTACCGCAGCTTCGAAGGCTACGTGGCGGCCAAAGTGCTGGTGATGGCGCTGGCCAAGGCGGCCACGCTCACGCGCGAAGGCCTCATCCAGTCCATGGAGCAAATGGGCACCCGCGATCTGGGCGGCTTCACCGTGCATTACGCCAAAGGCAATCATCTTGGCAGCACGTTTGTCGACCTGGTCACGCTCAACAGCACGGGTCAGATCGTGCATTGAATCAAGCAAGGAGTCATGAATTGAACAAGGTGTATGCAAACGCCGACCAGGCCATCTCCGACATCGTTCGGGACGGCCAGATGATTGCGGTTGGCGGCTTCGGGTTGTGCGGCATCCCAGAGGCCTTGATCGAGTCCGTTCGCCAATCAGGCGTGCGCAAGCTCACGCTGATTTCCAACAACGCCGGGGTCGAGGACTTCGGGCTGGGGCGCCTGGTCCAGGCCCGGCAGGTCCGCAAGCTGATCTCCAGCTTTGTGGGCGAGAACAAGGAGGTCGAGCGCCAGTACCTGGCGGGCGAACTGGAGCTGGAGTTCACGCCGCAAGGCACGATCGCTGAAAAGCTCAGGGCAGGGGGCGCGGGCATCCCCGCCTTCTTCACACCTACCGGGCTGGGCACCCTGATTGCCGAGGGCAAGGAGGTGCGCGAGTTCGACGGCAAGCACTATGCGCTGGAGCAGGCCTTGCGGCCCGACCTGGCCATCGTCAAAGCCTGGAAGGCCGACAAGGCAGGCAACCTGGTCTTTCGGCGCACGGCGCGCAACTTCAACCCGTCGGCGGCCATGGCAGGGCGCATCACCGTGGTGGAGGTCGAGCACATCGTTGAGACGGGGGCCCTGGACCCCGACGAGATCCATCTGGCCGGCATCTACGTGCACCGCATCGTGCACAACCCCGTGCCGGAAAAGCGCATCCACAAACGCACCGTTTCCACGCAAACCACTTCCCTCGAACCCGCAGGAGCATGAACATGGCATGGACGCATGACGAGATGGCGGCGCGCGCCGCGCAAGAGTTGCAAGACGGCTTTTACGTGAACCTGGGCATTGGCCTGCCGACCAGGGTGGCCAACCACGTGCCGCCCGGCATCGAGGTCTGGCTGCAATCGGAAAACGGCATGCTGGGCATCGGCCCGTATCCAACCGAAGACGAGGTGGACGCCGACATCATCAACGCCGGCAAAGAGACGGTGACCTGCATGAAGGGTTCGTCCATCTTTGCCTCGCACGAGAGCTTTGCCATGATCCGCGGCGGCAAGGTGCACCTGTCCATCCTGGGTGCCATGCAGGTGTCCGATTCGGGCGACCTGGCCAACTGGATGATCCCCGGCAAGATGGTCAAGGGCATGGGCGGCGCGATGGACCTGGTCGCCGGCGTTCAGCGCGTGGTCATCGTGATGGAGCACTGTGCCAGAAACGGTGAACACAAGCTGCTGCAACGCTGCACCTTGCCGCTGACCGGTGTGGGCGTGGTCAGCCGCATCATCACCGACCTGTGCGTGCTGGACGTGACACCGCAAGGCTTTGTCTGCGTGGACATGGCGCCCGGCGTGACGCCTGAAGAGATCCGCTTGAAGACAGGGGCCCATGTGCACCTGTCTCACCTGACCAAGCTGGCGGCCTGATCCTCAGGGCGGCGTCGAACGCGCGGCATAACGCCGCGCCATCAGCGTGCACACGAACATCTGGATCTGGTGGTACAGCATGATCGGCAGCACCAGCACGCCCATGGACGCGCTGCCGCCAAACAGCAGCTTGGCCATGGGCATGCCCGATGCCATGGACTTCTTGGAGCCGCAGAACACCGCCACGATCTCGCCCTCGACATCGAAGTTCAGACGACGCGCCAGCATGCGCGAGAACCACAGCATGGGCAGCAAGAAGAGCATCGTGCCCGCCACGGCTTGAGCCAGCAAGCCCGGGCCATGGTTGCGCCACAGCCCATCTGCCACCGAATCACTGAAGGCCGACCACACCAGCAAGACGATCACCGCCCGGTCAAACGCCATCGTGTAGGGCTTGATGCGGGCGAACATCGCACCCAGCACCGGCCGCATCAAATGCCCGACGATGAAGGGTAAAAGCAGCATCCTGGCGATCTTCAGCATGGTGCCGGCCACATCGAAATGGTGCCCCGCGCCGTTCATCACCAGGCTGACCAGCAGCGGTGTGATGAACACACCCAACAGCGTCGACAAGGTCGCATTGAGCACGGCCGCGGCCACGTGCCCGCGAGCCATGGCCGTCATCGCCACGGACGACGACACGGTGGACGGCAGCACGGCCAGGTAGAAAAAGCCCATCATCAGGTCGTGGGACATATAAGGCCCCAGCAACTTGGCCCACAACGCCCACCACAAGGGAAAGGCCACGAAGGTGCAAACCTGAACCAGCAGGTGCAACTTCCACTTGCTGGCACCGTCCTTGAGGCTGTCGGTGGACAGGCCCATGCCGTGCAGGAAGAACAGTGCCAGCACGCCCAGGTCGGTCACGGCGTCCACATGCATCAGGCCGCCGGTGCGCCCCACGTCAGGGGCCAGCGTCGCCACGATGACGGCAGACACCATGCCGATCAGGAACCAGTCGGCTTTCCCTGACACCCGGGCGCGAGGCCACCCATCACGACGTGCTGCAAACATGGCGTCAAACCATCAATGAACCAGGCGGCCAGAACCATCCAGCGTCACCAGATCAACGTATTTGCTGCCCTGGTGCTCATCGCTGCTATAGCGGACGGTCAGCCCACCCAGATCATAAGAACCCATGCCCTCCAGGGTATCGAGCAATACTTTCGGGCTATTGGAAGACGATTTTGAAAGCGCCGCCACCAATACCTTGGCCGAAACATAACCTTCGAAATTGCGATAAGTCACAGGCAGATTGGCCTTGCTCATGGCCGCCAGGTATTCCTTGGTCAAAGGGCTGAGCGTGCGATGCGGGTCGGGCAATATCTGCGAATAAGGATTGCCTTGCACCACCTCAGGCCCCAGTTTCTTGAATTGGGCGTAAATATCGGAGATCGAAGTCTGGTAAATGGTGGGGCGAGGGCGTTGCGACTGACGCGCCTGGCCCAACACCTCCCTCGAAAATGCCTCGCAAGAAGTGGGGTTGCACAAGGCAATCACCGCGCTGGGACTGTCATTGAGGATGGTGGTGACCTGGGGTTTGAGATCCGTGGCCTTGCGGTCAAACGTGACCTTCCTGACGATGGTGATGCTGCGGTACTCCTTGGCCACCCGCTCTTCGATGAAGGTGGCCAGTGGCAGGCCGAACTTGTCGTTCTGCACCAGCAGGGCCACCTTCGTTGGCATGAAGGCGATGTGACGCAACATGGCCTCGATCTCGCTGCGGTAGCTGGCGCGAACAGGGAAGGTCACCGGGCTCTTGCGCACCGAATCCGCCCCCGTCACTGGGGCAATCACTGGCACGCCGGCCGCCTCGGCCACCTTCATGACCGCCTCGGTCGGGTCCGTCCCCCGGATGCCGAACAACGCCGACACCTTTTTATTCTGAATCAATTCCTTGGCATTTTGCGCGGCCTTGTCGGCGGCATAACCATCGTCCAGGCTGATCAATTTGATCTGCTTGCCCTTGACGCCGCCCGTGCCATTAACCCGGTTGATATAGGCGAGGGCGCCCGCGTTGAACTCCTTCATCTGCGTGCCTGCGACGCTGCTGAAATCGGCCGTCTGCCCAATCAGAATCTCGTCGGCTGCCATCACGGAAAACGAGGCCAGGCAAAAGACAATCAATGCGCAAAACTTTTTCATTGTATTGACATGCAGTAGCCCACCCGGACAAATCAATTTCTGTCCGGGATACAGGCGGTGGCGGTATTGGCTGGGTGGCGATTGATATGCCGCGTACTGCTGGGGCATGGTCGTCGATAACCCATCCGACGACAGGGCGCCATCATACGGTGCAACGCCCCGGTTTTTCGGATGGCGATACCTTGAAGTGAGGGGGTGAGCGTGTCAGGCAAGCACCTGGCACCAGATAAGATGAGACGGTGATCCAACTATTTCACTGCATCAGCGCGCGCTCATTCCGCCCCCTGTGGCTCCTGGAGGAGCTCGGCCTGGCCTATGAGTTGCACATGCTCCCGTTCCCGCCACGTGTGCATCAACGCGCGTTCCTGGCGCTCAACCCGCTGGGCACCGTGCCCTTGCTGCTCGACGGCGACACCCGCATGACCGAGTCTGCAGCGATGTGCCAGTACCTCGCCGCCCGGCACAGCCCCGGACAGCTGGACGTGGCCGTTCACGAAGCCGCGTATGGCGACTACCTGAACTTTCTGCACTTTGGCGAAGCCACACTGACCTTTCCCCAGACCCTGGTGCTGCGCTATACGCACTTCGAGCCCGAAGGCAAAAAGCAGCCCCAGGTGGCGCAAGACTATGCCAAGTGGTTCCTGTCCAGGCTGCGCACCCTGGAGCCTCGCCTGACCGACTCGGCTTTCCTGTGCGCAGGGCGCTTTACCGCGGCAGACGTGTCCGTGGGCTATGCCTTGCTGCTGGCACAGCATCTGGGCCTGGCCGAGCAGTTCACGCCACACGTGGCTGCGTATTGGGCCAGGCTGCAACAGCGAGCTGGCTACCAACGAGCACAGGACGCGCAGTGGCGCGCTGGCCAAGAGCAAGGCCTGCCGGCGCTAGCCGCCCCGGACGTCCGCCCCTGACAACCGTTTGACGAGAACACCTCCGTGCACATCAAAGACCAAGCCCCCTTGAAACTACTGGGGCTGCTGCTGGTCCTCGTCATCTCGTATTTCCAGTTCAAGAACTGGGTGCTGATCCACGAAGAGAACATGCAAGCCGTCATCGGTGCGGCCTACGGCGTCTTTGATGGCACACCCCACTGGCGCGCCTTTCAGAACCGGATATTCTCGCCCGGGCTGGTCTATGCACTGGGCTTCATCTCGGACAAGCCCTTCATCCTCTTCATGGCCGCCGGCATCTTCGCGCTCAACTGCGTGCTCTACGGCCTGGTGCTGCGCCTGACAGGCAGCGTCGCGCGTGCCGTGCTGGCCGTGCAGGGTGCGGTGCTGATGTGGATCTTCCAGCATCACTTCTGGTTCTATTCCTGGGACCTGACCGAAGCCCTGTGCCTGCTGCTGTTCACCTATGCTGCGCTCACGGAAAAGATGAACCGTGTGGTGCTCGCAGCGCTTGTTCTGGTCTCGATGCTGAACAAGGAAACCGCCGTGCTGATCGGCGTGTACTTCATGGTGCGCGGCGCGGCTGAAAAGTGGGCAGGGCGCCCCATCAACTACCGGATGATCGGGCAGGGCGCTGCGCTGTCCATTGCCTCCTTGATCGTGACGGAAGCCTTGCGTCACTACCTGTTCAAGTTTTCATCGCTGGACGGGGTGGGGCATGACGTCGAGCATGCGGCCTTCGGCAACCACTTCAACCACGCCAAGAACTGGGAGACGCTGATGCGCTTTGTGCAGCGCCCCTCGGCCTTCTTCCTGATCATCGTGTTCTATGTGACCGCGCTGATCAGCCTGGCTGCACAGGCCATCAAGGCACGCAACACGAGCCTGATGGGCCTGAGTGCCGCACTGGCTGGCTATGCGCTGGCGCTGTGGGTGTTTGGCGTGATCGACGAATACCGGATCTACCAACCCTTGATGTGGTGTGTGGCCTTGTTGCTGGTGAGCGTCAACCGTAGTTCAACGGCTCGCTCGTGATCTGGCCAATGTCATTGCCGGTGGTTTCGAAAACCCAGCCCCTGCTGTTTTGATCCTTGAAGTTGGGCAGCTTGGGGAATGCGTCCACGTCCATGGGCATCCAGCGGGAATTGCCCAGCCCTTCGGCCAGGCCCTTGACGCCGTTCTTCCATTCGCTGAGGCTGCCGCCGAAGTAGTAAATGGGCCGATCCACGTCGAAGCCGGCAAACTTCATCGCGCGATCAAAGCTCACCCGGTCAACCATCAGGCCGCTTGCAAACTCGGAGCAATGGATGCCCCGCAGGGAGTTGCGGCCAGTCAACTGGATGGCACCCAGGCATGAAAGCAGTTTGGTAAACACCAGTACGGGGCCTTCTGCATACTCCCATTCGCGAATGATGGGCACGCCCTTGGGCGTTGACAAGACTGCCGGATTACCGCTTTCGGCGCACCGGCTGGCAGCCCTGAGATCCTGGATATGCGATGCCCGTGTCAGGCCGGCAAGTGCGTCCTCAACGTGATCAACTGCAGCCATGTCAACCTCCTGCTTCTGATGGCTTGCCCAAGTTCTGGCTCATTTCATCATGTGCTTGTCATGTGCAGCGTTGACATGGCGCAAGAAAACGCCGCCCCATCTGCACGGCAGCCGTAGTCATTCGTCCCAATCCTGCAAGTTGTCCTCGGCATACTTCAGCGACGGAGAAAAGTCGTTGTAGTTGCCCCAGGTCTTGCTGCCAGCGACGATGGCTTTGAGCCAGGGGTACAACTCCAGGTCCAGGCTGGACGCGTAGCCTCTGCCCACTTCGGCCAGGTGCGTGATGATGGCCAGATCCTGCAATTGAACCGGCAGATCTTTCAACCCGACCTTGTCGCCAGTGGCCCAATCCAGAAAAGACTGCGCCAAGGCCTTGCCTTTGTCGTCTTTCGAGTTCGCCCAGGTTGCGATCTGCAGGTAGGAGCTGGGCTTGCCTTTGCGACGGATCACAGGGTCGTAGTTCTGCCAGCCTTTGCCGAGCTTGAACCCGATGGCGTTGAGGTTCTTGTTCACATGCGCGATCAGTTCCTCGCGCTTGGCCGTGTCGTTTTGAATCCAGACATAGCCGTTCCAGAACCGGCCCCAGGTGATGAGGGCCTCAGCTTCTTGCTTTGACATGACGACGTTCCCTTTTTGAGCATGAGATGGGGGCATCGTTATGGCAAAGGGCCTGAAAGGCAATTGACCATCGCCACCTTCTTTGGTTTACATAATATACATCGTAGCAAGTATATGAAAGTACGCCACAGGCAACTTCCTCCGGCTCAACCCAACTCAACACAACTTTACAAACCACTAAAATCCCAGCCGCTGCGCGAAACGCATCCACTTGATACGGCACGCGCCACCCCGTTCTCGACACCGACTGGTCACCCAGTGTCCGAGCAGCGTCGAGCGCACAAAACGAAAGTCAGGTACGACGACAAGAGCTTCAACATGGACTTCAACCATCCAGACGACACCGACTCGGTCATCCAACGCCTGGTCGAGCGCAAAGCCGAGGGCCGCACAGAATCCACATTGCGACTGGCCGCCATCGACAAGGACATGACGCCCCAATGGAAGGCGTCCATGCAGGCCCGAATCACCAAGCTGAACCACGAGGCCTCGTCGCCTCGCAGCAAGTTGCCCAGGCTCTACGCCATGATGGAGGAAGTCGCCGCTGTCAGGGCGCCTCATCTGGCCTGCGCCGCAGGATGCACCGCGTGCTGCCGGACCATCCCGGTCGAGATATCCGATCTGGAAGCCCGCCATATCGCGCACGCAACCGGCAGGGTCATGGCCACGCTGCCGCCCGGGCGGCACACCGTCCCCGGCCATTCACCCAAACACGTGAACACGCCGTGTCCGTTCCTGGTCGACAACCTTTGCTCGATCTATGAGCATCGCCCTTACAACTGCCGCTCCCTGGCTGTTGTGGATCGCGACGCACTGACTTGCAGCGAGGAAAACACCGCGCTGGCCCGCGCCCAGGACCCTCGTGCCGTGCCTGTCCCCATGACCAAGATGCAGGCCTTTGACCCCAGTTATGCAGCACTGACGGATCGTTCAGGCACCGTCTGGGCCGACATCCGGCAGTTCTTCCCGGCGTCAGCCAAGCCTGCCTGATCGCGGGCTACAGCGACACCGCGTTGCGTACCTGGATCAGGCGCCAGCAACCCGGGGTCTGGCGGAACACAAACGTGCGGTCGTAAGCGGCATCTTTGCGCAGCGCCACGGTGTAGGTCCCGCTGGCGGTGGCCGTGATGTGCCTGTCGAGCGGCATCGCGGCTTGCTCCTTGTCTGACGGAAAGCTGGCCCCTGGGTAGTGGGCCTTGATGGCCGGTGTCACCCGCATCGTCTCCATACGGGCACCACGTGGCCGCAGATAGATCAAGGGGTATTCGGTGTGTTGCGTCCGAAAGCCGGCATCCATGGCAAACCGGTCCAGAAAGGCATTGAAGCTGGCTGGGCAAGCCCCGCCCCGCTCTGCCTGTGTTTCTGCGCTACGGGCCGGCAGGGCGGTCAACAGCGCGGCGAGAGATGTGGCAGCGATCAGGGTACGACGGGGGCAATTCATGCGCTGTATTTTGACTGTTTCAGTCGGTTGATCTGGCGCATTGCGCACGGCCTTTGCAACTCCTAGACTCGGCCCTTCGCTGCGAAGTCTGCGGCTTCCATCTTCTGGAGGTTTTATGGACTCGGTACGCTTCAATCCTTCCCGTATTGCTCATCAGGCTCTGGTTGCGTTGTGCACGGCCAGCCTGAGCAGCGTTGCACTGGCCGCCACCATGTGCACGGCGCCGCCCAATCTGGTGTCCAACCCTGGGTTCGAGCAAGGCAGTTACGCCCCTGGCAGCCCCCCGGCAAACTGGCTTTTCGATACAGGCTATGGCTCGTCGCTCGGCACCTGGGACAACGCGACCGCTCACAGCGGGCAGTTCAGCGTGCGCATTGATGCCAGCGCGCCGGATGACGCGACCTGGCAGCAGTCCGCCAACGTGCCCACCAACACGCTCTTGTACCTGGGTGGCTGGATCAAGTCCAACAACATCCAGCGCGTAGGTCAACCGGACAGCCCCGGTGCCACGGTATCCGTTCTGGGCCGCTGGGATCAACCGGCGCCAACGCTGGGCACCACGCCGTGGCACGCCGTGGGCATGAGCTTCTTCACGGATACAAGCCCCCTGCTGATCACCCCCAGGCTGGGCTTCTGGGGCGGCCTGGCCTCAGGGACCGCCTGGTATGACGACCTCACACTGGTCCCTCGGGTGGCCAACACGCCGCACCCGCGCTGGAAGGTCCTGGTGCTGATCTACCCGCAAACCGATGTCACCTACACCGATGCGCTGGGCGTCAGCCGGCACGTCACGGGCGCCATGTCGCGATGGGATGTCGACAGGACGCTGGATCAGGCGCGGCGCTTCGTGCAGCACGACATTCCTGCCCTGAGCAGCAGCAACATGCTGCCTGAGTTCACCGCGAGGGTGGCGCACGAACCACTGAAGTCACTCTCGCCCTTCTTTGAGGGCTGGTGGCCAGCCCAGGGTGATGTGATCAAGGAGCTGGACCCGGCCTTTGACTCGGTCATCGTGATCTGGGAGCCTCGGGTGCGCGACGTGGCAACGGGCCAGCCACTGGTGATCGCAGGTGATGGCGCCGTAACGCCAGATCGTGGGTTGCAGCAGACCTATACGACCTTGCGCGTGCCCTATGCAGGCCTCAATGGCAACCGCAACGTCTACAAGCAACAGTGGGGCGTGGCACTGTCCTCCTACTTCCTGAGCATGCAGCTGGCCTCCCCACCGCCCATCAACTTCAACCCTGCCCCAACCCAGTACGTCAACTGCCAGACCGGGCAGTTCTATGTCTGGCAAGAAGAAACCAACGGCAACCCGATCCCGAACTCGATCTACAACAACGGCTCGGGCTTCATACACGACTATTACTCCGGCACCTTGGCCCTTGCCGATGCACCCACGGCCTGCCTCGGCTTTGGCGCACCCGCATGGGCCTGGGGCGGCCCTGTGACCCACTCGGGCAGCGCCCCCACCTTCACCGCCCTGGACCGGGTCAATGCCTTGATCGAGCAAATTGATGCGCTGGAGAGGGCCGACATGCTGGACCACGGCCCTGCCCAGAGCCTGCGCGCCATGCTGCAAGCAGAACGCCACATAATGGGCATGCCGCACTCTCCGGCTGCGCAAGCCGGCCTGACGGTCTTCATCAAACACGTACGGCAGTTGATCAGTAGCGGCCAGTTGTTGCCACACGCAGGTCAACTCTTGATCGAAGGCGCAGAGGCCGCCCGCTCCTGCACCTGAATACGCCCCCAGGTACCCAGATCCCTTGGTAAGCTTCAGCCCTTGATCGATCTGGAGTACCTTGATGAGTGAATTCACCCCCGTCGCCGGCTTGATGGGCGGGGCATTGATCGGCACATCCGCCGTGGTCTTGCTGGCTTTCACAGGCCGGCTGGCAGGCATCAGCAACATCGCGCACGGGCTGGTCGCCAGCCTGCGCCAGGGCAAGCCGATGGACGCGGCCTGGCGTTTTGTGTTCCTGCTGGGCATGGTTGGAGCCACATGGGCTTACTTCCATGCCACAGCGGCCACCGTCAACCCTCGCCAGCACTACCCATCGGGCTTGCTGGTGCTAGGTGGCCTGTTGGTCGGATACGGCACGTCCATGGGCAATGGCTGTACCAGTGGCCACGGCGTGTGCGGGCTGGGCCGGCTGTCCGTGCGCTCGTTGGCGGCCACCCTCACCTTCATGGCCACGGGCGCGCTCACCGTCTTCGTGTTGCGCCATGTGGCGCACATCTGAGGGGCAGCCGACATGATCCGTTTGTTGACGTGCCTGATCGCAGGCGCCTTGTTCGGGCTGGGCCTTGCCGTGGCGCAGATGACCAACCCGCTGAAGGTTCAGAACTTTCTGGATGTGGCCGGCGACTGGGACCCCAGCCTGGCCTTCGTCATGGGCGCGGCCGTGCTGATCACCCTGGTGATGTTCCGTGTGGTGCTCAAGCGCGCCAGCCCGCTGCTGGGTGAACGCTTCCACCTGCCCACCTTGCTCAAGGTCGATCGCCCGTTGATCATGGGTGCGGCGCTATTTGGTGTGGGCTGGGGCATGACGGGCTATTGCCCGGGCCCCGCGCTGGCAACCCTGTTGTCTGGCAATGGCGAGGTGCTGCTGTTCGTGCCGGCCATGCTGCTTGGTGGGTTTTTGCACCGAACCTTCGGGCACCGTGCCTGAGCGCGCTTCCTCACGTATGCTTGCTGCTGTCTTCGTTGCCTGATCCCGAGGTCTCATGCAAGTTCGCTCTCATCTGGGCCTGGCGCTGGCCTTGGCCTGCGCTGCCGTGGTGCCCCATGCCTGGGCTGGCAAAACACTCGACGCCGTCAAACAACGCGGGCAGTTGCAGTGTGGGGTCAGCACCGGTGTCGCCGGCTTCTCCGCACCCGATGCCAAGGGGCGCTGGTCTGGCTTCGATGTGGACTTCTGTCGCGCCGTTGCGGCGGCTGTGCTGGGTGATCCCGAAAAGGTGGCCTTCACACCGCTCAATGCCCAACAGCGCTTCACGGCACTGCAATCCGGCCAAGTGGACATGCTCTCGCGCAATACCTCGTGGACGCTGACACGCGATGCCTCGCTGGGCCTGAGTTTTGCCGCCATCACCTACTTTGATGGCCAGGGCTTTCTGGTGCCCAAGAAACTCAAAGTGGACAGCGCCAAGAAGCTGAAAAACGCACAGGTGTGTGTGCAATCGGGCACCACCACCGAGAAGAACCTGGCGGACTTCTCGCGTGCGAACAAGCTGGCCATCAAGCCTGTGGTGTTCGACACCTACGAAGCCGGTTTCAAGGCCCTGTTTGCCGGCCGCTGCCAGGCCTACACGGCCGATGCCTCGGCGCTGGCCAGCATCCGCAACAAGGAAGCGCCCAACCCCGACGACTATCTGGTGCTGCCCGAGCTGATCTCGAAAGAGCCGCTGGGCCCGGCCGTGCGCCGTGGTGACGACGAGTGGTTTGCCATCGTCAAATGGACCGTCTTTGGCCTGCAGGAAGCGGAAGAGCTGGGGCTCACCCGGGCCAATGTCGACCAGCTGTTGAAGGCCTCGACCGACCCGGCCATTCAGCGCCTGATCGGCTCCGGCGAGGACACCGGCAAGCTGCTGGGGCTGGACAAGGCCTGGCTCTACCGCTCCTTGAAAGCCGTGGGCAACTACGGTGAGATCTTCGAGCGCAACGTCGGCGCACAGTCGCCCTTGAAGCTGCCCCGCGGCGTCAACAAGCTGTGGAACCAGGGCGGCCTGGTCTACCCGCCCCCGATTCGCTGACCCCCGCCCAAGATGCTGGGTTTTCTGGATCAGCCTGCGGGCTTCGACATCGGCGAAACCGGCCTGCTGGTGTTCGATGCCGCGCAGCCTTTGTGGCGTGCCCTCCTCGTTGGCCTGGGCAACACGCTGCGCGTGTCCTTGCCCGCCCTGCTGCTGGCCTGCCTGATTGGCTTGGCCGTGGCTTTGGGGCGCACGTCGGGCTCACGTGTGTGGCGCAGCGTGGCGGGTATTTACGTCGACACCGTTCGCAACACGCCTCTGCTGCTGCAGTTGCTGATGTGGTACTTCCTGCTGATCGAATGGCTGCCTGATTCAACCCAGGCGATCCCGGTGTTACCTGGCGTCTGGTTGAGCAAAGGCGGCCTGGCCTTTCCCTGGTTTGGCCCAGGCGAAGCAGGCGCGGCCTGGGCATGGAGCTGGCCGCAGCAGGACACCTTCAACATCGTGGGCGGCGCAGCGGTCAGCCCCGAATACCTCTCGCTGGCCCTGGCGCTGAGCATCTACACCGGCGCCTTTCTGGCCGAGGTCATCCGCGGCGGCATCGAATCCGTGCCTGCCAGCTTGATGGAGGCGGCCGAAACACTGGGCGCCACGCGCTTTCAACAGATCACGCGGGTGCTGCTGCCCCAGGCCTTGCGCACCATCGTGCCCGCCGCCACCAACCAGTTCCTCAATCTGATCAAGAACTCCTCGCTGGCCGTGGCCGTGGGCTATCCGGACCTGGTCTCCGTGGGCAACACCGCGCTGAACCAGACGGGCCGCGTGGTCGAGTGCGTGCTGGTGATGATGTCGGTGTACCTGGCCTTGTCATTGAGCACGGCGGCGCTCATGAACTGGTTCAATGCGCGGCATGCGCTCAAGGGGCCGGCATGAACCACGTCATGCGGCCTGCAGGCGGCAAGAGCTGGTTCAGCTTGATGGCATCCGGCCTGGGCCTGATCCTGTGCGCCTGGCTGGCCTGGCGCCTGCTGGACTGGGCTGTGTGGCGGGCCGTGTTCAGGCCGGATGCCCTGGCCTGCCAGGCTTTGCAGCACCATGGCGCCTGCTGGGGTGTCGTCGCTGAAAAGATACGCCCCATCCTGCTGGGCCACTACCCCTACGAGCAGCAATGGCGGCCCATGCTGGTCTTGCTGGGCAGCGCCCTGCTCGGCCTGGGCGCCTGGCTGGCGGGCTGGCGGCGTGCGGTGTCGGGCAACGGTTTGTTCGCCCTGGCCGCGTATGTGCTCATGGCCTCAGCCCTGATGCGCGGGGGCTTTGCCGGGTTGGAGACCGTACCGTTCGATGCCTGGGGTGGCTTGCCCCTCACGCTTTGGTTGTTCCTGGTGAGCCTGCTGGCGTCGACACCCATGGCCATCGGGCTGGCCCTTGCGCGCCGCTCAGCGCGCATCTGGCTCCATGTGCCAGCCACGGCCGTCATCGAACTGATACGTGGCGTGCCACTGGTCACGCTCTTGTTCATGGCTGCCTTCATGCTGCCTGTCTTGATCCCGCAGGACCACCCTGTGCCACTGGTCTGGCGGGCGACGCTGGCGTTGACGCTGTTTTCAGCGGTCTATATGGCCGAGGTCGTCCGGGGTGGTTTGCAGACGGTGCCGCAGGAGCAAAGTGAGGCGGCCGCCATCCTGGGGCTGAGTTGGTGGCAAACACAGCGCATGGTGGTCTTGCCGCAAGCGCTGCGCGCGGTGCTGCCAGCCTTGGTCGGACACGGCATTGGCTTGCTGAAAGACAGCTCGCTTGTGCTGGTGGTGGGCTTGCACGAGTTCACCGGCGGCTTGTCTTTGAGCCTGGGCGGCGACCCGGTGTGGCGCCCTTACTACTTTGAAGCCTATCTGGCCGTGGGCATGGTCTACGCGCTGATGTGCCTGGGCTTGTCGCGCACGGGGCGCATGCTGGAGCGGCGCTGGGCCAAGGGCACGCATTGAGCCCGGGCTGAATCGCGGCCCCCATGAAAATGGCCCGTCACCAGGACGGGCCACTTCACGCTGTCAGAGCGCTACACGCGCGCTGAAATCGCGCCGCAAGTATTCGGCGGGTTGGCCTCTTCAGGCCGGCAAGATTCAGGCTTCTTCCTGAATCTCTTCCACAACATCGGGGGCGGCGTCCACCTCGCGGTCAAAGTCCTGGCCCTCGCTGTTCACCAGAGGGATCAGCGGCTTGTCCAGCGGGCGGCACACGCGGCTTTGCAGGCGGTTGAGACGCTCGGAGCGCTCCATCGCTTCCAGCACAGCCTGCGGGTCCATCATCAGGGCAAACGGGTTGGCGTACAGACTTTGCTTTTGCATAAAGGCCTCCGGGGTGAGAGATGTCGTCGTGATGTGTTCACTGTAGGCATCCGGGTCTGGAGGCGGTAGTCGCCGAACAACCAAACCTCCTGTCAGAAATTGTCTGACAAGGGTTTTACTGGTGTGTTGGGCTAACCCTCGGTGAGGTACGCACGAGCGAGAACAATTCCTCGAAGTTGTTCGATGTGATGCGGCCAAGCTCATCCACATCCATGCCTTTGAGCTCGGCCAGTTGCCTGGCCACCAGCGACACATAGGCCGGCGAGTTGAGTTTGCCGCGGTGCGGCGCAGGGGCCAGGTAGGGGCTATCGGTCTCGATCAGGCAGCGCTCGATGGGCACCATGCGGGCCACATCGCGGATGTCACCCGCGTTCTTGAAGGTAAGGATGCCCGAGAAGGAGATGTGAAAGCCCAGGTCGAGCGCGGCACGCGCCACGGCATCGGTTTCGGTGAAGCAGTGGAAGACACCGCGCACCTTGCCTTGGCCTTCTTCCTTGAGGATGGCCAGGGTGTCTTCACTGGCTTCGCGGGTGTGGATCACCAACGGCAGGCCTGTTTGCAGTGCAGCACGGATGTGCACGCGAAAGCGCTCGCGCTGCCAGGCCATGTCGGCCACGCTGCGCTCGCCCAGGCGGTAGTAGTCCAGGCCGGTTTCGCCAATGCCGACCACGCGGGGCAAGGCGGCACGTTCGAGCAGATCACCCAGCGTGGGCTCCTGGACGCCTTCGTTGTCAGGGTGCACACCCACAGTGGCCCACATGTTCTCGTAGCGCATGGCCAGGGCATGCACTTGCGGGAACTCTTCCAGGGTCGTGCTGATGCACAGGGCGCGGTCCACGCCGGCGGCGCTCATGTCGGCGCGAACCTGATCGAGCGTCTCGGCGTATTGCGGGAAATTGAGGTGGCAGTGCGAATCGACAAACATGGCGGCAGCGGCGAACAAACAAAAAAGCGGGTTTGACTGATGTCAACCCGCTATTGTTGCCGCAAAGGGCCCGACTCTGCTTTACAGGGTCTGTGTCGGCTTGCTGGAGGAAATGTTGGTGCCCAGAATCTGCTCGATCTTCACGCGCAGCAGGCGGGTCTTGTCGTCACCAGGGAAACGCACACCCACGCCCTGGGTGCGGCCACCGGAGGCATTGGCCGGTGTGATCCAGGCGATCTTGCCGGCCACGGGGTAACGCTGGTTGTCTTCGGGCAGGGACAGCAGGAGGTAGATGTCGTCGCCCAGCGTGTACTCGCGCGTGGTGGGCACGAACAACCCACCTTCGGTGAATGCGGGGATGTAGGCGGCATACAGCGCACCCTTTTCGCGGAACACCAGCTGGATCACGCTGGGGCGAGCAGCAGCCGCTGCAGCGCCTGGTGTACCCAGGGCGGACGCCATCCGGCCAGGCCCGGACGGGGCAAAGGCGGAAGGCAGGGCTGTGGTCTGGAACTCGCTCATCGTGGGCAAAGTGTAATGCCTGAGGCTTGGCAAAGACTGTGAAATTGCGCTCACCTTGGCGCTGCTTTACTTCTGGAAACACCCTGATCCTGATTTGGGCGCCCTTCCCCCTTGATCAAGCGGTCGGGTTGCCCCTTGAGGGCCTGGGCCGCATGACCGCCCGGGCCTGCACTAGCAGGGCTTCCACCTTGAGGTTCTGGTTCCACGGGTGCTCGGCATGGCGGCTGGTCTTGCGCAACTCCTGAGCCCAGGTGGTCAGCAGATTCAGGTCCGGCGCGGCCGGCAGGCTGGCTGCCGGGAAATAGCGTGGCGCGGCACCGGCAGCCACGCAAGCCAGGTCGTGGCAGACCTTCTGCAGGGTCTCGACCACCAGGGTCAAAGGCCACTGCGTCAAGGCGGTGGCCGCACCATTGAGCAGATCTTTCGGGATTTGGGGCCAATAACGCGCATCCAGGCCCAATTGATGGCGATCACGTGCGGTCAAGGGTTGCCCGCCGGCCGCGTCCAGCAACACACGGGCATCGGCCAGGGAAAGACCGTCCAGCTGGGTCTGCAGCCATTCAGCCGCCACATCAGGCGTGGGCATGGGCAGGCGCCAGGCCTGGCAGCGGCTGCGCACGGTGGGCAGCAGCTGGTCCAGCGCGGCACCGCTCAACACGAAGCGCACCTGGCCTGGTGGCTCCTCCAGGGTCTTGAGCAAGGTGTTGGACGCGATCAGGTTCATGCGCTCGGCCGGGTGCACCAGCACCACCTTGGCCCTGCCACGCGAGGCCGTGTGCTGCGAGAACTGCACCACGGCACGGATGGCATCAACCTTGATTTCCTGACTCAGCTTCTTGGTCTTGCCGCCGGATTTCTCGCTGGCTTCGCCGTCCTCTGCGGAAGACTGCCAGCCCAGACTGGCCTGCAAGGCCTCCGGCAGCACGACCATGAGGTCCGGATGGGAGCCTGCATCAATCAGGTGGCAGCTGGCGCAACGGCCGCAGGCGGGCGCAAAGCCTTGCCCCATTGGCCGGGCCTCGCACAACCATGAACGTGCCAGGGCCAGTGCGAACTCGAACTGCCCCACGCCCTCGGGGCCGTGCAGCAACACGGCGTGGCTGTTGAGTTGGGCCAGGGCAGCTTCAAGCGGCTTGGGCAACCAGGGCCAGAGTGCGGGGCGCGGCTCGCTCACAGCAACCCTCGGCTGCGCAACTCGGACTGGATCTGCGCGGCCACGTCGGCTTGCGTCTGGTCAGCCTGGATCAGGGCAAAACGCGCTGGCTGGGCTTGCTGGCGGGCCAGATAAGCGCCGCGCACACGCTCGAAAAAGGCCTGGTCCTGCGCTTCGAAACGGTCGGGCTGACGGGCGGCACTCAGGCGTTCGGCGGCCACCACGGGAGGCAGGTCAAACAGCAAGGTCAGGTCGGGCTGCAAGCCTTCCTGCACCCAGCCCTCCAGGGTGCCCAGCACCTGCAGATCAAAGCCGCGGCCACCACCTTGGTAGGCGAAGGTGGCGTCGGTGAAACGGTCACACAGCACCCAGGCGCCACGCGCCAGCGCTGGCCTGATCACGGTCTGGATGTGGTCGCGGCGCGCGCCGAACACCAGCAGGGCTTCGGTCAGCGGGTCCATGGCGTCGTGCAGAAACAGGCCACGCAGCTTTTCAGCCAGGGGCGTGCCGCCGGGCTCACGGGTGCGGACCACCTCGCGACCAGCCTGCTTCCAGGCTTGCTCCAGGGCATCCAGGTGCGTGGTCTTGCCCGCGCCGTCGATGCCCTCGAAGGTGATGAATCGGCCCTTGTTGCTCATGGCGTCTTTCCGGGGTTGCGTGTTGAACGCTGGTATTGGTTGACCGCCCGATTATGCTCAGCCAATGTGGCGCTGAACGCACTGCTGCCATCGCCCCGCGCCACGAAATACAGCGCCTTGGTCTCGGCGGGCTTCACGGCGGCCAGCAAGGCGGCCTTGCCGGGCATGGCAATGGGCGTGGGCGGCAGGCCGGCCCGGGTGTAGGTGTTGAAGGGCGTGTCGGTCTGCAGGTGCACCTTGCGCAGGTTGCCGTCGAACTGCTCACCCAGGCCGTAGATCACGGAAGGGTCGGTCTGCAAAGGCATGCCCACGCGCAGGCGGTTGTTGAAAACGCCCGAGATCATGGGCCGGTCAGCCTCCCTGCCCGTCTCCTTCTCGACAATGGAGGCCAGGATCAAGGCATCCCGGGGTGTCTTGACCGCCACATTGCTCTGGCGCTGCGCCCAGGCCGCATCCAGCTGCTTTTGCATGGCGTTCAGGGCCCGCTTCATCACGGCCAGATCGGTGCTGCCTTTGGCGTAGGAATAAGTGTCCGGGAAAAAATGGCCTTCGGCCGCTTCGCCGGGCATCCCCAACTGGGCCATGATCTCGCTGTCAGGCAGGCCAGCGGTGCTTTGCTTGAGCCCGTCCGCCAGGGCCAGTTCGGCCCGAAAGCGCTTGAAGGTCCAGCCCTCGATCAGTTTGACGACCGACAGGCGCTCGTCCCCACGCACCATCATGCGCAAGAGGTCGCGGGGCGTGGCGCCCTGGGCCAGCTCGTAGCTGCCCGCCCGGATCTGGCGCGACTGCCCCGAAAACCGGAACCACTGGTAGAGCAACCAGGGTGAGGCATCCACACCCGCGTCCACCCAGTCCTTGGCGATCTCGCGGGGTGTGCTGCCTGCTTCAACAGACAACTCGACGGTGGGCGCGGCCAGGCGCAGGGGTTGCCCCAGCCACCAGGCCGCCCCGGCAGCCAAGGCCAGGGACAGCGCCAGGACGAGGAGGATCAGGCTGCGCAAGATGCCGCCTTGTTGCCGGACAGGCAGGACGGGCAGGCAGACGCTTTGCCGCACGGAGGAAGTGGGATACACCCGGTTGGATTTCTGATGCATGACGGGCGTGATGATAATGAGCCCCATGAGCTCGATCCAACTTCCTGATCCAACTTCCTGGGGCGGTGCCCTGCTTTTGTCCGATCTGGGCATCATCCAGGCCGAAGGCGCCGATGCAGCGAACTTCCTGCACGGCCAGTTCAGCCAGGACGTCAACGGCCAGCCCGCTGACGAAGCCCGGCTGGCGGCCTATTGCTCTGCCAAAGGGCGCATGCTGGCCAGCCTGTTGAACCTGCGGCCTCAGCCCGAGCAGTTCTGGCTGCTGACCGACAACCAGGTGTTGCCAGGCCTGCTCAAGCGCCTGTCCATGTTCGTGTTGCGCGCCAAGGCCAAGTTGACGGATGCGAGTGCGTCGCTGGGCGTGGTGGGGCTGTTGGGCTCACCGGCTGCGGCCAGCCTGGGTGAAGACGCCCAGATCGGCGCCTGGCGTGTGCAGCCGCATGGCCAGGGGCTGCTGGTGGGCTTGCCGGACGTCCTGGGGGCCAAGCGCTGGTATTGGGTCGGGCCCAAGGCCGAGGCGCAAGCACTGGCGTCCGCCCTGCCTGCGGTCGAGCCCGGCGCCTGGGCCTGGCTGGATGTGATGAGCGGCATCCCCCGCATCGAGGCCAGCACGGTCGACCAGTTCGTGCCCCAGATGGTGAACTACGAGCTGATTGGCGGCGTGAACTTCAAGAAAGGCTGCTACCCCGGCCAGGAAGTGGTGGCGCGCAGCCAGTACCGGGGCACCACCAAGCGCCGTGCCTTTGTCGTGCATGCCGAACAGGCACTGCAGCCCGGCCAGGAGGTCTTCAGCCTCACCGACCCCGGTCAGCCTGCAGGCCTGGTCATCAACAGCGCCTCGGCTGGCGGTGTGCACAGCGCCCTGATCGAGCTCAAGCTCAGCGCGCTGGACGCGGAACTGCGCGCAGGCGCCGCAGACGGCGTCAAGCTGATGGTGGGCAACCTGCCTTATGCCCTGCCCTCTGCCGAAGAGGCTGCTTGATACGCCCATGAGGCACCACTGAGGAAGACACGCGATATGGCCGCGACGCATGCAGCGCCCATATCGTCAATTCCTTAACGCAACAAGGCCTCGTTTGCCTAGTCTTGTTGCCCCTGGTGACTTTGCGGCACTGCATCATGGGTTACGCTGCCCGCAGATGAGTTTGGAATGTCTGACGACCTCGCCGCTTTGACTGCGACACCGCCCCGATCACTGTTCGTGTACTACCGCGTGCCCCTGGCCAATCAGGCCGCCGCACGCCAGGCCATCAACGTGATCCAGCAGCGTCTGCACGAGGAGCACCCCGGTCTGACGACGCGCCTGATGCAACGCGCCGACATACCCGAAGGCAGCCCGGAGGCCACCTGGATGGAGGTCTACGAGCACCCCGATGGTGTCAGCGCCGCGTGTGAAGCGCGTTTGCGTGATCTGGCCGATGCCCTGCCTCATGGGCTGATCGGTGCGCGGCACGTCGAGACGTTTTGCCCCATGGCAGGCCGCTCCTGAAGCCCTGCCAGCGTTTTGAAGAGGTTTTGCCATGTGCCTGGTCGCTCTGGCTCTCGATCAAAGCAGCCGCTTTCCGTTTGTGCTGGCTGCCAATCGTGATGAGTTCTATGACCGCCCCGCAGCTCGCCTGGGCTGGTGGGAACCTGCCGACGGTGGCCCGCCCATCCTCGGTGGCCGTGATCTACAGGCCGGCGGCACCTGGCTGGGCCTGACGGCACACGGGCGCCTGGGCCTGGTGACCAATGTGCGCGACCCGTCCAATATGGACCCTCAGGCCCCCTCGCGCGGCCAGATCGTGCCGCAATGGCTCAAGGGTGACTTGTCCATGCCCATGCTGTGGCCGCGTCTGGCCATCTCGGGCTACAACGGCTTCAACATGCTGGCGCTGGATTTCGCCGATGGCGAATGCTTCTGGCTGAACAACCGCAAGCTGTTCCCCGAGCGTCTGCAAAAAGGGGTGTTTGGCTTGTCCAACGCCATCCTGAACACGCCCTGGCCCAAGGTGCAGCAACTCAAGGCACGCACGCGGCAGGCCATCGCCCAGTCGGAAGATGTTGACGTGCTGGCCAACCGGCTGTTTGAAGCGCTGGCCGACCCCAGCGTCGCGCCCGATGAGCAACTGCCTCACACCGGCGTGTCAACAGAATGGGAGCGCCTGTTGTCCTCGGCTTTCATCAAGTCGCCCAACGGCCTGTACGGCACGCGTTGCTCGACGCTGGTCATCACCGAGCGCATTCACAAGCGCCTGGTCACGCACGTGCTGGAGCGCACGTTCACGGCCACCTCGAACATGGCCTTGCTGCGCCGGGTCACGCTGCGAAACTGGCCCCCACGGCACACCATGGCCGCAACCGAAGTAGCCAAGCTCGACGCCACCCTGCCCCCGGCCGAGATGCGTCACGAAGAAGTGTTCGAGAGCAGTGAGGTGTCCGAGCAGGACAACCACGCACTGGCCGAGATGGAGCCAGTGCGCAAGACGCGCGCGCGCAGCCTGATCAAGAACAGCCGCACGCGCCCCCTCAAAGTGTGAGTGTCATGCGCTGGTGGGGGATGCCGACTTCGTCGAATTCATCCCCCTGCGGCATGAAACCATGGCGCGCATAGAAGGCCTGGGCACTGACCTGGGCGTTCAGGCTTAAATGCGTGATACCAAGCTGGCGGGCCTGGTCCATCAAGGCCAGCAACACCAGATCACCCAGGCCCATGCCGCGCGTGCTGCGCAGCACCGCCATGCGGCCGATCTTGGCGTGGCCGGGCTCCAGTCCCACATGGATCAGACGGCCCGTTGCCAGCGGCAGCCCTGCCAGGTTGCTGGCGACCGCATGGACGGCATCGGCGTCGTCCTCATCCCACTCGTCGACCTCGTCGATGGCCTGCTCCTGCACGAACACGGCGGTTCTGACCGCGCGGGCGCTGGCTTTCATGTCGGGCCAGGCACCGCACAGCACCTGGTGAACGGGTTGCCCTTGGGCATGGGCCTCGATCTGGGCCCGCACGGTCTCGGGCACGGGGGCAGATTTGCCCGTGACCAGGCTGGTGTGCACATACACCGTCTCGCCAGTGGCCAGCAAGCGCCCTTGTGCCCACACGGCCCAGGCGATGGTGATGGACGAGTTGCCGATGCGCTCGCAGCGCACACCGATGTCCAGCCAGTCATCGAGCCGGGCCGGTGCGTGGTACTCCAGCGTGTTGCGGCGCACGAAGATGTCGCCCTGCTCGTGTTTGACACCTTCCGGGTATGGCAGCCCCACTGCGCGCCAGTACTCCGAGATGGCCACATCAAGGTAGGTCAGATAGTGGCCATTGAAGACCACCTGCTGGGCATCGACCTCCATCCAGCGCACGCGCAGGCGGTGGGTGAAGCTGAAATCGGCGGGACGCGTCATGGTTCTGGTGCCATCTATCGGGCTGAAGTGACAGACCACATCGTGCATGAAAAAACCCGCGCGGCGAACCGGGCGGGTTTCTTTGTGGCTCAGCCGAAACTGAATCAGCGGCCGTTCAACGCAGCTCGCGACGCAAAATCTTGCCCACGGGTGTCTTGGGCAATTCTTCGTTGCGGAACTCGACGATGCGGGGGATCTTGTAGCCCGTCAGGTTCTTGCGGCAGTGCTCGATGATGGCTTCCTTGGTCAGGCCAGGGTTGCGCGGCACGATGATGATCTTCACGCGTTCACCGGCGACTTCGTCAGGCACGCCCACGGCAGCGCATTCCTTGACATCAGGGTGCATGGCCACAACGTCTTCGATTTCGTTGGGGTACACATTGAAGCCGGAGACCAGGATCATGTCCTTCTTGCGGTCCACGATCTTGAGGAAGCCCTGCTCGTCCATCACGGCGATGTCGCCCGTGGCCAGCCAACCTTCGCTGTCGATGACCTTGTCGGTTTCTTCAGGACGCTGCCAGTAGCCCTTCATGACCTGAGGGCCGCGCACGCACAGCTCGCCAGGCTCACCGATGTTGGCCCAGGTGTTGTCATCACGGCGGCAACGCACTTCCGTGGAAGGCACAGGCACGCCGATCGAGCCGGTGAAGGCGGGGCCAGGCTTGCTGATGTCCACCGGGGCTTGCGTCACGATGGGCGAGCACTCGGTCAGGCCGTAACCTTCAACGATGGAGTTGCCGGTGACTTCCTTCCAGCGCTCGGCGATGGAGCGTTGCAGCGCCATGCCACCGGCGACGGCCAGCTTGAGGTTGGAGAAGTCGCGCTTGCGGAAATCAGGGTCATCCAGGAAGGACGAGTACAGCGTGTTCACGCAGGTGATGCCGCTGAAGTTCTCGTTCTTGAGGATCATCATCACGCGCTTGGTGTCACGCGGGTTGGCAATCAGGATGTTGCGTCCGCCGAGTGCCATGAAGATCAGGCAGTTCACGGTCAGCGAGAAGATGTGATACAGCGGCAGCGGCGTGACCACGGTCTCGGTGTCACCTGTCAGCTGGCCCTCGGCGAAAGCCAGGGCCTGCTGGCAGTTGGCCAGCACGTTGCGGTGCGTCAGCATGGCACCCTTGGCCACGCCGGTGGTGCCACCGGTGTACTGCAGGAAGGCCAGATCTTCAGGCTTGATATCAGCGAGTTTGACCTTGACCTTGGCACCGGCCTTGATCACGTCACGCATCCACAGCGCACCAGGCAGGCTGTAGTCAGGCACCATCTTCTGGACCTTGCGCAGCACGAAGTTCAGCAGGCGGCCCTTGGCGTTGATGAAGCCGTCAGACAGCAGGTCACCGATCTGGGTCAGCACGATGCGCTTGACCTTGGTGCCGGGCAGCGCGTCTTGCAGCGTCTTGGCGAAGGTCTCCATCACGATGATGGTTTCGGCGCCGCTGTCCTTGAGCTGGTGATTGAGTTCACGCGCCGTGTACAGCGGGTTCACGTTGACCACCACGGCCCCGATCTTCAGCACCGCGAAAAGGCACACCGGATACTGGAAGGTGTTGGGCAGCATGATCGACACGCGATCGCCCTTCTTCACACCCTGGCTCTGCAGCCAGCCCGCAAAGGCATTGACCAGGCGGTCCAGACGGTCATACGACATTTCCGTGCCGATGCTGACGAAGCCCGGACGGTTGCGGTACTTGTTGATGCACTCGTCAAAGTACTGGCCCAGGGAGCTGTACTTGTTCGGGTCGATGTCGTGCGGTACGCCCGCCACATAGGACGACAACCAGATGCGGTTGGTCGAACCATCGGGGTTGACAATGGACTGCGCGGGCGAAGCCGACGCTGCGGCTGCTGATTGGGTCATCCGGATCTCCTCATGTGCCTGCCTGAATTGCTTACTGGACTGCGGCAGGATGGCTTTGTGCCTGCGACGGGCGCAAAGGCCCGAGGCAGGTCGCCTGGTCAAGTTACGGAGTGTATCAACCCGAGCCCCCTCTTCAAGGGTTTTCCAAGCTCGGGTTACAAGGAAAAATCAACGCTCGAGGATGGCGACCACGCCTTGACCGCCAGCAGCGCAGATGGAGATCAGGCCACGGCCGGAACCCTTCTGGGCCAGCATCTTGGCCAGCGTGGCGACGATGCGACCACCGGTTGCCGCGAAGGGGTGACCTGCGGCCAGCGAGCTGCCATTGATGTTGAGCTTGCTGCGGTCGATCGAGCCCAGCGCCTTGTCCAGGCCCAGCTTTTCCTTGCAGTACTTGGGATCTTCCCAGGCCTTCAGCGTGCACAGCACCTGCGCGGCAAAGGCTTCGTGGATTTCATAGAAATCGAAGTCCTGCAGGGAAATACCGGCGCGGGCCAGCATGCGGGGCACGGCGTAGGCCGGGGCCATCAGCAGGCCTTCCTTCTTGGGGCCGAAGAAGTCCACGGCGGCCACTTCGCTGAAGGTGATGTAGGCCAGCACGGGCAGGTTGTTGGCCTTGGCCCATTCTTCGCTGCCCAGCAGCACGGCAGAAGCGCCATCGGTCAGCGGCGTGGAGTTGGCAGGTGTCAAGGTGCCCTGGCCCGGGGCGATTTTCTTGTCAAAGCAAGGCTTGAGCGTGCGCAGCTTCTCGATGGTGATGCCTTCGCGCAGGTTGTTGTCCTTGCTCACGCCCTTGAACGGGGTCATCAGGTCGGCGAAGAAGCCTTCCTTGTAAGCACGAGCCAGGTTGGCATGGCTGGTCACGGCCAGCTGGTCCTGCTCTTCACGGGGGATGGACCATTCACGGGCCATCAGCTCGGCGTGCTCACCCATCGAGAAGCCGGTGCGGGGCTCGCCGTTCTTGGGGATGGCGGGCTTGACCAGCATGCTGGGGCGGATCTTGGAGATCACCTTGAGCTGGGCCACGGTGCCCTTGGCGCGGTTGGCTTCCATCAGGATCTTGCGCATCTTTTCGTTGACACCGATGGGGGCATCAGACGTGGTGTCCACACCGCCACCGATACCGCACTCGATGTGGCCCAGGGCGATCTTGTTGGCCACCAGCATGATGGCTTCCAGGCCGGTGCCGCAAGCTTGCTGCAGATCGTAGGCAGGCGTCTCGGGCGACAGGGTCGTGGACAGCACGGTCTCGCGCACCAGGTTGAAGTCACGCGAGTGCTTCATCACGGCGCCGGCGGCGACGTCGCCCAGGCGCTTGCCATGCAGGTTGAAACGGTCGACCAGGCCCTGGATGGTGGCGGTCAGCATCTCCTGGTTGGAGGCATGCGAGTACACCGTGTTGGAGCGGGCGAAGGGAATACGGTTGCCACCGATGATGGCGACGCGACGGATGGTGCTCATGAGAGGTTGTCCTTCTCGATTTTGAATGGAATGAATCAGGGTGCGGGGCGGTCAGTAAGTGACCCGGCCACGCAGGTGAGGCTTGTCGCCCTTGGCATTGCGCACTTCGAACAAGGCGCCGCTCTCCTGGCGCGCAACCCACAGTGAGGCGCGTGCCGGCAGGAACAGCGGTGTCTTGAATTCAACGATCACTTCGGCGTGGTCCACGTCCTCCCGGGGCATCAGCGTGGCCAGGGCGCGAGCCTTGGTCCACATGCCGTGGGCAATGGCCTTGCGAAAGCCCAGGAACTTGGCGGTGATGGCAGACAGGTGGATCGGGTTGATGTCACCCGACACACGGCCGTAAGCCCGGCCAATGCCCGCACCAGCGTAAAAATCAGCCTGGTGAGACAGTGGCGAATCATCGACCAGCGCACTGGTGTAAGGCGCACCCTTGGGGTTGCGCACGCCCATGCGCAGCAAGGTCCAGGTGCTCTCCCACACCACATCGCCTGCGCGCAAGGCGCGGGCATGCAGCGTGAACACCTGCCCCTTGTCGTGGGCGTAGAGCTCACCCGTGCGCATCTCGATGCGCAGTTCGTCGCCCACATTGATGCGCTTGAGCAGCCTGGCGCTGTTGCCCAGGTGAACCAGGCCCATGGCCGGCCACGGGAAGGCCTTGGTGCCAAACAGCATCATGGCCAGCGGGAAGGCCTCCATGTGCGGGAACAGCATGGGCACGCCGTGCGCCTTGCTGAAGCCGCACACCTTGGCATAGGCCGCCACCTGCTTGCCATCAACCACCACGCGCGGACGCACATAGGTGATCTCGGGCAAGGCCTCGACCACGCCAGGGCGCTTGCTGCTGGAGCGCAAGGCACCCAGGTTCAGCGAAATGGCGCTGGGCAGCTTGTTGACTTCGATGATCTTCATGGGATCTCGTGGTGATCGTTGATCAAGCGCCAATCAAGCTCTGACCGCACACACGGATCACGTTGTTCGTGACACCTGCGGAGGCCGGGCTGGCGTACCAGGCAATGGCTTCGGCCACGTCCACGGGCTGACCGCCCTGGCTCATGGAGTTCATGCGGCGACCGGCTTCGCGGATGGCGAACGGGATCGCGGCGGTCATCTGGGTTTCGATGAAACCAGGTGCCACGGCGTTGATGGTGATGCCGCGCTCCGCAAAGATCGGGGCGGTGCTGTTGACCATGCCGATCACACCCGCCTTGGAGACGGCGTAGTTGGTCTGGCCCATGTTGCCGGCGATACCCGAGATCGACGACACGCAGACGATGCGACCGCCGGACTTCAAGGCGCCCGAGCTGACCAGCTCGTCATTGATGCGCTCCTGGGTCGACAGGTTCACGTTGACCACCAGCTGCCACAGGTGTTCCTTCATGTTGGCAATGGTCTTGTCACGCGTGATGCCGGCGTTGTGCACGACCACATCCCAACCACCTTGGGCTTTGGCTGCTTCAGCCAGCTTCTGCGGCGCATCAGCGGCGCCAATGTCCATGGCCAGGGCGGTGCCGCCCAGCTTCTTGGCCACTTCATTGAGGCCTTCCTGGGCTTGCGGCACGTCCAGGCAGATCACCTGGGCGCCGTCACGGGCCATCACTTCGGCGATGGCTGCGCCGATGCCGCGCGAGGCACCGGTGACCAGCACCTTCTTGCCGGCCAGCGGCAGGTTCCAGTCCGTGGGCACCACCAGATCACCAACGGGCTTGCCAACGTGCATGACCTGGGCCGACACATAGGCCGACTTGGGCGACAGCAGGAAGCGCAGCGTGGACTCGATGTTGCCTTCAGCGCCTTCGGACACGTACACCAGGTTGGCGTTGATGCCCTTCTTCAATTCCTTGCCCAGCGAGCGGCTCAGGCCTTCCAGCGAACGCTGGATGGTGGCCTTGCGAGGCGACTTGCACTCTGCAGGCGGGCGGCCCAGGATCACCACGCGACCACAAGGCAGCACCGAGCGAGCCACGTCGTGGAAGAACCAGTACAGCGCGTCGGACTGCGTGCTGTCTTCCAGGCCGGTTGCGTCGAACACCAGGCATTTGACTTTTTCACCAGGCTGGCCATTGCTGCCCCAGCGGCCGGTGGTCAGGCCGGCCTTGTTGGCCACGGCCACCCATTGGGGCAGCTTTTCGTGGGCCATGCTTTGCGCGCCCATGTTCTTGAACGCCGCAGCCAGGGCTTCCAGCAGTTGAGGCTCACCACCACCACCGATCAGAACCGTGCCTTGAACGACGGGTTGGCCGGCCTTGTAACGCTCCAGTTGCAGCGGCTTGGGCAGACCCAGGGCATTGATGAGCTTGGCGCCCATGGGCGAGTTGGCAAAGTCGAGGTAACCGTCTTTCATGCGAGACACTCTTCGGTGGTGAAGCCAGCGGACGTGAACAGTCCTGTCAAGGCTGGTTGAGAGAGCGGCTTGCCCAAACGGCAAGCCAGCGGGAAGAGCCCGCCCTGTTGAGGGGCAAGCTGTCCTGTCAGACCGGGGGAGGACAGACAAGGAATGAGGTTCATGGCCTTGGGCGCGAGGCGTCAGGAATGGGCAGGCGCAGCCACGGCGTCGGCATCTGCCGCGGCGCCCTGGCCGATCAGTGCCACACCGGGCAGATTGGCCATGGCGCCAAACTGCAATGCTTCATTGGGGCCGGGCAGCGGGGCCTTGAGCGCGGCCACCATCAGGGAGGCCAGGCGGGACAGGATCACGGCTTCGTGGTCACCCTGCTGCTGCGTGAATTCACGGATCAGGCGCTGCGTGTTGCCACCGGCCAGGATGCCGGACAAGGCGCCCATGGCGAAGTTCAGGCGAAAGCCCAGGTCTTCGCGGCTCAGGTCAGGCAAGGCGCGCTGGAAGGCGAAGAAAAAGCGGCCCAGTGTCTGGATGTAGTGGGTGTTGATGAAGTCGCGCACAACGGGCGAGGGGTCAGTGTACGAACGGCCCAGGAAGTGCAGATAGCGATCAGCCAGGGGGGCGTCGCTGCGGAAGATCCGAACCGCAGGCAGGAACAGCGCGACCAGGATGTGCTCACAGGTGAGCTTGTCACCCAGGTTGGACTCGAATGCGTCCAGCATGGCAACCCGCTGCTCGTTGAGCGGATCAAGCCGGCGCGAGAGCACGGCCTGGATCAGGGCGTCCTTGCTGCCGAAGTGGTAGTTCACCGCGGCCAGGTTCACATTGGCCGCACTGGTGATCTGCCGCATGGACATGGACTCGAACCCGCCGTTCACGAACAGGGTTTCGGCCGCGTCCAGAATGCGCGTCTTTGTATCGGCAGGCGACAGACGTGTCGAGGCCTGAGGCATGGTCAACGGGTCTCCAAGGTACACACAGTACGAACGTTTCAAACGTCCGTTTTATCGTTGGGTGCGTATGGTATGCCAGACCGACGCCTTTGCAACACAAAGGCCCTCAGAAAATTGCCGATTCCCCCAATATCCGGGGGAGCGACCACAGCCATGTCGTGAACAATTCCTCAGTCTGTCACCTGCCGCCCCTCGCGGACAGGCATTCACCCTTGGGTAAGCGGATGCCCCAGACCACGGGCACCACGCCTTTGACCCGGCTTGGCGGGATCAGGACCATGTCGGGTGTGTGAATGACATCCGGCGGCAGGTCCTGGGCCAGGTAGCGCATGATCACGCTGCCCTTGGCTTGCATGTCCGCCTCATTGATCCAGGGGCTGTCGCGGCGACGGCCGTCTTGCAGGACAGCCGGGAAGCCGTGTCCGAACGCCGACACCTGCCCGCCCTCGAAAAACGGGGCATCCAGGTAACGCAAGGCGCAACCCGGCGCAGCATGTTGCCAATCTGCCTCAACACGGTCAGCGAGTTCACGCGAGGGGTAGCCCTGCACCGCACCGGGCGCATGCAGCCGCGCACCGGCGGGCGATGCGGCCACCAGGAAGGAGATGCCCTGAACGAGTGCCACCGTCAGCACCAGGCCGCGCACGGGCGCCCTGTCGAAATAGGTGCCAAACCAGGCCACCAGCGCCAGGGACGCGAACTGGAAAGTCTGCACACCCCACTGCGCATGCAATTTGGAGCCCCCAAAGATGCCCATGGCCAGCACAAAGGCCAGAGGCACGAACAGCAAGCCCTCGACCCAGGCGCGCAGTGGCGCGCGGCTGGCAACAGGTGCATTGGCCCCACCCTCGGTGCCCCGCTGCCCGTAAGCGCGCACCACCCAGATCAGCAAGACCACCAGCGCCGGCGCCAGCATGCGCAGCTCGGACACCACGAACTGCCCCATGCGCACGGAATCACCCTCGCCTGCGCCGCTGCCCAACTGGTGCGTGGCGTACGCCAGCGCATTGGTGTGGCCCGTTGCCATCCACCACAGCGGCGGCGTGCACACCAAGGCGCCCAGCACGATGGCCATGGCCACCCCTTTGCGCGACGCGAGCGACTCCAGGCCGCCACTGCGCCACAAGGCCCACAACACCCCCACCAGCGGCACCACGGCCTGCAATTTGGTGGACATGGCCAAGCCCGCTGCCAGGCCGGCCGCTGCCCAACTCCCCTGCTCGTTGCGCCGTGCCGCACGCGCGGCAAAGTACACCGCCATCGCCACCGTCATCACGAGCACGGTGTTGTGGTTGTAGATCCACGCGCGCCAGCCAAAGGGTTGCTGCAAGCCCCAAAGACCAGCAACGCACAGGGCCAGGGTCGGGGGCATCAGCTCGCGGGCAGCCAGGTAGGTGAAGACGCCGGTCAGCCCGATGCACACGGCAGACAAACCGTAGAGCGTGGCAGGTTTGGCCGGCAACACGGTTTGCGCCAGCATGAACAGCCAGGTAGGCAGCGGCGGGTGCTTGGGGTAGCCCAGTTGCCAGGAATGGGCCCAGACGAATTGCTCGGCCATGTCATGGTGCAAGGCGGTGTGCAGGTGCGCTGACAGCGCCACCCAGGCCGCAACGAGCAAAAAGACCCCCACGGACACCAGCCACGGGCGGTCCCAGCCCGCCTCCGATACAGGGGAGCTTTGCGCGTCAGGGGAATGGCATGTACTTGGCATGGCCGGGAGTCTAAACGCGCTAAAGTCTCACCCGTCTGAGTTAAACGAACAGCGAGAGAGACACCTCCCCATGGCCACCATCCTGTACCTCACCCAGATCCAGTTTGAATTCGGCGCCATCAAGCTGCTGGCATCCGAATGCGAGCGCGTTGGCATGCGCCGCCCCATGATCGTGACCGACGCAGGCGTGCGCGCCGCGGGCGTCCTGCAAAAGGCGCTGGACGCGGTCAAGGACTTGCCGGTGACCGTGTTCGACCAGACGCCGCCCAACCCCACCGAAGCGGCCGTGCGCGCGGCGCATGAAGTCTGGCAGGCCAACCAGTGCGACGGCCTGATCGCCGTGGGCGGTGGCTCCAGCATCGACCTGGCCAAGGGCCTGGCCATCATGGCGACGCACCCGGGCCCCTTGAAGACCTACGCCACCATCGAAGGCGGCTCGCCCAAGATCACAGCGCAGGCCGCCCCGCTGATCGCCGTGCCAACCACGGCGGGCACCGGCAGCGAAGTGGCGCGTGGCGCCATCGTGATCGTGGACGACGGCCGCAAGCTGGGCTTTCACTCCTGGAACCTGATGCCCAAAGCCGCCATTTGCGACCCCGAGTTGACACTGGGCCTGCCGCCCTCGCTGACCGCCGCCACCGGCATGGACGCCATCGCACACTGCATGGAAACCTTCATGGCGCCGGCTTTCAACCCGCCCGCTGATGGCATTGCCCTGGATGGCCTGGAGCGCGCCTGGCACCACATCGAGCGCGCCACGAAAGACGGCAGCGACCGCGAGGCGCGCCTGAACATGATGAGCGCCTCCATGCAAGGCGCCATGGCTTTCCAGAAAGGCCTGGGCGCCGTGCACAGCCTGAGCCACAGCCTGGGCGGCGTGAACCCCAAACTGCACCACGGCACGCTCAATGCCATGTTCCTGCCCGAGGTCATCAAGTTCAACGCCGCCGCGGAGTCCATCCAGAAAGAGCGCCGCTTGGAACGCATGGCCCACGCCATGGGCCTGAAGGGGGCGGCCGACATCCCCGAAGCCATCCGTGACATGAATGCGCGCCTGGGCCTGCCCAAGGGCCTGGCCGAGTTGGGCGTGCAACGTGAATGGTTCGAGAAGATCGTGACCGGCGCGCTGGCCGACCACTGCCACAAGACCAACCCGCGCATCGCCACGGCGGACGATTACATGGACTTGTTGTCGGCCTCGATGTGATGGCTTTGATGGGCGGGATCGGCACCGCCGGGCGTTGATTCAACCGGCTGCAAACGGGTCACCATGACCTGGTCAATCTTGTAGCTGTCCACGTCCAGCACCTCGAAGCGGAAACCACCCCAGGACACCGTGTCCGTGCGCCTGGGGATGCGCCGCAGCATCACCATCAGGAAGCCGGCCAGGGTCTCGTAGTCCTCCTGATGCGGCAGGCTGTCCAGGCTCAGGGCTTGCAGCACATCCTCGATGGGGGTCACGCCATCGATCAGCCATGAGTTGGCATCGCGCTGCACGATCTGCTCTTCGTCCGGCGGGGCCATCAGGCTGCCCATCACCGTGCTCATCACGTCGTTGATGGTGATGATGCCCACCACGAGGCTGTACTCGTTGACGATGACGGCGAAGTCCTCGAAGGCCTGGCGGAACTGGGCCAGCATCTCCGACAGCGTGAGCCGGTCAGGCACCATCAGTACCTTCTTGATCAGACCTTCGGCATTGAGCGCAATGGACTGGTTGTTCAGCACACGGTTGAGCAAGTCCTTGGAGTCCACATAACCGACCACGTGGTCGATGTCGCCATCGCAGACCAGGTAGGTGGAGTGCGGGTACTGGTCAATGCGGGCACGGATCAGGGCCTCGCTGTCGTCCAGCAGGAAGTGGATGATGCTGTCGCGGGCGGTCATGGAGCTGGTGACCAGGCGGGTGTCCAGCTCGATCACGTTCTCGATCACGCGGTGCTCGGCGCCGGCCAGCACGCCTGCATCGGCGCCGGCCTGGGCCATGGCCAGGATGTCATCCGGGGTGACGGCGTCGTCGCGCCGGTCCGGCAGGCCCAGCAGCTTGAACAGGCCATCGGTCAGGCGCTTGAACAGCCACACCACCGGCCTGAGCAAGGTCAGCACGGCGTGCATGGGGCCCACCACGCGCACGGCCACCTGCTCGGGGGCGCTCATGCCCAGGCGCTTGGGGAAGAGGTCGGCCAGCAAGATGAACAGGCTGGTAACCAGCACAAACGAAGCGACCGCGCTCAAAGTCTCGGCGTGGGAGACGGGCAACTGCAGGCGCAACAACCAAGGCAGGATCAAAGGGGCAAAAGCGCCCTCGCCCACCACACCACCGAGGATGGCCACGGTGTTCATGCCGATCTGGATGGCAGTGAAGAAATCGCCCGGCTCTTCCTGCACGTTCAGCACACGTTGGGCGCGTGCATCACCCAGGTCGGCCATCTGGCGCAGGCGCAGGCGGCGCGCGGCTGCCACAGCAAGCTCGGAGATCGAGAAGAAAGCGCTGGCGGCTATCAAGCCGGCAATCAGCAGGAGGCTGGCGATCGGGTCCATGAGCACAGTGTAGCGAGGTGGCTCACAGGGGCTTGAGTTGGTCGGCGGGGCAGCCTTGTTGCAGCCAGGCTTGCCACTCGTCGGCGAGCACGGCGGAACGGGCCACGGCATCGGTCCAGACCTGGACGCGCTGCGCGTAGTTCAGGCGCTTGAAGTCATTGCGATCAGGCAGCTTGCCACCGGGCAGCGTGGCGACCCATTGTGGGTTGGGCGCCAGCAGCACCATGTTGTCCAGCCAGGGGCTGGCGCGGTGACGCCATTTGAGCGCCTTGTCCAGCCAGCCCGGCACCACCTGGCGCTGGAAGTGCGGGTACAGCACCAGGCCCTTGTCCATGGCCGAGTAGTGCCAATGGAAGTGGTAATCCACGATGCCGCCGTCCCAGTGGGCGCCATGCAGCGCGCCCGGGATGTCATTGACCGCTTCGAGCATGAAGGGGATGCTGCACGAGGCCAGCATGGCGGGCATGAAGTTGGCCCGATCCAGCTCGACCCGGCCGGTGGGTAAGTCACTCAAGGGCACCGGCAAGGCTTCGCCACGGGTTGAAAAAACGGTGCGCTCCAGAAACAGGCCCACGGCCTTTCTAGTCAGAGCGTTGCCCAGCGCCAGGCCGGTGAAACCGAGCGCCGTCCGCGCGGGGGACCCACGGCGCAAGACCTGCCTGCCCCGAGAGGTCAGGATGTGCAACTGGTAGCGCGGGTGCTGCAGCATGCCCTCCACGCTGTCACCAAAGAAGGACTTGAGCGTGTCGGTGAAGCCTGCGGTGATGCGCTGCGCAGACGGCATCTTGCGGCCGACCTCGGGCTCGATGTTCTGCTGGATGTAGCCGTAGGCCAGATCCTTGAAGGCCTGCACGGGGTCGGCCATCGCAGCGGTGGCCATGCGCCAGGCGCCAATGGAGGCCCCCACCAGGTGCACGGTGTGCCCACCTTGCGGCAGCCATTGACCGAAAAGATGCTGATCAAGGTGGTTGAGGATCAGCCCCTTGGGGCCACCGGCCGCCGCGGGGACCAGACGCACGTCTTGCGGGCTCAGGCCGTGGGCCTCGATGTGCCGGCGCGCGCGTTCGCCGACATGGATGTGCAGTGCCTTCATGGACACAGAGGATAGCCCAGCCTGCATGCGCCTGAATGCACGCGGGGCCTCACTTGGCACACACATCCAGCCAGGCACGCGCTGCATGCGACATATAGCGATCGGGCACCCAGATGTGCCCCACACGCCAGGCCAGGTCACGCACGTGCAAAGGCCGAACCACCACCGATGCAGGCAATTGCAGTCGCGCCAGCAAGGGCTCGGGCAACAAGGCCGTGCCCATGCCTGCCATGGCCATGGACAGCAGGAAGTCCCACTGGCCGCTTTGGGCGATGACCTCGGGCTGCACGCCAGCGGCGTCAAAGGCCTCGTGCAGGCGGCGGGTCAAGGCATAGTCTTCGCCCAGCATGACCACGGGCTGCTGGTGCAGTGCAGCCAGGCCGGGGCGCTTGAGCCGGGCCCAGGGGGCGTCCGGCGTGCCCACCAGGCAGATGGGGTAGCGCCCCATTTCATGCGCGGCCAGCTCGGCACCGGGCTCGGTGGGCAACACGGTGACGCCCAGCTCCAGCTCGCCCTGGCGCACCCTTTGCTCGATCACCTGGCCGCCCGCCTCGACGATGGTGAGCTTCACCTGCGGGTAGCGCGCCTTGTAGCGCTGGATGAGCGGCGGGAAGAAGAGGTTCACCATGGGCGGGATGCCGATGGTCAGCTCGCCGCGGGCGAGATCCGACAGATCGGCCACGTCCCGGTTCAGGCGCTGCACCACGGCCAGCGCCTCTTGTGCGCGGTCGAACACGATCTGCCCGGCGTCGGTCAGGCGTACCGATCGCCCCTCGCGTATCAGCAGCGCCTGCCCGACTTCATCCTCCAGCTGACGAACCATCTTGCTTACCGTGGATTGCGTGACGTACAGGTGTGCCGCGGCCGTGGTGAAACTGCGCTTGCGGGCGGTTTCCACGAAGTAGCGCAAGGCTCTGAGGTCCATGGTTGGGCTCTTTCATGCATGAATTTTGCGAATGCCAGGCATGAATATAAGTCGCAGCAGGAATGCATGCCGATTTCTATACTTGTCCGCGAATAACGCCCCTCAAACAGGTAGCCGCGCACATCGACCGCTACCGCAGCTCGTGGAGACCGCATGTACGAAGACCGAATCCGCCTGGCCAGTTTGCGCAACAAGGTGATGTCCGCCCAGGATGCGGCCGAGCTGTTCGAGAACGGCATGACGGTGGGCATGAGCGGCTTCACCCGTGCTGGCGACTGCAAGGCCGTGCCGCTCGCCCTGGCTGACCGCGCTCGCCAGGAGCACCTGCAGATCACCTTGATGACAGGCGCCTCGCTGGGCAATGACACCGACAAGATCCTGACCGAGGCCAATGCCATCTCGCGCCGCCTGCCCTTCCAGGTGGACGCCACGCTGCGCCAGAAGATCAACGCGGGCGAGGTGATGTTCATTGACCAGCATTTGTCCGAGACGGTGGAGCAGTTGCGCAGCAAGCAGTTGCCCGGCGTGGACATCGCGGTGATCGAAGCCACCGCCATCACGGAAAACGGCGCCATCGTGCCGACCACCTCGGTGGGCAACTCGGCCAGCTTTGCCATCCTGGCCAGGAAGGTGATCGTCGAGATCAACCTGAAGATGCCAACGCAGCTAGAAGGCCTGCACGACATCTTCATCCCGACCTACCGCCCGCATCGCCAGCCCATCCCGCTGATCTCGCCGGAGCAGCGCATCGGTGTGCCCTATATCGCGATCGACCCGGCCAAGATCGCCGCCATCGTGATCACCGAAAAGGCGGACAGCCCGTCCAATGTGTTGCCGCCCGATGCCGAGACGCAGGCCATTGCCGGGCACCTGGACGAGTTCCTGCGCAACGAGGTGCGTGTCGGGCGCCTGTCTGCTTCGCTGCAGCCCTTGCAGTCGGGCATCGGCACCATCTCCAACGCGGTGCTGCACGGCTTGATCGACTCGCCTTTCAAGGACATCCGCATGTACTCCGAGGTGCTGCAAGACAGCGCCATCGAGCTGCTCGACAGCAGGCGCATGACCTTTGCCTCGGCCTCGTCCATCACCTTGTCCAAGCCGACCTATGAGCGCGTGCTGGACCACATCAATGATTACAAGACACGGCTGGTGCTGCGCCCGCAGGAAATCAGCAACCACCCCGAGGTGATCCGCCGCCTGGGCCTGATCACCATCAACACAGCGCTGGAGTTCGACATCTACGGCAATGTGAACTCCACGCACGTGGGAGGCACGCACATGATGAACGGCATCGGCGGCTCGGGCGACTTTGCACGCAATGCCCATCTGTCGGTGTTCGTGACCAAGTCGATTGCCAAGGGTGGCGCCATCTCCAGCGTGGTGCCCATGGTGTCCCACGTGGACCACACCGAGCACGATGTGGACATCCTCGTGACCGAGCACGGCCTGGCGGACCTGCGTGGCCTGGCCCCTCGCGAACGGGCGGTGGAGATCATCCGCCACTGCGCGGACCCAGCCTACCGCGGCGCGCTGCAAGACTACTTCGAGACCGCCTGCCGCCTGGGTGGGCACACGCCCCACATCCTGAGAGAAGCGCTGGCCTGGCACGCACGCTTCAACGAGTGCGGCACGATGCTGGGGCGCTGAAAGCGGGCTTTACAGAAGGGGCTCGCGGCTGCGAGGGGCACATGCCAGAATCGGGTGTCAAGCAGGCCATCCAGGCCCTGAGCGTCCGTCACATGAGCAATTCGACCCGTCGCCCGATCAACATCCCCATCCGCGTTGTACCGGTGGTCCAGCATGAGCCTGATCACGAGGGCCACCAGCACAGTGACGATGCGTGCTGCGCCCATGATGACGATTGCTGTGCCCCTGGCGACTTGTTGACCGCGCCCCAAGCTGCGCCCCAGCCAGCGCCGGACGGCACCAGCAAGGTCCGGTTTCGCATCGACAAGATGGACTGCCCGACCGAAGAGCGGCTCATCCGCAACCGGCTGGAGCCCATGACCGGCGTGGTGCGGCTGGACTTCAACCTGCTGGCGCGCGAGCTGACCGTCTTTCACCAGCTGGAAAGCACGCTGGTGCTGGAAGCCGCCCTGACCGAACTGGACATGGCGCCGCGCCTGCTGGAAGCCGGCCAGCGCGCCGCCCCATTGCCTGAGGCCCTGCCCTTGCACGACAAGCTGCAGCTGGCTGCCGCGGGCCTGGCCGCGCTGGGCGCAGAAGCCCTGCACTGGCAAATGGGTGAGGAGCAAACCTGGGGCGTGGCCTTGATGGCCGGCCTGGCCGTGGCCATGGCTGGTGGCCCCACCCTCAAGAAGGGCTGGATCGCGCTGCGGCACTTCACGCTCAACATCTACTTCCTGATGACCCTGGCCGTGACCGGCGCGGTGCTGATCGGCAACTGGTCCGAGGCGGCCATGGTGATCGTGCTGTTCGCCATCGCCGAAGCCATCGAGGCGGTGTCGCTGGAGCGGGCACGCAAGGCCGTGCAGTCTTTGAGCGCATTGGCACCAGACACGGCCATGGTGTGGCGCCAGGCGCAATGGCAAAGCAGCGAGGTAGCGCACATCGCCGAAGGCGACACCATCATGGTCCGCGCTGGCGAGCGCATCGCGCTGGATGCACGCGTGCTCAAAGGCCAGGCTGCAGTCAACCAGGCACCCATCACCGGCGAAAGCATGCCGGTGGACAAACAACCCGGTGACTCGGTGTACGCCGGCACCATCGTGTCAGACGGTGTCATCGAGGCTCAGGTCACGGCCACCGCCGGCCACAGCACGCTGGCCCGCATCGCGGTGGCCATTCAAGAAGCACAGGCTCAGCGCGCGCCCACGCAGCGTTTCGTGGACCAGTTCGCCCGCTATTACACGCCTGCCGTGGTCGTGCTGGCCCTGCTGGTCGCGCTGCTGGGGCCCTGGCTGATCGGGGGCAGCACCTCGCACTGGGTCTACCAGGCCCTGGTGCTGTTGGTCATTGCCTGCCCCTGCGCGCTGGTGGTGTCCACGCCGGTCACCGTGGTCAGCGGCCTGGCCCATGCGGCCCGCCAAGGCATCCTCATCAAAGGGGGTGTGCACCTGGAGCAAGGCCGCTTGATCAAGGCCGTGGCGCTGGACAAGACCGGCACCTTGACCAAAGGCCGCCCCGTCCTGACCGATGTGGTGCCGCTTCAGCGCGTCAATGCGCAGCATGCACTGCGCCTGGCCGCCAGCCTGGAGCAGCGCAGCAGCCACCCCATCGCACAGGCGCTGGTCGAGGCCTGGCGCGAGCGTGACCCGCATGGCGCCTTGTGGCCCGTCGAACAGTTTGATGTGCTGCCCGGGCTGGGCATCAAAGGGCGGCTTCAGGATCAGGAATGGCAACTGGGCAACCACCGCCTTGTGGAAGGCCTGGGCCTGTGCTCGCCCGAACTGGAGGCCAGGCTGGAGACGCTGGAGTTGCAAGGCAAGACCGCTTTCGTGCTGATGGACAGCCAAGGCCCGGTGGCCGTGCTGGCCATGGCTGACACGGCCCGCCCTGAAAGCCGCCAGGCCATAGACGCACTCAAGCAACTGGGCGTGCGCGCCGTGATGCTCACGGGTGACAACCAGGCCACGGCCCAGCACATCGCGCAACAGCTCGGCATTGAAGATGTCCGCGGCAACCTCTTGCCTGGCGACAAGCTCACCGCCATCGAGAAGCTGGTGGCAGAACACGGCGCCGTGGGCATGGTCGGTGACGGTGTCAACGATGCCCCTGCCCTCGCACGCGCCACAGTGGGCATCGCCATGGGGGCCGCAGGCACGGCCACCGCGCTTGAAACAGCCGACGTCGCCATCATGGACGACGACCCGATCAAGGTGGCCCAGTTCATCCGCCTGAGCCAGGCCACCAGCCGCGTGCTCAAGCAGAACATCGCGCTGGCACTGGGCATCAAGGCCGTGTTCCTGGCCTTGGCACTAGCCGGTCAGGCCACCTTGTGGATGGCGGTGTTTGCCGACATGGGGGCCAGCCTGCTGGTGGTGTTCAATGGGCTGAGGCTGTTGCGCGCCAGGGTCTGAACGGCAAAACGCCCGGCGATAACCGGGCGCTTTTTCAGGTTCGTTATGGCGATCGCTTCAAGCCTGCCGGCTCAGCTCATCGTTTGGGCTGCAATTTGGCAAAGGCCGCCGCCATGGCAGATTGCCCTTGAGGTTGAGGTGCGCCGCGCCCTGCCCCACCGCCACTGCTGCGCTCGTTGCGCGCAGCCGGCTTGAAGCTGTTGTCACGCGAGCCACCTGCCGCCTTCTGGCCCGTGGGGGCATCAAGCTTCATGGTCAGCGAGATGCGCTGGCGAGCCAGGTCCACCTCGATCACCTTGACCTTGACGATGTCGCCTGTCTTGACCACTTCGCGGGCATCGCTCACGAACTTGTTGGCCAGCTGGCTCACGTGCACAAGGCCGTCCTGGTGCACGCCCAGGTCCACAAAGGCGCCGAACTGCGCCACGTTGCTGACCGTGCCCTCCAGGACCATGCCCTCCTGGAGGTCCTTGATGTCTTCCACGCCGTCGTTGAAGCGGGCCACCTTGAAATCGGGGCGGGGGTCACGGCCGGGCTTTTCCAGCTCGCTGATGATGTCCTTGACCGTGATGACGCCGAACTTGTCATCGGCAAACAGCTCGGGCTTGAGCGTGCGCAGCACATCGCTTTTGCCGATCAACTCGCCCGCGCTCTTGCCCGTGGAGGCCAGCATCTTCTCGACCACGGGATAGGTCTCAGGGTGCACGCCCGAGATGTCCAGCGGGTTGTCGCCACCACGGATGCGCAGGAAGCCAGCCGACTGCTCGAAGGTCTTGGCACCCAGGCCGGCCACGTCCATCAGCTGCTTGCGGTTCTTGAAGGCGCCGTTGGCATCGCGCCAGCGCACGATGCTGTTGGCCACGGCCGAGCTCAGGCCCGACACGCGCGACAGCAGCGGCGCCGATGCCGTGTTCAAGTCCACACCCACCGAGTTCACGCAGTCTTCGACCACGGTGTCCAGGGTGCGCGCCAGCTCGCTCTGGTTGACATCGTGCTGGTACTGGCCCACGCCGATGCTCTTGGGGTCGATCTTGACCAGCTCGGCCAGCGGGTCCTGCAGGCGGCGGGCAATGGACACGGCACCACGCAGGCTCACATCCAGCTCAGGCAGTTCCTTGCTGGCGAACTCGGAGGCCGAATACACCGACGCGCCCGCTTCAGACACCACCACCTTTTCAATGGGCGTGCCCGGCGCCATCTGTTGAATGCGCTTGATCAGATCGGCTGCCAGCTTGTCGGTCTCCCGGCTGGCAGTGCCGTTGCCAATGGCGATCAGGTTGACGCCATGCGCCGCACACAAACGGCCCAGCGTGTGGATAGAACCTTCCCAGTCCTTGCGCGGTTCGTGCGGGTACACGGTGCTCGTGTCCAGCACCTTGCCCGTCTCACTCACCACGGCCACCTTCACGCCCGTGCGGATGCCGGGGTCCAGGCCCATCACCACGCGCTTGCCAGCCGGTGCGGCCAGCAACAGGTCGCGCAGGTTTTCCGCAAAGACCTTGATGGCGGTGGCTTCAGCCGATTCGCGCAAGCGGGTGAACAGGTCGCGCTCCAGGCTCAGCGAGAGCTTGACCTTCCACGTCCAGGCAATGCATTTGCGGATCAGGTCATCGGATGGGCGCTTGGCATGGCTCCAGCCCAGGTGGATGGCGATGCGGCCCTCGGCCATGGTCGGCTTGCCGGGCACCACTTCCTCGTCCAGCCCCAGCTTGGCGTCCAGGATCTCTTGCGTGCGGCCGCGGAACACGGCCAAGGCGCGGTGCGAGGGTACCGTGCGGATGGGCTCGTCGTAATCGAAGTAGTCGCGGAACTTGGCCACATCGGGGTTGTTCTCGTCCTTGCCGGCCATCAGCTTGGATTTGAACAGGCCTTCGGACCACAGCCAGTCGCGCATCTTGCCGATCAGGGTGGCGTCTTCAGCCCAGCGCTCGGAGAGGATGTCGCGCACACCGTCCAGCACGGCCAAAGCATCGGCACAACCCCCATCGGCATTGATGAAGGCTGCAGCTTCGGCCTGCGGGTCCAGCGTCGGGTCGGCAAACAGCTTGTCGGCCAAGGGCTCCAGGCCGGCCTCGCGGGCGATCATGCCCTTGGTGCGCCGCTTTTGCTTGTAAGGCAGGTACAGGTCTTCCAGCTCCTGCTTGGTGGGCACGGTCTCGATGGCCGCACGCAACTCAGGTGTCAGCTTGCCTTGCTCGTCGATGCTCTTGAGCACGGCTGCGCGGCGGTCTTCCAGCTCACGCAGGTAGCCAAGGCGCGCTTCCAGGTCACGCAGTTGCGTGTCGTCCAGGCCGTCCGTGGCTTCTTTGCGGTAACGGGCGATGAAAGGCACCGTGGCACCACCGTCCAGCAGTTGAACAGCGGCAGTGACTTGGGCGGGGCGAACTTTCAGCTCGGCCGCCAATTGCATCAGGATCTTGTCCAAAAGAAGGCCCTCTCAAACGAGACTCAGTGGTTGAGGGGGCGCAGTTTGCCATATGCCCACGCCGGGGCAGGCAACTCACAGTGAGAAGAAGGACACCGCCTGCTGCAACTCGATGGCCTGCCCGGAGAGCTCTTCCGACGTGGCGGCCAGCTCTTCCGAGGCCGCGGCGTTCTGCTGCGTGGCCTGGCTCAGTTGGGCCATCACCCGGTCAATCTGGCCGACAGACTGGTTCTGGTCCTGCGAGGCCACCGAGATTTCCTGCACCAGCCCGCTGGTTTTCTGGATGGACGGCACGATTTCATCGAGCAACTTGCCCGCGCGCTCCGCCGTCGACACACTGGTGGAGGCCAGGTCGCCAATTTCCCTGGCAGCCTCCTGGCTGCGCTCGGCCAGCTTGCGCACCTCGGCCGCCACCACCGCAAAGCCCTTGCCGTGCTCGCCGGCACGGGCGGCTTCAATCGCGGCGTTCAGCGCCAGCAGATTGGTCTGGTAGGCAATGTCATCGATGATGCCGATCTTCTGCGCAATCTGCTTCATGGCCTGAACGGTCTTGCCCACGGCCTGGCCGCCGTCAACGGCTTCCTTGCTGGCCTTGGCCGCAATGCCGTCGGTGATCGTGGCGTTGTCCCGGTTCTGGGCAATCGAGCTCGCCATGGAGCCGATGGAGGACGACACCGCATCCACCGACGTCGCCTGCTCGCTGGCCGAGATCGACAAGGACTGCGCGGTGCTGCTAACCTGGTTGGCGGCGCTCGTCAAGGCCAGCGAGGCCGCGTGGACCTGGCTGAGGACACCTGAGAGCTTGTCGCAACTGGCATTGGCGTCCTGCTTGACCTGGTTGAAGACACCCTGGGCTTCGCGCGTGATGCGCTGGCGCAGGTCACCGGCAGCCAAGCCGCTGAAGATGCGGCCAATGTCGAAGAAGATTTCGGCATTCGTTTCCATCAAGGCGTTGACGCCTGCGCACAGGGCCGCAATCGGCCCGGTCTTGCCGTCCAGCGAGATGCGCTTGGACAGGTCGCCGTTCTGGGCGGCGGCTGTCACCTGCTGGGCTTGTTCCACGGCCTCGCGCAGCATGTTGCTGGCCTTGACCTCTGCCGTCACGTCGGTGGCGTACTTGACGATCTTGAAGGGCTTGCCGTTCATGTCCATGATCGGGTTGTAGGACGCCTGTATCCAGATTTCCTTGCGGTTCTTGCCATACCGCTTGTATTGCCCGGCGTCGTACTCGCCCTGGCCCAGCTTTTCCCAGAAGCGCTTGTAATCCGGGCTGTCCCGGTAAGCGGGGTCCACGAACATCGCGTGATGCTGAGCTTTGATCTCGGCCAGCGTGTAGCCCATCACCGAAAGAAAGTTGTCGTTGGCCCACTGCACGCGGCCATCCAGGCCAAACTCGATGATGGCCTGCGCCTTGCTGATGGCGGCAAGCTGGCCTTCGAAATCGGCATTACGCAGCTTCTGTGCGGTGATGTCGGTGGCGTACTTCACCACTTTGACGGGCCGCCCGTTGGGGCCGATGATGGGGCTGTAGGAGGCCTGGATCCAGACTTCCTTCCCGCCCTTGCCAACGCGTTTGTATTCGCCTGCGTCGTACTCGCCGTTGTTGAGCTTGGCCCAGAACTGGCGGTATGCCGAGGTATCCGCGTACCCCGGCGCAGCAAACATGCTGTGATGGCGTCCCTGGATTTCGTCCAGGCGGTAGCCCATCACTTTGCAGAAATTGTCGTTGGCCGTCAGCACCGTGCCGTCGAGGTTGAACTCGATCACGGCCTGGGCGCGGCTGATCGCGGCAATCTGGGCGGCGTGGTCATTGGCGACCTCACGTTGCGCTTGCAGCGCATCCAGATCGGCACCGGGCCTGAAGAAGGTTTGCAACCAGCGAGGGCGAGCAGTTTGAAGGGCAGTCATGAACGGACTCCAAGGGGTAGCGTGATCAAAATCAACCCTGCACAAGCAAACTTCGCTGACAGACACGGGGCTTTTGCGGTAACAGGCAGGTTAGCCAATCGCTTTGAGGCCAAGCAGTGAAATAGCCCCGGAAACAGTCCCCTGTCCGGATGACACCGCGGACGACGCCGCCCGCCACCGGAAAAACCGCAGGCAGATCGGGGACAATATGCGCCTCAACCGTTCACCCGATCACCTCTGCCACCCATGGCCCTGCTTCCCTACTCCCTGCCGAAATCCGTGTTGTTCAACCTGGACCCGGAGGCCGCGCACGACCTGACCATGGCCGGCCTGGCGCGCTTGCAGAACACGCCACTGGCCTGTCTGTGGGGAGCCGACCGCGTACAGGACCCGGTTGAAGTGGCAGGCATCACCTTCCCCAACCGCATCGGCATGGCCGCCGGCCTGGACAAGAATGGCCGCGTGATCGATGGCCTGGGCGCCATGGGCTTCGGCTTTGTGGAAGTGGGCACCGTGACGCCGAAGGCGCAGCCTGGCAACCCCAAGCCCCGCATGTTCCGCCTGCCTGAGGCCAATGCCCTGATCAACCGCCTGGGCTTCAACAACGAAGGCCTCGACAGCTTCCTGGCCAATGTCAAGCGCGCGCAGTTCCGCAGCAAAGGCGGCATCCTCGGCCTGAACATCGGCAAGAACGCCCTCACGCCGATTGAGAACGCGGTGGACGACTACCTGATCTGCCTGGAGGGCGTCTACCCGCACGCCGACTACGTCACGGTCAACATCTCGTCGCCCAACACCAAGAACCTGCGCGCCCTGCAAAGCGACGAAGCGCTGGACGCGCTGCTGGGCCAGTTGCAAACGCGCCGCCAGGACCTGATCAAGCGCCACGGCCGCACCGTGCCCATGTTCGTGAAGATCGCCCCCGATCTGGACGAAACGCAAGTGGGCGTGATTGCCGCCACGCTGCAAAAGAACGGCATCGACGGCGTGATCGCCACCAACACCACGATCTCGCGCGAGGCCGTCAAGGGCTTGAAGCACGCCGAAGAAACCGGTGGCTTGAGCGGCGCGCCCGTGCTGGAAGCCAGCAACCAGGTGATCCGACAGCTGCGTGCGGCCCTGGGCCCGCGCTACCCCATCATTGGCGTGGGCGGCGTGATGAGCGCGGCCGATGCCCGCTCCAAACGCGATGCAGGCGCCGATCTGGTCCAGATCTACACCGGCCTGATCTACAAGGGCCCCGCACTCGTCAAGGAATGCGCCCAGGCGCTCAAGCGGGGCTGACCACCTTCGCGGCCTTGGAGGCCGGCCCGTCCACCAGACGCATGGCGTGTTCCAGCGTGAGGTTGCACTCCTTGGCCGTCAGGCCCAGTGCGCGGGCATACCGAAGATAGACCTGGTGCAGGGACTGGGCCGATTTCTGCGGCTCCAGTGACAAGGTCTGGATCATTTCATTGGCCAGGCTGGCCACCACGCGCAAGGTGTCTTCCGGCGTTGTGGGCGTGCGCACCGGCGTGCTGCGGCTCAGCGGCCTGCAGGCATGCAGCAAACGCTCGTGCATGCCCCAGTGCTTCAGCACCGAAATGGACAGGTCATCCAGGTTCACACCCAGCACGGCGCCTGCAGCGGCATCCATGCTCATGCCCGGTGTGGGCGTGGTGCTGTCTTCTTCCGCAGGTGGGCCAGGCTGCATCAGCCGCTTGATCTGCGCCGCCTCGTCTGGGAAGTGATAAAGGACCAGCAGCCACCCCAGACGCTGGGACATGGCCGTGATGGACGCCTCTTCGTCGCTGATGGAAAAAGGTGCCATCAAGCGGGCGATGTGCCCGGCCAGGCAGGTCAGGCGCAACTCCTTGTCCAGGTCGGCAATGGCCTGCTGCCCATCCTCGCCGGACAGGCTCGTTTGCGCACCCATTGCCCCTGGCCAGGCGCGCACGCCACCGGCGACTTTGCGCAAGCCTTGCTGCCCCAGCAACATGACGGCGCGCGACAGGGTCGTCACGCCGTCGTCCACCGTCTGGGAGCGGTAAGAGGCCACGTTGACAGACCGCAGCATCTCCCAGCACAAGGCGGGGTTCTTGACGATGATGTCGACGAAGTCATCCACACGCAGCGTCTCTTGCGACAAGGTCGCGATCAAGGCGCGCTCGGTATGGGGGCGGCCAGGCAAGGTGCCCACCGCGTTGAGGCGGTCCAGCAGCAAGGCCAGCGGGCCACCGGTGTCCTCGGCGTTGGTCTTGATCCAGCCCTGCAAGGCGCTGAGCAGCGTGCGGGCGTTCAGGTAGCGCTGGCGATGTTGCCGGTCGGTGGCCCGGTTGACGATCGCCCGCAAGGTCTCGGGCACCGGGTGCGGCGTCGTCCAGGGCAAACGCACGATCTCGGTGCCGATCCGGCTGGCCGCGTGGCCCAGATCGGGGTCATCCAGCGCTGGGCTGTTGACCAGCAAGCGGTACATCAGCAAACCGACCATGAGCACATCGCGCTCGGCCGCCAGACGCATCTGCTGGCGCCCATAGGCAGGCCTGACCAGCTCACCTTGCGCCAGCGGTGCCAGGCCGCAACTCAAGCCCGTTACACGGGCATGGCCAGCCTTGTCGACCAGCAGGTTGTGCAAAGCCAGATCCTGGTGCGCCACACCGGCTTCATGGGCATAGGCCAGCCCTTCGAGGATGTCGCACACCATGGTCACCACCTCAAGTGGCGTGTGAGGCGCCCCTGAAGACAGGCGCTCGACCAGCGTCACGCTCTGCCCGCGTGCATAGCTCACAAAGGGCCAGCCGTCGTGGGAGGAGACTTCCAGCACATCCACCAGCTGCGGGTGCTTGAGCCGGGCGCCTGACAGCACTTCCTGCGTCCAGGCATCCCGCTCGGCGTCGTTCTGCGGTTGCGCGCGCGGCACACACAGCAAGACCTCTTGCTGCAGACGCGGATCGATCGCCAGCCAGGTGCCCGAGGCATGGCTGCGCCCGAGCAACTGCCGCAACTCGAATCGCCCGAAGTATCGGGGCGCCGTGGTCGTAGGGGGCGAGACAGCGGCCATGTTGGTGTGCAGGACTGTGGATCTCCGGGGATGAATGTATCCCCATGTAAACACTTTGATTGCACTACAGCCTGGGCATCTGCAAAACCCCGTCTAGGGAGGTAATCGCGGTGCTTTTTCACAAAGACCGCGCCCGCCAGCGTGTTGGCCCCTCAGGCCAGGGGCACCCACTCGCCCGCTCCTGTGATGAACGCGGCCCGCACAGGCTCCGGGGCCTGCAGGGCGGCGACGGCCGCCACGTAGCGCGCCATCTGGGCCCGGTAGGCCTCCAGGGCCTGCGGCCGGTGCTGCAGCTTGTAGTCCAGCACCCACCATTGCCTGCCACCGTCCGTGTCAACGGCCACCAGCCTGTCTATGCGCAGCACCTGACCCTGGTCATGCAAGGCCACCTCGTTGCCTGCCCAGGCCAGCTTGGCCGGGTCCAGCCAGGGTTGCAGCGCCGGTGCCGTCAAGATCGTGTTGACCAGGTGCCGGGCGGCGCCATGGTGTTCGGCTTCCAGCAGCAAGGCCTTGCCCGCGGCCACCACGGCACGTTCGATGCGCTCCGGGGTGCGCTGGCCCACCGGCAAGGGCGTGAGCCACTCCAGCACCCGGTGCACCACCTGCCCCAGCAACTGCTGGGTGCTGCTCTTTTCTGCCAGCGCCGGCTGGGCCTGGCCTGCCCCCGCCCGCGCAGGCACCACAGGCAAGGTTGACCAGGACACGGGCTCGTCGGCCGCCGCGCCACCATCCTCGGGCGCTGCTTCAGGCAGGGTCACGTGCCAGACCTGTTCCGGATCGATGGCCCCACTGCTGGCCAGCCGCTGCCACCAGCTGTCCGAAGCCTGACCTCTGGGCTGCGTGCGGCTGAACACCAGTTGCTCCCGGGCCCGCGTGAGCGCCACATACAAGGCGTTCAACTCCTCACGCTGGTCGGCCTCGCGGTCTTCATCCAGGCTGGCGGCCAGGCTGGGCGGCGGGCTGCTCTGCGAGCGGATGAAGGCGCAAAACCGGGGCCGCTCGTCACTCTCGGGCCAATCCACCATCAAGGCATAGCTGTCCTTGCGGGCGGGCTCCGGGTCGGTGTCCACCATGAAGACCACCTTGGCCTCCAGGCCCTTGGCACCGTGGATGGTCAGCAACTGCACGGCATCGGCCTGCGAGCGTGGCGGCAGGTTCAAGGGCAGGCGCTTGAGCGCACGCACCCAGCGGTAAGGCGTGGCATCGCGGCCCGCGTCCATCTCCAGGCTTTGCGACAACAACGCGTCCACATGGAACAGCGCCTGCACACGGCGGCTGGCGGGCACACAGGCCAGCAAGCGCGCGCGGTAGTCGCCATCCGTCACGATGCGCTCCAGCAGGTCATGCGGGGGGGCCACACGCGCCAGCGCGGCCCAGGCCTGCAGCAAGGCCGCCGCCCGCACCAGGGTGGGTGGGCTGTCAGCCTGCGCGGCCATCCGCAGCAAGCTGGCCCACCACGAGGTTTTCACGCGTGCCTGCTTCACGACAGAGGCCAGTTGCAGCAACTCCCCGTCAGTGACGCCAAACAGCGGGCACTTCAAGGCATGGGCCAGTGCCAGGTCATGGTGCGGCGACACCAGCACATCCAGCACGGCCACCAGGTCCCGCACCTCGGGCGTGTCGATCAACCGCGTGTCCTCGGGCGCGATGTGCGGCACGGCGTGCTCGTCCAGCGCCTGCGCCACCATGGCCAGCGTGGCCCGCTTGCGGCCCAGCACATAGATGTCCGACGGCGCCAGGCCCTCTTGCCGCACCATCGCCGTGATCGCCTGCGCCACCTGCTCGGCTTCGATCTCCTTGATCGTCGTGTGGGCCTGCTCGCGCGGCGTCAGCAGGCTGTCGCGCCAGGCCTCATCAGATTCGGCCTTCTCTGCCGTCGTACGCATGACCGAGGGCAGGACCCGGATGCGGGCGCCGTCTTCCGACGCGGTGGTGTGCGCCCGAAAGCCCGGGAAGCGGCCTTGCGCACAAGCCTGCCCCATGACCAAGTTGAGCGCATCGATGATGCCTGGCGCATTGCGCCGCGTGTGGTCGCAGGCCAGCAGATCACCGTCCAGCGCCTCCAGCACAAAGGTCTTGGCGGCACTGAAGACGCGAGGGTCGGCTCGGCGGAAGCGGTAGATGCTCTGCTTGGGGTCGCCCACCAGGAAGACGCTGATGGGCTGCCGCCCGCTTTGCCCACCGCCCGCACCGGCATACGCCGACAACCAGGACTTCAGGGTCTGCCATTGCAGCGGGCTGGTGTCCTGGAACTCGTCCATCAGCAACTGCCTGACCTGGCTGTCCAGCCGCTCCTGGATCCAGCCCGACAAGATGGGATCACCCAGGAGCCTGGCGGCTGCCAACTCCAGGTCCACCATGTCGGCCAGGCCACGCTCGGATTTGAAACGCGCGTACTCGTCAAACAGCAAGCGCGACAAGCCCACCATGTGTTCGTGCAACACATGCGCCTCTTGCTGCACCATGGCCTGCTGCAAATCCATCAGCCAGGACTGGGCCCACGCCAGATCGGCCATGTCCCCCAGTTGCTTGCGCGGCTCACCCTTGTCGGTCAACAGCGCCTTGAACAAGGCCTGCGCCTGCCACTGCACATCCGCCAGGCCCAGAGCCTGCTCCATGGCCACGCCGGCCTTCTGCGCCTTGGCGCCCTTGGCGGTGGCCAATTGCCGCGCCAGGGACCAGAACTGATCCAGCACACTCTGGCGTGCCAGTGCCTCGCACGGGTGGGCCAGCCCGGACCACTGCGCCGACCAGTCTGCCGCGCAGGCCACACCACCGGCCAGGCGCCCGGCCTGATCGGCCAGTGTCAGCTCCAGTCGGTTGTTCAGCGCCGTGTGCAGCCAGGCCTCGGCATTGAAGCGGCCGACCTCACGCACGATGGCCATGAAGGCCAGGTAGTCAGGCCCCGCCTCATCACCGTTCTTGCGGGATGGCGCCTGTGCATCAAGGCGGCGCAGCATGCGCCCCCACACCTCGGGCCAATGCTCGCTTGTGTCTTCGACCAGGTTGAGCTCAGGCGGCAGGTTCAGCTCGTTGAGGATGTCCAGCGGTGCCGCCTTCACCAGCCGCGAGAACCACCCGTGGATGGTATGAATGTCAACGCCCCGCCCTTCGTCCAGCCAGCGCGCATACAGTTGCTGCAACCGGGGCGCCATCTCGGCGATCTTGTCAGGCGCCACGCCACGGATGCGCAGCTCCAACTCGCGCTGCGCATCACTGGCTTGCGCAAAGTCACGCAACCAACCGTGCAAACGCTCGCGCATCTCGCCGGCTGCCTTCTTCGTGAAGGTGATGGCCAGGATCTGATTGGGCGGCACGCCATCGAGCAGGGCCCGCAAGATACGCGACACCAGCATCCAGGTCTTGCCCGCGCCCGCGCAGGCCTCCACCACCACGCTGCGGTGAGGATCACAAGCCACCTGGTAGAACAGGTCGCTGGGCACGATCTCGCCGTTGACTTCGTATGCGGCCTGGCTCATGCCGACACCTCCTGCAGGGTCCAATGGTCCTTGCGGCACAAGCCGCGAGCCTGGCAATACGTGCACGCACTGCCTTCACCCAGCGCTGGCATCGCGGCGCCAGCATGCAGGCGCGTCCAGTCCCGGGCCAGCCCTTCCAGCAGCACCTGTGCACTGCGCTCGACATCGGGGTGATCCAGCTGCTTCACATCCTGCACATCCAGGTGCAGATAGGCTGCAGAGACCGCCCATTGCGGGTCCGACAAGGCCGCATAGAAAGCCAGCTGCGTGTCCTCCAGCGGCGCGGCCACCTTGCGTTTGAGCCCTTCCAGGCTGCCCGTCTTGTAATCGAGCACCAGATGCTGCTTGCCGCCATCTTGATGCCGCGCATCAATGCGGTCGATCTGCCCATAGAGCCTGACCGACAGTTCATCGCTGACCTGCAGTTCACGCTGCTCGATGCGCTCGGCATCCTGCAGGGCCCAGCCGCCTTCCTCGTGGCTCCGCAGCCACTTCACGTAGGCGCGGGCCAACCGATCCAGATCCGCCTGGAAAGGCAGGAAATACGGGCGCTGGCTGTCCCGGTCCAGCCCCGTTTCCTTGATCACGCGCTGTGCGGCATCCAGCCAGGCCTGCACGTCTTCGGCCTCGGTGCTGATGGCCAACTGCCCCTGCCGCTGATCGTGGAAGCTGCGCAGCACCTCATGCAGCCAGATGCCGAAGTCGGAACGGTCCAGTCCTTCTTCCAGCTCATCTTGCTCACGCAGGCCCAGCACGCTGGTGGCAAAGAAGCGATAGGGGCACTGCCGCAAGGCCTCGTAAGACGTGGCCGTGACTTGCGCAGGCAAGGCCCAGAGGGCCTCGCGCAGGCTGGGCAGAGGCGGTGGCACCGGGCTGGGCTTGACCGATACCGGCAAGCGCACATCCAACGCCTGCCCAATGCCCACACCAGCCTGGGCCGACCAACGCTCCAGCCAGGCGCTGGGCTCCAAAGGCTCGCTGCCTTGCGCATGGCGGTGCAGGCAGATCACACCCGGTCGGCTCATCAGCAGGCTGAAGGCATCCCATTGCGCGGCTCGCTGGCTTGCCGGGGTGGCCAGGTCCAGTGCTTCACGCAACTTGGTGCTCATCCAGCCCGACTGGCTGCCCATCGCGCCCAGCTGGCGCTCATCGGCACCCGGCAGCACGATGGCGTGAAAGGGGCGCAGGGCCGCACGCGCCATCGGTGTGATCACCACATCGGCCGCTTGCTCCGGCGCAGCCGGGCGAAACGTGGTGGCCTCCAGCACGGCCCCCACCCAACGCAGAAACGCGGGGCCGTCCAGCCGTGTCTGGCTGGACAAACCCGCCCACATGCCCCCACCTGGCTCGGTGGCATCCAGGGCCTCGAAGCGCAAGGACTGCAAAGCCAGCTCGCCCGCTGCATCAGCCATCAAGGCCTGCAAGGCACCCGCTCGCGCCAGCGCCGTCTGCAAGCCCTGCAACCAGTCGCGCAAGGAGGGCCGCTTGCCCGACCACAGCACCTGCAAAGGCTCGACCACCTGCACCGCCCAATCCCACAAGCACGCGGCTGGGCCGGGCATGGCCTGGCGCTCACTTGGCACCAGTTGGGCGGGCAGCCTGTCGTCCACCTGCTCGCTGGGCACCTTGGCCGCCACCTGCAGCCCCCAGGCACCCAACATGCCATGACGGCGGCACCAGCCCTCCAGGTCGCCGGTCGCCTGGTCCAGGTTCACGCCGTCGGGGCGCGCATGCGCACCACCGTCCTGTGGCCAATCCAGCCAGCCCGACTTCAGCCAGTCCAGCAAGTCATCGGTCGACGCACGTGGGTGCGAGGCCTGCAGCAGGCGCGTCAGCACGGCAGCCGCCCGCGTGGTGGACAAGAGCCAACCCGTTTCATCGGCGATCAGGGCGCCAGCGCCTTCCAGCATGGCCCGCACGCGCCGGATCAGGCTGCGGTCCAGCGCGATCAAGGCCACTGGTGCCTCGGCCCCCTGTGTGCGCCCGTCGTTGACCGCAGCCAGCACCTGAGCCGCAGCCTCCTGGGCCTCGTCTTCTGGATTGCCACATGGCCGGGCAAGTGGGGCACGCTCACGCGGCAGGCCCGGCGTCAAAGCGCCCCCCGAGGCCGAACGCCACAACACGGGCACGCCCTGCTCGGCCAGATGGCTCATCACACCCAGCGTGAGGTGGATCTCCGTGCCCGGAGACACCGCCTCACCCGCCGTCACCACCACCAGGGCAGAAGGCCGCAAGCCGAACAGGGGGTCACCGGGCAGGCCGGCCACGGCGGTTGCGCCCGCCCACTCCAGCGCCCAGGCCAGCAGCAAACGCTCCCGCCCACCCGGGCCCTGCGGCACCCCGACACCCAGCACTTCCCGGGCATGGTCCAGGTAGGCCGGGCGCTGCGCCGGCGCCATGGACTGCATGCGTCTGACCCAGGTCTGCGCAGCCTCCACCACCTGGTCCAACGCAAACTCGAAGCCACGCCGATCCCGCTGCGCCCACTGCTTGCCCCAGGCCTCGCTGCCCAGGCTGCGCGCCGCCTGCAAGCGATCGACCACCGCATCCAGGGTGACCGGCGGCAAACCCGCCTCGCTTTGCATCGGCTCAGGCGCCCAGGACCAGGCCAGGCTCTCGGACACGGCGGCAATGGTGTCGATCCTCGGCACCCATCCACCCACGGCCGCTGCCCACGCCTGGCGGGCCTGCGACAACACCGCCCCCACGGGCAGCACGATCAGCGCGTCGCGCACGTCGGCCTGCTGCGCTTTGAGCCACGCGGACGTCTCGGCGGCCCAGTCCTGCCAGCACGTCTGGGCGCTCGACTGCGGCGCCCAAAACCAGGGGCTGGGCTGGATCGTCATGCTGCGGGTGTCAAAGAATCTGGCTATCGCGGTCATTGAAGAAGGTCTCTTGGAATGCGACCGATCGATCACATCTTCTGTGTCAGAATCTTCGCATTCCTGCTGGGAAAACACCTATGGGTGCCGCCATCGCGCCAGCAAACTGAAGGATAGTTAAATGAGCAGCGACCTGATCAAACACATTTCCGACGCCTCTTTCGATGCCGACGTCCTGCAATCTGCCCAGCCCGTGCTGGTGGATTATTGGGCCGAATGGTGCGGCCCCTGCAAGATGATCGCCCCGATTCTGGACGAAGTCGCCACGAGCTACTCGGGTCGCCTGAATGTGGCCAAGATGAACGTCGACCAGAACCGTGAAGTGCCTGCCAAGTTCGGCATCCGTGGCATCCCCACGCTGATGATCTTCAAGGGCGGCCAACTGGCTGCCACCAAGGTCGGCGCGCTCTCGAAGGCTCAATTGACGGCCTTCATCGACGGCAACCTGTGATTTTTCTCTTTATTTCGTCCCTATAATGCGTCCACCGGCTGATAGACTTCAGCCGGTGTTCGTCGGGCCAGTCTGATACTCAGACGGCCGGTGCAGAGAAGCAACAGCCTGATCGCAGTCTGGCGATATTCTCTAAAACGCACCACGACAAACCTTCGGCCTGGTTTCAGTTGTTTCCCGGCCATTTGTCTGCCCACCCCATCCACCCACGATTTGTCCACCTGCTTGGCGTAGCGTCACCGTTGACGACTCACTGACAGCCGGTTTCGTTCAGGGTCTCAATCCATGCATCTTTCAGAACTGAAGGCACTGCACATCTCCAAATTGGTGGAGATGGCAGAGGGTCTCGAAATCGAGAACGTCTCTCGCATGCGCAAGCAGGAGTTGATGTTCGCCATCATGAAGAAGCGTGCCAAGGCCGGCGAACAGGTCTTCGGCGATGGCGTGCTCGAAGTGCTGCCTGACGGCTTCGGCTTCCTGCGCTCGCTGGACACCAGCTTCCTGGCCAGCACCGACGACATCTACCTGTCGCCCAGCCAGGTCCGCCGCTTCAACCTGCACACCGGCGACATGATCGAAGGCGAAGTGCGCGTCCCCAAGGATGGTGAACGTTACTTCGCCCTCGTGAAGGTGGACACGGTCAACGGCTTGTCACCCGAGGTGAACAAGAACAAGTTGATGTTCGAAAACCTCACGCCGCTGTTCCCCGACGAGCAGTTCAAGCTTGAGCGCGAGACGGCTGCCACCGGCTCCAAGGCCGATGACAACGTCACCAGCCGCATCATCGACCTGATCGCCCCCATCGGCAAAGGCCAGCGCGCCTTGCTGGTCGCCCCTCCCAAGAGCGGCAAGACGGTGATGATGAAGAACCTGGCCCACGCCCTGGTCGCCAACCACCCCGAAGTGCATCTGATCATGCTGCTGGTGGACGAGCGCCCCGAGGAAGTAACCGAAATGCAGCGCACCGTGCGCGGCGAAGTCATCAGCTCCACCTTCGACGAGCCGGCCCAGCGCCACGTGCAGGTTGCCGAAATGGTGATCGAGCGCGCCAAGCGCCTGGTTGAACTCAAGATGGACGTCGTGATCCTGCTGGACTCGATCACCCGCTTGGCCCGCGCCTACAACAACGTCCTGCCCTCATCCGGCAAGGTGCTGTCCGGCGGCGTGGACTCCAACGCCCTGCAACGCCCCAAGCGCTTCTTCGGCGCGGCCCGCAACATCGAAGAAGGCGGCTCGCTGACCATCATCGGCACCGCCCTGATCGACACCGGCAGCCGCATGGACGAAGTGATCTACGAAGAATTCAAGGGCACCGGCAACTGCGAAATCCACCTGGATCGCCGCATGGCCGAAAAGCGCGTGTACCCATCCATCCTGATCAACAAGTCCGGCACCCGTCGCGAAGAGTTGCTCCTGAAGGCCGAAATTCTGCAAAAGAGCTGGATCTTGCGCAAATTGCTCTACCCGATGGACGAAATCGAGGCAATGGAGTTCGTTCTGGACAAAATGCGCTCGACGAAGAACAACCACGATTTCTTCGACATGATGCGCAGAGGGGGCTAACCCCCTACGCGCTGCGCGCGCCCCCTTTCAAAGGGGGCACCACTGGCGGACCGGCGAAGCCGGCTCCGCGGTGGTCGCTGGAGGAGGCCAAGTTTCTTCACCAGTTTTTCACCAACCCCGGGTTCTCATGCTAGAATTTCGGGTTTTCCGGCTGTCGGAAAGTGCCAGGCATGGTGCCTGGTGGCTCCCGATGATGCAAACAGCAAGAGGTTTTTGACATGCCCAAACAAGGTATCCACCCCAACTACCGCGAAGTCGTTTTCGTGGACCAATCCAACGGTTTCAAGTTCGTGACCCGTTCCTGCGCTCCTACCAAGGAAACGATCAAGCTGGAAGACGGCCGTGAACTGCCCCTGTTCAAGCTGGAAACCTCGTCCGAGTCGCACGCTTTCTACACTGGCACGCAGAAGTCTGTTGACTCTCTGGGTGGTCGCGTGGAAAAGTTCCGCACCAAGTTCGCTCAGTTCCGCAAGTAATCGGGC
>Ga0265327_10000616_pt1 | contig 58773 bp, 56 predicted proteins | sample 41621metaG_FD_202089 | JGI IMG/M metagenome (GOLD analysis project Ga0265327, IMG submission 202089) | Rhizosphere microbial communities from Carex aquatilis grown in University of Washington, Seatle, WA, United States - 4-16-21 metaG | ecosystem: Host-associated > Plants > Roots > Rhizosphere... | reverse complement strand
TCGAGCTGGCCAGCGTCCGCAACGCTGCGCTGCATGCGGGCGGCATCGGCTACCTCGAGATCACCCAGTTCAGCGAACGCACTGGCGAGGAATTCAGGAAGGCGCTGACCGGCCTGGAACAACAGGGACTGAAGGCCCTCGTGATCGACCTGCGGGACAACCCTGGCGGGCTGGTCGACGCGGCGATCGATGTCTGCAATGAATTCTTTGAGAAAGGGGAGCTCATTGTCTACACCAAGGGTCGCACGCCGGAGTCGCGGGAGGATTTCAAGGCCGACGGCAAGCACCCGCGCCGCGCGTATCCCATCGCGATCCTCGTCAACGGCGGCACCGCCAGCGCCGCGGAGATCGTATCCGGCGCGATGAAGGACACCAAGCGGGCTGTCATCGTCGGCGAAAAGACCTTCGGCAAGGGCTCGGTGCAGACCGTCCTCGACCTGCAGAACGGCGAGGGGATGAAGCTCACCACGGCCCGCTATTACACCCCGAGCGGTGTGACCATCCACCAGAAGGGCATCGCGCCCCAGGTGGAGCTGGAGATCTCGGCGGACGATGAGAGCAAGATCCGCCTCCAGGAGTCGCGCACCGACCTGGACGACCCCGTCGAATTTCACGAGCGCTACGGCTTCAATCGCATCGAGGACGTCCAACTGGACGCGGCCGAGGAGGTCTTGACCGGCCTGTTGGTGGAGAAATCCGGAAAATGACGATTGGTGGCATATGCTTTTGTAGGGTCGGTGCTTGTCGCCGGAACAGCTCGCGGGATTGGCCGCGCCACGCCGGCAGGCGGCGGCCCGACATTTTCGGACCAGCACAATGATCCTCGCCCTGGAAAGTTCCTGCGATGAGACGGCGGTGGCGCTCTTCGATCCCGCGAGTGGCATCACCGGCGAGTGGATCCACAGCCAGATCGCCCTGCACGAGACCTATGGCGGCGTGGTGCCGGACCTCGCCAGCCGGGAGCACCTGCAGAATTTTGGTCCGCTGCTGGAACTGGCCGTGGCTCTGCTGGCCAGCAGAGCGCCGGTCTCGAGCATCACCCGGATCGCCGTGACTCAAGGGCCCGGACTCGCAGCCTGCCTGGCCATGGGCCTGGCCACGGCGAAGGGCCTCGGGCTCGCCTGGGGTGTGCCGGTTGTCGGCGTGAACCACCTGCGCGCGCACGCGTTCTCTCCCTTCATCGCCCTGCACGCAAAAGACCCCGGAGGATTCGAGGCGGAGTTTGCCAGGCTGCTGCCCCATCTCGGACTGCTCGTCTCCGGAGGCAACACGGCCCTGTTCTCGATCGATGAATCGCGGCGCATCCGGCTGCTGGCCTCGACCATGGACGATGCCGCCGGCGAGGCGCTCGACAAGGGCGCGAAGCTCATGGGCCTGGGCTATCCGGGCGGGCCGCAGGTGGAGAAACTGGCGGCGGGCGGGCGGGCCGACGCCTTCGAGTTTCCCAAGGCCGTCGCGCAGCGCGCCTCGCTGGAATTCAGCTTCTCCGGCCTGAAGACCAGCTTGCGTTACCAGCTTGAGAAGCTGGCGCCCGAGGTGATCGAGCGCCGGCGCGCCGACCTGTGCGCCAGCTACCAGCGCGCGGTGTTCGAGCCGCTCGTGCGCAAATCCCGGCTTGCGCTGGAGCGCGGCGTTTATCGCAGCTTCGGCCTGTCGGGCGGCGTGGCGAACAACCAGACGCTGCAGCGGGAATTGGAGAAACTTGCGCGCGAGCAAGGCGTCGCCTTTCACCGCGCGCAGGCGCAGCACACGGGCGACAATGCGGGCATGATCGCCTTCGCCGCGTGGATTGAGCGCGAGCCGGGCGGGGTGAACGACGGCGGCTATGCCTTGCAGATCGCGCCGAGCCAGCCGCTGGCGGCGGGTTAGGGGGGACTGGGGGATCTGACTGACTGATGGTCCGCCGTGACGGGATTGGTCGCAGGGAGGCCCTGCGGCCGTTTCGGCCGATACCAGCGCGAACGGGGCAGGAAGGGGGCGAGGGCCATCAGCATCCGGAGCCGCCGGTGTTCGCGCCGGATGACGCGGGCGTCGCCGACGGGGAACTCCCTCCGGCCGAGGCAGACATTCGCGAGGTATTGCTTGGTTTCCAGGCCATGCGGCAGATCCTCGACGTGATGCGTGACCATACCGGCCCGGGGAAAACTGCGAAAGCGTCCCGAGTGGCGCTCGCCGAAAAACTTCAGGCACTTCGGCTGATGGACGGGCATGGCTTCCGTGATGTAGAGGAAGTGCTCGCCCCCGGCCCGCAAATGTTGGCAGACCCACGATTCGGCGTCGGTCGTGAAATTGAAGATTTCCGGATTGCCCTGCAGGTAGGCGGTCTCGGCCACGGCGAAATCCAAGCCGAGCGACCAGCGCTTTTCGATCCATTCCGCGCTGGCCCAGACGGCGTTCTCCGCCGCCAGCCGGTGCACATATTTTTGCACCAGCGCGTCCGAAAAGACCCAGGTGTCGGCCTCGAGCAGCACGGTGTAGCGGCATTCCGCGGGGAGGTGCTTGATTCCGGCCATGAGCAGCTGCGCATTGCCCACGAGATGCCCGGAGTTGTGCGCCAGTTCCACGCAATTGTCAGCGGCGGCGCGGACTGATTCGGGCAGAGTATGCCCCGCCGCCGGTCCGTTGGAAACAACCACCAGATGGTAGCGGTCGCGTTTCCAATATTTCCGGATCAGCTCAACGCATACGGCAAGGTCGGCCATGCGGTCGTGGACCCTGAGCAAGACGGCGATCATGCGGGCTTGCGACAGATGCGCCGCCCGCCCGTTCCGGCGGTTCGGTTCGGAACTGCATCTTTTTGCCTAGGGCCTCGCCCTAGCTGGTGGCATCAGGCGGCCGCTTGGCGCAGCTCCGGGCCGTCTGGCATCCGGTCCGCGGCGCGGTTCGATATTCAGGCCGCAACCGCTTCGCTACTTTTTCAACTTGGCCTTGAGATACGGGGCCGTCGGGCTGCGCTTCACTTTCAACAGGCCGGCGAGTGCGCCCTGATAGATGATCTCGCCGCCGTGCGGGCCGCCGCCGGGCCCGAGCTCGATCACGTAGTCGGCCTCGGCGAGGAGATCGAGGTGGTGCTCGATGACGACCACCGTGTGGCCGTGGTCGACGAGGTTGTGCAGCACGCGGATGAGTTTCTCGCAGTCGCTGAGGTGCAGGCCGATGGTCGGCTCCTCCAGGAGGTAGAGGTTGCGAATGGCGATGTTGTGCGAGCGCTCCTTGTAAGTCTGCAGGCCCTTGGCCAGCTCCGTCACGAGCTTGAGCCGCTGCGCCTCGCCGCCGGAGAGCGACGGGCTGCTCTGGCCGAGCGTCAGGTAACCGAGGCCGCAATCGACCATCAGCTTGCAGACCTGCGAGAGCTGCGAGTGGAAGTCGAAGAACACGGCCGCCTCGTCGAAGGAGAGCTGCAGCACTTGTCCGATGGTCTTGCCCTTCCAGGTGATGTCCGCGAGTTCGGGGCCATAGCGCGTGCCGCCGCAGTCGTCGCAAGGCAGGTAGGAGTCGGGCATGAACGCCATCTCCAGCTTGATGCGGCCCGCGCCGGAGCAGGTCTCGCAGCGGCCGCCGGCGGTGTTGAAGGAGAAGCGCCCGGCCGTGTAGCCGCGCATCTTGGCCTCCGGCAGCGACGCGAAAAACTGGCGGATCAGGTCGAAGATCCCGAGGTAGGTCGCCGGCGTGGAACGCGGCGTCTTGCCGATCGGCGCCTGGTCGACCTCGATGACGGACTTGAAGCCGTTTGCTCCGCGGAGTTCCGCAAAAGGCGGCTGAGGATTGCGGGTCGGGAGTTGAGGGCCGTCGGGCTCGAACTTGGCCAGCTTGACGAAGTCCTTGCCGGAGAGCCTGGCCTTCCTGTGCTTGATCGCGGTCGTGACGGCGGGGTCGAGGATGTCGCGGAAGAGCGTGGATTTGCCGGCTCCGCTCGGGCCGCAGACCATGATCAGCCGGCCGTGGGGCAGGCGCAGCCCCTGGTCGCGCAGGTTGCGGTAGTTGATGCCGGTGAGGGTGAGCCAGTCCGATTGGGTTGTAGCCCGGGCCGTTGCCCCGGGGTTTCTCCGACCGGGGTCAGCGACCCCGGCTACAATTGGCCGATACTCGCCGCGCAGCGGGTGGGCGATGCCCCTGCTGAGATACAAGCCGGTGAGCGAGGCGGCGTTCTTCTTGAGGTTGGCCGGCGTGTCGTTGGCGAGCACGCTGCCGCCGTGGATGCCCGCGCCGGGACCGAGATCGATGATGCGGTCGGCGCGCTCCATGAGGCCGTCGTCGTGCTCGACGACGAGCAGCGTGTTCCCTTTGGCGCGCAGGGCCTGCAGCGTGTCGATCAGCCGGTCGTTGTCCCGCGCGTGCAGGCCGATGGACGGTTCGTCGAGGACGTAGAGGACGCCGGAAAGGTTGGAGCCGAGCTGGGCCGCGAGGCGGATGCGCTGGGCCTCGCCGCCGGAGAGCGTCTCGGTGGGGCGGTCCATCTCGAGGTATTCGAGGCCGACGTGCGCGAGGAAGCGCAGGCGCTCCTCGATCTGCGGAACGATGTCCTGCGTGATGAGTTTGCCGCGGGCCTCGAGCTTCAGGTTGCGCAGCGAGGCGATCAGTTCATCCGGCGTGAGGCGCGTCAGCGCCGGCAGCGTGATGGGTTCGCCCTTCTTCAGCGGCAGTTTCACCGCTCGCGCGATGCGGTTGAGGCGCTCGCCGTGGCAGGTCGGGCAGGCCTTGCCGTGCGAGGCCGGGTCGTCGGGGTCGAACGCGCGCAGGGCGTCGGCCACTTCGGGGGACATTTCCTCGTCCTCGTCGGGTTGCAGCATCCAGTCGTAGATGCGGCCGTGGCCGCGGCAGGTCGGGCACCAGCCGCGCGGGGAGTTGAACGAAAACTGCTTCGGATCGAGTTCCGGGAAGGACTCGCCCGACTCGATGTCGGTGCGCGTCGTGGAGAACCAGGAGAGCACGGCGCCGGTCGGAGTGAGCAGGAAGCAGGCGCCCTTGCCGAGCTTCAGCGCGAGGGCGAGGGCGGTGGTGAGTTCCTTCGCCGTCTTGGTCTTCAGGTCCGCGACCACGACCTCGACATCGTGCTCTTTGTAACGGTCGAGCTTCTGAAAGTTTTCCACGCGGATCAGCTTCCCGTCCGTGCGCATGAGCTCGTAGCCCTGTTTGCCGATCCACTTCGCGATGGGTTCGTGGTGCCCCTTGCGGCCGCGGATGAGCGGGGCGCAGAGATAGAGGTGCTTCGCCTTGCGCGCGGCGGGCAGGGCGAGGGTCTTGTCCAGGAGCTGGCGCAGCTGGCCGGCGGAGAGCGGCGTGACGGCGCGGCCGGTTTCCGGATGGTGTTGCACACCGAGGCGCGCGTAGAGGAGGCGGAGGTATTGGGCGACCTCGGTGATGGTGGCGACGGTTGACTTGCGCGAACCGCGGGTGACGCGCTGCTCGATCGCGACGGTGGGCGGGATGCCGGTCAGCCGGTCGATGTCCGGGCGAGGCAGCTGCTCCACGAACTGCCGCGCGTAGGGCGACATCGACTCCATGAAGCGCCGCTGGCCCTCGGCAAAGACGATGTCGAAGGCGAGGGTGGACTTGCCCGAGCCCGACACGCCGGTCACGACCGAGAGCTGCCGGTGCGGGATCGTGAGCGAGATGTTCTTGAGGTTGTTCTCGCGGGCGCCGATCAGGGTCAGCTCATGCGACGTCAGCAGGAGATCGGCCTGGTAGGGCGCGGGATCTTCCGCGGCGAGGGCCATCCGCTCGAGCAGCGGCAGGCCGGGCCCGAGGGCCTCGCGGAGGAACGGCGAGGTGGCGGTGTCGGCCTTGGCGATATCCTCCGGCGTGCCCTCGGCCACGATGCGGCCGCCCTGGGCGCCGGCCTCGGGGCCGACCTCGAGGATCCAGTCCGCGGACTTGAGCACGTCGAGATTATGCTCGATGACGACGACGCTGTGGCCGCGGTCGACGATACGCTGCAGCACGGCGAGCAGGCGTTTCACGTCGTGGCGGTGCAGGCCGGTGGTGGGTTCATCCAGCAGGAGCAGGGCGGCGGGTTCTTCCGTAGGTCGGGGTTTATCCCCGACGTCGGGCGTTGATGTCGGGCGTAAAGCCCGACCTACATCGGCTTGATCGGTGAATTCCGAAAGGTAGCGGACGAGTTTCAGGCGCTGGGACTCACCACCCGACAAAGTGTTGAGCGGCTGGCCCAGCGGGAGGTAGCCGAGGCCGACCTCGTCGAGGGCGGCGAGGCGGCTTTGGATCTCGGCGAGCGAGGCGTCCCGTTGCGGCGTGCTCGCCGCCCGGGATGCGTCCGCAGAACTCGCGCGGCATTCGTCGCGATTCTGCGGCGCAAAGAGCGGCAGCGCGTCGGCGATGGTGGTCGCGAGCAGGTCGGAGACGGACTTGCCGTTCCAGGTGATGGCGAGCACCTCGGGCTTGAAGCGGCGGCCCTCGCAGATGGGGCAGGGGACGAAGACGTCGGAGAGGAACTGCATCTCCACGCGCTCGCTGCCGAGGCCCTGGCAGTGGTCGCAGCGGCCTTCGCCGCTGTTGAACGAGAAACTGGAGGCGCTGAAGCCGGCCTCCTGCGCGGCGGGGACATCGGCGTAGAGCTCGCGGATGAGTTCCCAAGCCTCGCAGTAGAGGGCGGGATTCGAGCGCGGCGTGCGGCTGAGCGGTGACTGGTCGACCAGGACGACCTCGGAGAACGGCAGGTCGGAGTGCACGCGCTCGATCGCGGCCGGATCGTCGGTCATGAGGTTGCGCTGCGCGAGCAGGCCCTGGTGAATGACGTTGTCGAGCAGGGTGGACTTGCCGGAGCCGGAGACGCCGGAGAGGCAGACGAGGCGTTGGAGCGGCAGGCGGAACGAGAGACCGCTGAGGTTGTGCTTCGTGGCGTTGAGGAAGTGCAGCCACTTGGCGCGGACGATCGGGCGGCGGTTGAGCGGGGTCTCGACCTTCTGGCGGCCGGACAGGTAAGCGCCGGTGATGCTGGCGGGCGCGCCAAGCATCGCGGGCAGGCCGCCCTGGAAAACGATGTTGCCGCCGCGGGCGCCGGGCTCCGGGCCGACCTCGATCAGGTGGTCGGCGGCGCGGATCATCGCCTCGTCATGCTCGACGACGACGACCGTGTTGCCGGCGTCGGTGAGCGTGCGGATGATGCCGATGAGCCGGTCGATGTCGCGCGGGTGCAGGCCGACGGAGGGCTCGTCGAGGACGAAGAGCGTATCGACGAGCGAGGTGCCGAGACAGGAGGTGAGGTTGACGCGCTGGACCTCGCCGCCGGAGAGGGTGCGCGACGTGCGGTCGAGCGTGAGGTAGCCGAGGCCGACCTGCTCAAGGTAGCGCAGGCGCGTGACGATCGAGTCGTAGGCGAGGTCGCACTGGTGGGCCGAGGAGGCGTTGGCCGGGACGGCGGCGGCGCCACCATGCGTGCGGATCTGCGAGAGCAGTTCGCCGACGGGCAACTGGTAGAGTTGGGGCAGCGTGTAGCCGCGCCATTTCCAGCAGAGTGCTTCGGGCTGCAGGCGCGCGCCGTGGCACTCGGGGCATTGGTTGTAGGTGCGGAAGCGCGAGAGGAAGACGCGCACGTGCATCTTGTAGGTCGTCTTCTCCAGGTAGCGGAAGAAGCCCTTCAGGCCATACCAGTATTGCGGCCAGTGCTTGGCGCCTTCGCTGTCGTAACCGGGCTCGCCGTAGACGACGTATTCCTTCTGCTCCGCGGTCAGGGCGGCGAAAGGCACATTGACCGGAATGCCCTTCTTCTTCGCGAAGACGAGCAGGTCCTTCTTGGACTCGCCGTAGATCTCGCCCTCCCACGCCTTGATGGCGCCGTCGTTGATCGAGAGCGAGTGGTCGGGGATCGCGAGGCGGTAGTCGATGTCGATGACCCGGCCGAAGCCCCGGCACTTCGGGCAGGCGCCGAGCGGGGAGTTGAAGGAGAACAGTCCCGGCGAGGCGGCGCGGAAGGTGCGCCCGGTCTTCGGCGAGTGCAGGCCGCGGGAGAAATGACCGGCGGGGGAAAGGGTGTCGGCCCTGAAAAGGTGGATCTGCCCCTTGCCGAAGTGCAGGCAGGACTCGGTGGCCTCGAGGAAGCGTGACTTGTTGTCCACGGCTACTGACAGGCGGTCCTGAATGACGAAGAGATGCGATGCGTGCTTGAGCCCAGAGTCCGCCTTCCCGGCGAGGAGTTCGTCCAGCTTGACGACGGACAACGTGCCTTTCTTGTCCGGCGTCATCACGCGCGTATAGCCCTGCCCCTTGATGCTGGTCAGCACTTCCGCCCACTTGAGGTTGTCGGGCTTGGTGATGCGGAAGCAGAGCAGCAGGGTCGCGGCGGCGTGGTCGGCGAGGGTCTTGGCCCAGATGGTCTGCGGGTTGTCGTCCTCGACCTTCTCGCCGGTCTCGGGATCGAAGCACTCCGCGACGTGACTGAACCAGACCTTCGCGAAATCGGTCAGCTCGGTCATGGTGCCGACCGTCGAGCGCGAGGTCTTGACCGTGTTTGTCTGCTCGATGGCGATGGACGGCCGGATGTTCTCGACGGAGTCGACCTTGGGCTTGTCAAGCAGGTCGAGGAACTGGCGCGTGTAGGCGGAGAAGGTCTCGACGTAGCGCCGCTGACCCTCGGCGTGGAGGGTGTCGAACACCAGCGAGGACTTGCCGGCGCCGCTCAGCCCGGTGACGACGATGTAGCGGCCCAGCGGCAGGTCGAGGTCGAAGCCCTTGAGGTTGTTCTGGCGGACGCCGCGCAGGCGGATGGACTCGGGGGCGGGTTTGGTGGAAGCAGGCACTTCCCCGCAGCAAAGGGACGAATCAGGGGAACGCAAACCAGCGTGCGGAGGTGGCCGGGTCTGCTGACATAGGGCTGTCAGGAGGGGGCGATTTTTGGGGCCCAACTCCAGCGAGCCCCCCCAAGAAAGGCCTCAGCCTTTGGTCAGCTCGCGGAAGAGCGTCAGATAGGCCGGCATCTGGCGTTCGGGGAGGAAATTCGCCGCGGCGTGCTCACGGCCGAGCTGGGCGAAGCGCCGGCGCTCCGCCGGCTGGCGGATGAGCCGCTCGAGGGCGGCGATGAAGCCGGCCTGGTCGCGGTTGGCAATGAGGTAGCCGGACTTGTCGGGCACGAAGCACTCGCCGACCCCGACGACGTCGTAGGCCACCACCGGCAGGCCGTGCAGCTGGGCCTCGATGAGGAAATTGGGCAGCGACTCGCTCTGGGAGGCGAGCACGGCGAGATCGGCGGCGAGATACAGCGGCGTGGGATCGCTTTGGTAACCGAGGAACTTCACGCGGGCGCCGAGGCCCAGGTCGTGGGCGAGGCGCTCACATTTCTTGCGCGCTGGGCCGTCGCCGCCCAGCCATAGCTGCCAGTCGAGGTAACCCGGCAGCTTGGCGCAGAGCTCGATGAGTTCGCGCTGGTTCTTCTCGGGCCGGAACATCGCGACGTTCAGGAGGACCGTGGTCGTCGGGGTGGCCCCGTGGTAGCGGCGCAGGGCGTTGTTGCGCGCGGCCGTCTCATCGGTGAAGCGCAGCACGGAGTTGTGGATGACTGTGATCTTGTGGGAGGCGATGTCGTGGTCGTCGGTCAGCACGCGCTTGGCGACATGGCTGTTGGCGACGACCTGCCGGCAGAGCCGCAGCGAGCGGACGAAGAGCCAGGGGAGAAGCTTGCCCGTGCGCATGGTGCAGATCACCGCGGCGGAGGGCAGGCGGCGCTGGATGAAGCCCGCGTAGCAGTTCGCCATGCGGCCCATGCAGAGCACCAGCGCGGGGGTGGCCTCCTCGGCGGCTCGGAGCAAACCGGGGGCGAACCAGTCGAGCCCGGTGTCAAAGCGCTGCAACGAGCGGAAGGCGAAAGGCTGTTGCTCCCCATCGAGTTCCAACACGCCGCGCGGGCGGAACGTGAGCAGGGTCACCTCGTGCCCGGCCCGGGCGAAGGCCGTGGCCATGAAGACGGATTGGCGCTCGGTGCCGCCGCTGCGGAGGTAGTCCTGGACGATGAGAATTTTCATTGCTCCGCGGGGGCCCGCGGCAAAAGTGCGCCCATCATTCAATGAACAAGACGTTCGTCAATCTGCTGCTGCGCTGCCTCGTGCTCGCCCTCGGTGTCGCCCTCAGCACCAAGATCGTGCCGGGGATCAGCTACGATAACGGCACCACGCTCGCGGTGGTCGTGCTGGTGCTGACCTTTTTCAACGCGGTCCTCAAGCCGGTGCTCCTGCTGTTCACGCTGCCCTTCATCCTGCTTTCGCTCGGGATAGGCATCTGGATCATCAACGCCGCGCTCTTCTACTGGGCCGGCCGCCTGGTGGAGGGCTTTCACGTCGCCGGCTTCGGCTCGGCGCTGTGGGGCTCGCTGATCGTGAGTCTGACCAGCATGGTGATGAACCGGTTGCTGACCCCGCCCAAGCCGCCGTCGCCGCCCCCGGGACCGTCGGGCCCGGCGGGACGGGGCAAGGCGGATGATGTGATCGATATCTGAGGAGGAAATCGCGGAAGCACGGAAGGGCGAAAACGCGGAATGGTCCGGTTCTGTCATTCCATTTCTCCGCGACTCCGCGATATGCCTTGGCTGGGGTGTATCCGGTTGACTTTCAATTTGACGCAGTGGCCCTCGGGGGCGACTTTGCCCGTCCACAAATTCCCACTATGGCAGACGATATTTACGACTTGGTCATCATCGGCGGCGGTCCCGCCGGCTACGTTGGCGCAATTCGCGCCGGCCAGCTCGGCAAAAAGGTTGCCGTCATCGAGATGGAGCGCGCCGGCGGCACCTGCCTGAACTGGGGCTGCATCCCGACCAAGGCCCTGCTGAAGAGCGCCGAGCTCTACCGCACCATCCAGAAGGCCGATAGCTACGGGCTCAGCGTCACGGGCGCATCGTTTGATTTCGCCAAGGTGGTCGAGCGCTCGCGCGGTGTCGCCTCCCAGATGGCCAAGGGCGTCGAATTTCTCTTCAAGAAGAACAAGGTCGACTACTTCGTCGGCAAGGGCTCCGTCACCGTCCCGGGCATGGTCGAGATCACCGAGGGCGAGCATAAGGGGAAATTTCTCCGCACGAAAAACATCCTCCTCTGCACCGGCCAGAAGCCGAAGGCGCTGCCCGGCCTCCCGGTCGACGGCACGCGCGTGATGACCTCCCGCGAGGCCCTCGCCGCCAAGGCGGCCCCGAAGACGATGGCCATCATCGGCGCCGGCGCCATCGGCGTGGAGTTTGCCTATTTCTTCAACGCGTTCGGCACGAAGGTCACGCTGATCGAGATGCTCCCGCAGGTTTTGCCGGTCGAAGACGAGGAGGTCGCGAAGGTCCTCGAGCGCAGCTTCACCAAGCAGGGCATCACCGTCCACACGGGCACGAAGAGCGAAAACATCCGCGTCGGCGACAAGAGCGTGAAGCTCGACCTCGTCAAGGACGGTGCCAAGACCGAGCTGGAGGTTGAGACGGTCCTCGTCGCCATCGGCATCACCTCGGCCCTCGACGGACTCACGTCCGCCAAGGTCAAGCTCGAGACCGACCGCGGCTTCGTGAAGGTCGACAACAATTACCAGACCAGCACGCCCGGCATCTACGCGGCCGGCGACATCCAGGGCCCGCCGTGGCTCGCGCACGTCGCCTCGTTCCGCGCCGTGCAGGCGGTCGAGGGCATCTTCGGCGTCACCAAGCCGAAGCAGGTCGGCATCTTCCCGGGCTGCACCTACTGCCAGCCGCAGGTCGCCAGCACGGGCCTGACGGAGAAGCAGGCCAAGGAGAAGAAACTCGACTACAAGGTCGGCAAGTTCCCGTTCACCGCGGTCGGCAAGGCCGTCGCGTCCGGCGACACCGAGGGCTTCGTGAAGGTCATCGCCGACGCGAAGACCGGCGAGATCCTCGGCGTGCACATCATCGGCAACGAGGCCACTGAGCTCATCGCCGAGTATGGCCTCGCGATGAACCTCGAGGCGACGGTCGACGAGATCCACCACACGATCCATGCCCACCCGACGCTCTCCGAGGCGCTCGGCGAGGCGGCGCTGGCGACGCTGGGCAAGGCGATCCACACTTGAGCGGAGCTAATTTCACCACGAAGGCACGAAGTTCACGAAGGCCGGCGATGCGCCGGCCTTTTTCATTTTCCCCCCTTGGGACCCGCGGGCAGGGCGGTCAGCCGGTCGATTTCGTTGGGGTCGATCTTTAGGTCGACGTGTGGGATTTCGCCCGGGAAAATTTCCGCCGGGGGTTTCGTGTCGGGCTGTCTCATGAGCAGCGCCACATCCCCCATCATCACGGATCGGTGCTCGCGATAGAGATGGCTGGGCATGCCGCAGTCAGTGCCGTTGGCGACGGCCCGGTAGAACCGCTCCTTTTCGTCCCGCCCATGCATCTCCCACAGCACGAGGAGCACCGATCCCGCAACGGCGACACCAGCCCCGCACTTGGCCAGGTGACGCATGTAGGAGTCCTCCTTGCCCTTGACCGGGCGGCGGATGGCGACCTGGTAGCGGCTGCAGACGGAGGCGGCCGGCGAGGAGAGCAGGGCGAGCCGCTCGCTCACGGACAGAGCCTCAAGGTTGTGGACGCTCTTCTTGCAGTAGGTGCAGAAGCGCTGGGTGTCGGAACCGGACATTCCTTCCCAGGATTTCGGACAGAGCAGGGTGGGGATCAGGAGCATGGATGCGGGTAGTTACCCACTACCACGCGACAGCATGGAACTTCTTAGGATTTTTCCCGCGACGCTTGGGCATCGGAGACTTTCTCGAAGGCCGTGCCGGCCCGGCACAGCGGGCACTCGTCTGGTTTCCAAATACCGAAGGACATGCGCGCGATACTCTCCAGCTGCATAGCTTTCTCGGCGGCGAATTTATCGGCGGCGTCGCCAAAGATGATGAGCGCGCCGCAGGCGACGGGTTCGGCGCCGCATGCGAGCAGGTCGGTGTAGGTGCCTTTCACGGCGGAGCCGGCGCTGATGGCGTCGTCGACGATGGCGACGGACCTGCCGCGGAGGCGTTCGCGCTGCGCGGCGGGCACGAGGTATTTGATGGGGAAAAGGCCGGCGGCGGCGGGTGGCTCGATGCGGTCGGCGTGGAAACTCTCAACGCCCAGATCAGCGCCGATCATCTCCGCCAGCATTGCGCCGCCGGTCACCGGGCCAACTACGGCGTCGATCCGATGCGCGCCCAGTTTGCGGGCGAGTTCGCGGACGAAGGGCTGCAGACGTTCCCGGTCGGCGAAGAGAGCGTCGAGGTCGAACCACCGTTCACTGTGGTAGCCGGACTCCATCCGGAAGTGCCCGCGACGGCCGGCGAGAAGCGCGAGGAGGGCGGCCTGCATCAGCTGCCCGCCGGGACGAAATTCACGGCGAAGGCCGCATACACGAGTGCTGGATGGCCCTTGACCGTCGGCGGCTTGAATTGCCAGTAATGCACGGCCCTGAGCGCATTCTTCACCAGGAGCGGAGAGGCGGCCGAGTCCACCCGGGGCACCCGCACATGTCCCTGCTCGTCGATGTAGAGGGTGACCATCACGCTGTCCGCTTTCCCGCCGGTCGGCACATAACCGTCGGGAAAATAGGGCAGCGCCTGGCGCAGGGGTTCGAGCCGGTTGTCCAGGGCGGCCTCGGTCACCGGGTGATACTTGAATTCCGGCTCGCCGCCCGCGACCTCGAGGAGGCGGTGTTCCATGGCGTTGAAGCTGTTCATGGCGACCGTGAATTGCGGACGGAACTCGTAGCCGAAATTGAAGCGCGACGGGACCGCGATGCCCTTGAAAACGAGCGGGCTGTAGCGGGTGTCCTTGGCGTTGCGCAGCAGCGCCTCGCCGAAATACTTCTCCGTGTAGGCGACGAGGAGGTAGTCCGTGGCGTTGCCCTTCTCGTCGAGTTCGACGCAGACGGTGGCGTAACCCTTGGGAATCGCATCCGAGTAGGCCTTGCCGGGAAAAAAGAGGCTGACCGGCGGCTCCGAGGGGGCGAGGCCGCCTCCGCTCAGGTCCTTCCCGGAAATCGGCGGGTAGTCCTCAAACCGTGCACTGTTCACCGTCATTTTCGGCAGCTCCACGGTCTCCTCAGCGGCGGGGGCGGGCACGGATGGCACGACGGAGGTGTTTTGGGCCAATCCCGCGACCGTGAAGGCGAGCCCGGCAGCCACACCAGCCAAGGGAAGGAATCGGGCTGAACTCATCGGGTGAGGGGCGGTTGGTGGCGGGCGGGCATTAGAGCCCTACTTCGCCAAGGCTACGTAGGGCATTTTTCAATCGGCTTCAGATTGAAAAATGGTGCGAGTGCCGGGAGTCGAAATCGGAATTACCAAAAATGGCAACCCACTAGATTTGAGCATGTTTCCGGTTTTCATAGGAGAACAGGTAATAGCCAACTAGGCAGGGATTGGCAGGAGTGGGCAAGATACTGCATGGATTCGGGCAGGAATTAGACAGGAATTGTGGAGAGGGGGCGGGGGGGTGCGATTAAGGCAGGTCTTGGAATTGTGATTCGATTTAGTCTCTACCGTTGAAATCGACAAAACGTCCCCGCGCGATGCTACCTAAAATTACGTAGTATTCCCGCGTGCCTCGATTCGCAACGGTTGCGAGTAACGACGTATGAAAGCGACACCCATCGGCGCAGCTATGAAGAACCTCAACGGCCAACTTGCACTAGTCGTCAGCCCTGAATGGAAGGATAGACTCGTTAGTTTGTTGGCAGCCTCCGGCGTTCTAGTCATTCAGCCCGCGAGGCGGGATAGTCGCCTGCACGGTCATTATGTCATCACACAAGGCACGGAAGATGACTTCGTGAAATGGACCACGCAGGTTTGCCGGCTGAAGTTCTAGGCCGGCGTGAATTGACTCCCAATCGGCCTGCAAGCATCAGATTGATATGACCTCTACGTCAAAACTGACAGGTTGGCAAAGGCTCGGAATTGTTCTGAGCGTGCTTTGGTTAGTTCTCGTTGGAATAAAAGCCACCGGCGATTATGAAGATGCCGCAAACGGAGGAAGGGCACATGGGTTCGCCGTTTTCAAAGATGCCACCACCGGTCGGACATACTCCTATAAGTCCAGAATAGAGGTGGGTAAGATTTTGAATCTAGAGGAACTGGATGCTATGATTCAGGGAGCCGGCCTAACCTTGGGTCATGTAATAAAAGGTCCAAGTGGACTAAAATATAAATGGAATGAGCCAACCCCGCCGACTCCGGACGACGTTGCCGCTATACAAGAGTATGAGTTGAATTTGAGCAAAACATCGCCTCCTAAAATTAAAGGCGCTTTCGACCCTGACGCATATTTAGCCGGTGTTACTACAAAATGGCATTCAGAGGAGCCTGTAATTAAGTCTGAAAAATCCCACGTCGATCTTCTTGCGGAATTTGAACTGCCCGCAAACACAGCGATAAAACGAGTGGTTGTTTCGTTGGACATTGGCGACTTGATGCTGGCGGCCGTGTTACCGTTACTTTGTTTCTGGGTCGCATTCTTTGCGATTGGTTGGGTGGTAGCGGGCTTCAGAAGGACTCAAAATCAAACTCCGGTTTGAAGTTCATACTGCCCCAATCGGTTAGTCGCTGTCCCCGCTTTTGACCAAAAGGGTGGGCGCGAAGCCGTCCAGTTCGGCAAGCAACGCGGCTTTAGGCGCGGGACCGTTGAAATTCACCTGCAAGTTTACGGAGGTATTTTGAATTGCCGCCCGGCCATCTAAGCCGGTGGCTTTGTCCATCAATATCCCGAACGCAACCGGCAGGCTATGCGGGCTAATTCTCCCCTCTCGGATTGCCCGGCGCAGTTCAAGCAATGCTTCCCCTGCGGTGGATTGAATCTCTCGGGAAAGGGCGGTGCGCCATTCCTCGGCCCCAACATCATTTTGCATGAGCAAGCGGATGACCCGCTCGGACACACCGGGATATTTCGCCATCAGGTCGCGCTTGCTGAGGCCGGCGATTGCATCGGTAGCCACCTTAACGAGTTTGTCTTTGGATATTTTATTACGTGCAGGCATAGGTCGGGGAGTTGATCGGTGTTGATTTTTGTTAGTCGTGCGGGATTTCCTGACGGAAGCTAGGCAACAGAGGGGATGTTTTTAACCGTTTCGTTGCCAGAGGTGGATTTGGTATCGTTGCCTTTTTTACTAGTGGCGTAGAGTGAGGGCAGGTGAGGAAACGATTTCGTTTCCAGTTTCGTTGCCGTTCATTGCTCGTTGCGCGCCATAAAGAGAAAACGAGCAACGAGACTCATGCGGTGGATGATTCAATCAGTTCATATTCCCTCCCGTTTTTCTTCAGCCAACCGGCCTTAATGGCCATTGCCGCGAGCTTGGAAACCCGAGGCTTGGAGATGCCCATTGCCTCAGCTAGATCGGAACAAGAAACCACTCCATCCCGGAGCCATTGGCGCAACTCATCCAGTGGCGACATGCGCTTAAACGATACCTCTGCCTTGCCAGTGCTCCCCCGCAGGAAAGTTAACTCGATTGGCTGCGTCTCGTCTCCGCTCCCGTCGCGGTTTTTGGTGAACACGGCGAGGAACCTTGCCCCGTCAATATCGTTTCCGGTTGAGGGCTCCGTCAGTCGGACAACCCAAGTGGCGGCGTCCTCCCGTCGCGACGTTCCCCGCATATGAGTGCCCGCCCGGCCTGAATGGTGGACGATAATGACGGCTATTCGGTGCCGGCGTAATGAGAGCAACCAAGGCAAAACCTTTTCCCACGCGTCCGCATCGTTCTCGGCAACGCCACTAAAGAGACAGCTCAGGTTATCCAAAACGACTACCTGAGTCTTGGTTTCAATGAGGAGCTTGGAGAGGGATCGTTGAGTGTCCGGCTGGGTTAGGTTAAAAGCCTTCCCGGTCTTTTCAAAGTAGCGCTCATGGTTCAGGAAGTGGATTGGCGCGGTTGATGTCCGGAGGGCGTTGTCGCGCTCCTGCATAGTGTCGAGGGGCATCTCGCCGTCGACGTATAGCACCCTGCGGGGATGCATGGCGCGCCAAGGTCCAAAGGCAGAACCTTCTGCAATGGCGCGAGACAGACCCAGCGAGAACCAAGTCTTTCCCAACCCACGCGGACCGTAAACATAGCCTAGCGAGCCCTCCCGTAGCCATCCACCAAGGTATGTCTCCCGCGATATGATCTTAAGGCCGGATAGTTCCTCTCCGGACAGGAGGCTGGCTTTCATGTCGTCAGCCTGGCTTTTGCTTGTGGCTAGTGTCCGGAGGCGTTCGACACGCTCTAAGACCGCAACAGGGTCTTGGTCTAGGCTGTGACATCCTTCCATGATCTGACTGGCTTCTAGGGCCATTCCTCGCTTTGCAGCGGCCCATCCCAACCGCCTCAACATAGTGCCAAAATGAGCGGTCGTTGGCTGTTCGTTTTGGAGCGCTATTAAATCGGCCAAGGGGGCATCCGTTTTATCTCCTATCTCTATTAAATTCACCTCTCCTTCCCGGTGTGCCGCCATCTTCACTTCGCCCCAAATCCCTCTTAGTCTCTGGTCCGTGAAATGGTCTAAACCCACGCCTTCACAGCGGTTCAATCGGGCGGTCAGTTCATCGCGGTCGTATGAGTTGAGTAGATTTGAAATCACACCCCTTTCAGATTCAACGTCAGCCGTTCCTGTTGGCCTGGGGATTGTGGTCGGTGCGTTCATCATTTGCATGGCTGCGTCCCTCCCTTCGGAAAATTGAGGCGATTCCATCGGGCCACAGATGAAGCCGCTTGGACTCCCGCCCGGAGATCACCTGCGAGGTATCGCTTGGTTAGACCTATCCAGTGAGGAAGCGGGACAGGCTGGACGCGTTTATCTGCGGCGCTCATGCGCACCCCCGAGTGAGTTCGTCGAGGTGTTCTCGACGGAAAATTATTTTAGATCCGATGCGGGCGCATTTGACGCGCCGCGCAGTGATTAATTCTCTGAGTTTTCGCGGACTGATCCCGAGGTAGGCGGCTCCCTCCATACAACTCAAGTGGACAGGAGGGTTAGTGCGGATAATAGCTGCCTTTTCGGCGGCGAGTCGGTATTTGTTAGCCGGTTCCGTTCCGGCATTGGATGCAGTGGACATGACGCCACGCTGCATATCTTGGCATCCTTGTCCGAACGCCGCATCACATATTTTATTTCGATTTGTCTGTGAGATTCGCGGCCATGGTCGTAAGTCGTCTCTCAAGTTTTTCCCGGAAAGCAGCGCGCACATCCGATGGCCTGACTGGTGCGCTTTTAGGTGAGGTGAGGCGGGTCTCGGCTTTTGCTTGTCTATTCAGTTTTGCAACAGACGCGGTAATTGCGGGGATTTTTCTTCCGAGAAATTCTTCACCGATTTTATCGATAACAGAAGGGCTGGAGTTTGAAATTTGATCGTTTGCCGGCTGGATCATCCGGCGCAGGCGAACGCCTTTTTTTGCGGTAGGGTTCGCAAATTTGTATGCAAGGCTGTCTGGATCGGCTATCGACTTATCACCGGCAAAAAATTTGGTCATCGCCTTAACGTAGCGTGACACGGTGGATTTCTGGAAGTCCGGTAGTTTCCGGATTGCGATTGTCTCAGGCGTATCGGGTTTCATGCCTTGGCGGAATGCGTCCACAGTCCAAAGCATTTGCATCACTTCCTCGCGTTCGCAGTCGGCCTTGCCTTTGTCGCGAAGACCCGGCGGAGGATTGCGCATACCAAGGCCAGTTAGTTTCTCGATGCGTTTCTGATTCTTCTTTTTCTCCCACCAAATCAAAGTCGGGAAACCGTTTTTTGTGGGATTATGTGTTGGGCCAATCTTCGCGATCATTGCACCATTATTATCAACCAGAACGTCAACGAACCTAGTCGCCCACCATGCAAGCCGGAGCAGTTGACTTGCGGCAAATTCATCGCCGGCACTAGCTTTCTGAAAGAGAGTTGTCGCATGGCTGGCGCAAATATCGAAAGGATTCGGCTGCTTGTGAGCAGGTTCTCCGGATGCGGCCGCCGTGCCGTGTCTTTGTTTCTTAGGGCTCATGCGAATTGGACCACCTTCCCGGCCTTCGCGGGCGGCGTGATGGAAAAATATGCCTCAGCCTGAGCCTTTGAACTGAGCGCTCGGTAATGATCGAACAGAACTTGGTCGCTGGCCTTGTGTCCGAGCAGGCGGGAGGTTTCCAGCGGGTTGCCGTGCATGGCGTAGTGATAGGAGCCAAACGAATGCCGCATGGCGTTGGCTTCCCATTTCTTGAATCCGGCGAACTTGAGTAGTTTTTTGAAACGCTGTTGGTGGTCGTTGTAGCTGGCGTTGCTGGTCACCTGACCTGTGCGCTGTGGCACAAGGGAAAGCCAGCGCAGCGCGATTGCCGGAATTTCAACGTGCCGGATGCGGCGCTTCTTGGCGATTTTGGCCCCGATGGTGACAACCGGGGAAGCCTCGGCTAGTTTCACGTTATCCCATTCAAGGCGCTTTAATTCCTCCGTCCGCAGTCCACAGAACAGCCCGAGGGTAACAGCCCCGAGCAATTCAAGTTCGGGATGCGCCAGCGCAGCATTGAGCAGCTTTTCCGCCTCGGCTGGCGTCAGGATGCTTGGCTCCTTGGCTTCGCCGTTGCCCCCGCAAAGCTCCTTGCGGTCCGTGTCGGTCAGGGCGTCGAGGGGAGAGAACGGAACATAGCGCCGTTGTGCGGCCAACTTGAAAACCTCCCCGATCACCGCGAGATAGTTTTTGTTAGACCGGGAGCCGATTTTTAGGCCGTTGAGCCACTTCTTGATTTCCTCGGCTGAAACCTCGGAAGCAATCCGACCCTCAAACCCGTTGGCGAATTTGTCGGCCCGTTGCTCAAAGTCAGCGTAACTCCTGGCCCTCAGGTCGCCCCGTTCATGCCGTTGGGATTTGCTGGCAATCAATTCGTCAACCACCTCGCGCACGCTCTTGGTGCCGCTTTCGGGGCGAATATGTTTAACGGCAAACCGGACGGCCTCCCCGATTGAGATGCCATGCTGGCGAAGCAAGGGCAGGCTGGCCCCGATCTCCTTGCGCTCTTGCTCAGTGATGGAAAAGAAATCATGGCCCTGCTTACGATACCCCGCGAAGGCGTTTTCCGCCCATTCCTGAGCACTAGCACGGTCTTTGAACTGCCGGCGCTCCTTGAGCCTGCCAGTGACCTTGCCGGGGATCGAAACGAGGAAGGAGCCGCCGAATGACTCGCCAGAGTGGAAGTTTAGAACCTCACGAATCCGAATGCCGGATTTCTTGGGAAACTCCCACGACTTGAGCGCTGTTGCCGTTGTCGTTGCCATAGCCTGCAACCTAACGGCACCTCCCTGCCTAACTCAACCTCAAACGGACAGGAATTGGACAGGAATTGCTATCGTTTATCGTAAGTCGTTGTTTGATATGGTGCGAGTGCCGGGAGTCGAACCCGGATCAGCAGCTTCGGAGGCGGCTACACTATCCATTGTGCTACACTCGCAAGGAACCGAGCGGACAGCTTTCGCGGGTGCGCCGGCTTTTCAAGCTGTTTGTGGGGCTATAGCGGCGGCCCAGCTGGAGCTGGGCCTTCCACGGGAATGCAACTCAGTGTGCGACGTGAACCGTCGCCGTCATCGGTTGCCCGATTTCCTTGAGCAGGTCCTTGAACCACGGCTGGGTGGTGTCGAAGGCCTTGCCGCCCTTGATCCGGGGAAATTCGATGGCGCGCAGCTCGTTGCCGCGTTCCTCGTCGTGGCCGATGAGGCCGGTGACGCCGTTCTTAGCGCACTCGACGGCCTTGAGCACGCAGGTGTCGATGAGCTTGAAGTCCTCGTCGTTGGCGGGCGCGGAGCGGGCGAAATAGCCGCTCTTCTGGACGAGGGTCTTCTCGGCGCCGATCATGGCCGCAAAGCGCTCGGCGAACCATTTGCCGGGATTGATGGTGTCAAGGCGAACATGGCCGAAGGCGTCGCGGGCGACTTCCTGGCCGCGGTCGGTCAATTCCTTGATGATGCTGTCAAGACCGGCGCCCTCGCTGATGAACAGGTTGATGTTGCCCTGCTTGTCCATGAGCGCGCGGAGGCGCTTGGCCTCGGCCTCGATGTCGAGGGCGAGCTCGGGAATGTAGATGGCGTGGACGCCGTAGCGTTCCTTCGCGAGGCCGATGGCGGGGACCCACTGCTTTTTTGCCAGGGTCTGCTGGTAGGCCTGGGCGGTGGCGGCGGTGAGCCAGCCGCAGTTGCGGCCCATGACCTCGTGGACGATGAGCATGCGCGCGCTGGCGCCGAGCTCGGTGACGACGTTGGAAAAGAATCGCGCGCCCTGCTCGGCGGCGGTGACGGCGCCGAGGCTCTGGCGGATCGGGATGATGTCGTTGTCGATCGTCTTGGGCAGGCCGATGACGTTGAGCTTGTAGTTGTGTTTCTCGAGATAGGCGGCGAGGTCGGCGGCCGTCGTGTTGGTGTCGTCGCCGCCAACCGTGTGGAGGATGTCGACGCCATCCTTCTGGAGCTGCTCGGCCGCGACGGTGAGGGGATTCTGACCTTCCTTGACGAGGCCGCGCTTCACGGCGTCCTTGACGTTGGTGAGCTTCACGCGGCTGTTGCCGATGACGCTGCCGCCGTATTGCTTCAGCACGCCGGCCGCGGCGCGGATCTCAGGCGTGACCTTGATGTGGTCGCCGAGGAGCAGGCCCTTGTAGCCGGAGCGGTAGCAGATGATCTCCCAATCGGGGCACTGCTGCGTGTAGTGCAGGATCAGCTGGCCGACGGCGGCGCTGAGGCAGGGGGCGTGGCCGCCCGCAGTGAGGATCGCGACTTTCTTTTTCGGGGTGCTCATGGTTGGGAGCCACGAGTCCAGCAACGGACGGGGGGAGGATCAACCCCGGAGCACCCTTATGCCGCGGGTTATTACTTTTTCTCCGCCTGCATATGACGGTGAACGAAGAAGTAGTAGATCGCGCCCAACACCGCGAGGATGCCCGCGGCCCAATACGTGATGGAGTGCAGCTCGCCGTTCATGAGCGCCTCGTCCTGGCCGGCCTTGATGCCGAGCCAGCAAAGCACGCCGCACCAGAGACCGGAGCCGACGATGGTCCAGAGCGAGAATTTCCAGTAGTTCATCCGCACGATGCCGGCCGGGATGCCGATGAGGTGCCGCACGACGGGCAGCAGGCGCGAGGCGAAGACGCCGAAATTCCCATACGCGGCGGCCCAGCGCTCGGCCTTCTCGACCTTCTCCGGCGAAATGAGGAAGAACTTTCCGTATTTCAGGACGAGCGGGCGGCCGGCCACGCGGGTTGTCCAATACATCGCGGTCGCCCCGAGCCAGGAGCCGAGGGCGCCGGCGAGCACGATGCCGAGCAGGCTCATGTTACCCTTGGTGTAGGCGAGGTAGGCGGCGGGCGGGATGATCAGCTCGCTGGGCAGCGGTAGAAAGGTGCTCTCGACGAACATGAGCAGCACGATGAGCGGGTAGCCGCCGGCCTCGAGGGAGTGCGAATACCAGTCGATGAGGGGCTTGAAGAGGTCGTGCATAAACAAAAAGGGCGGGCGCGTAAAAACGCCCGCCGGGGAAAGATCACCGATTAAACGTCGGCCTTGGTCTTGCGGAGGCCCTGCACGCGGTCGCCTTCCTTCCACTGGCCGCGCTTCTTGAGGAGGGCCACGCGCTCGAAGCGCTTGAGGACATTGCGTTTGACGGTGAGACCGCCGCCGCCGGCAGATTTAAGGCTGTTGTGCTGGGACATAAAGTGGGTCGGGTTAGGGATGTTTCTGACTTATGAAGGGTGCGGATGTAGAGTTCGCCATAGCCCATGACAAGTATTTTTCACCCACGTTTTCCGCCGCGACCTCGATCCACTGCGGGGTGGAGTAGGGATGGTGGCGGTGAACCCAGGAATTCAGGGCGGAAGCGTTGCCCGGCAGGTATTTAAACCAGATGCGGAATTCCTCCGCCTGCACCATCTTCCCTTCCGAGTGATAATACGAAGTGACCGGCCCGTCGACTTGGGCGCAGACCGCATGCCGGGCCTCGACGGCGCCCCGGGCCAGACGGTTGGCGTCGGTGCGGAGGGAGGTCGTTGTCCAAGCCACGAACATGGAGGCAGTTTCGCCCGCCCGCGGCCGGGCCGCAAAGCCTAAAAAGCCCGGTCGGGGCGGCTTCAAATTAGCCCTTGACCATCCTTTTTGCCGCCGTAGGCCTATCCGTTCACTTATTTCCCGAACGCCACCATGAGAGACGAATACATCCGCGAAGCCCAGAAGGTCATTTCCGACCCGAACGTCCTGATCAACGTGATTTCCCGTCGCGTGAAGCAGCTCCGTCGCGGCAGCCGCCCGCTCGTCGAGTCGCTCGAGAAGCTCAGCCCCGAGGACGTCGCCCTGCGCGAGGTCATCGAGGGCAAGATCAGCTACGAGCTGCACGTCAGCTGAGCCGGTCCGCCGGACCGGGCCGGGTTTATCCGAAGCGAGGCATCCGCCTCGCTTCTTTTGTTTGCCGCGCCGCCTAACACGCGCATCACTCCCTGTCGCCCATGTCCGCCAAGTCGCATGATTCCGCCCGCTACACCGAGCTTCGCAACTCGAAGGCGCTGCGCGACTATTTCATCCACGACAAGTTCGAGGCGGGCATCAAGCTGGTCGGCACCGAGGTGAAGGCCATCCGCGCCGGCAAGGCCCAGATCACCGACGCCTTCGCGCGGGTCGAGAAGGGCGGCGTGTGGCTCTACGGCGCCTTCATCCAGGAATACGACCACGGCGGCCCGACGCAGCATGCCCCGCGGCGCGTGCGCAAGCTGCTCCTGCACGAGAGCGAGATCCATAAGCTCCAGGTCGCCGTCGAGACCGGCGGCAAGGCCATCGTCGCCCTGCGCATGTATTTCAAGGAGGCCCTGGTGAAGGTCGAGATCGCGACCGCCACCGGCAAAAAGCAGTTCGACAAGCGCGCCGACGTCAAAAAACGTGAGCAGCAGACGGAGGCGCGCAAGGCCCTCAAATTCAACCGATGAAAAGCAAACAGCCCAACAGCGTCTCGGTCCGCGTGCCGGGCAGCACGTCCAATTGCGGCGCCGGCTTCGACACGCTGGGCCTCGCGCTGAACGTCTACAACACGGTCACGCTGACGCGCGGCGATTGGCGCGGCGCGCAGCCGGCGACGGATCGCGACACGGCCGGGCTGAACATGGCGGATGAGGCGGCGGCGCTATTCTTCGTGCGCGCCGGCGTCGAGGAGTTCGGTTACACGCTGAGCATCACCGGCGACGTGCCGATGTCGCGCGGGCTCGGCTCGAGCGTCACGCTGCGCGCCGGCGTCGTCGCCGCGCTCAACGAGATGGCGGGCGCGCAGCTCACCAAGGACGATCTCTGCAGCCTCGTGACCCAGCTCGAGGGCCACCCGGACAACGCGACTCCGGCCGTCATCGGCGGCTTCTGCGTGGCGCGGTGCGACGCCCACACGGGCGAGTTGCTCGGCGTGGTGCGCAAGCCCATCGGCCGCGACCTGACCTTTGTCGTGGTGTCGCCCGATCAGGAACTCGAGACGAAGAAGGCGCGCGGCATCCTGCCGAAGGAGCTCCCGTATTTCGACGCGATCAAGAGCGTGAACAGCGCCGCCTACGTCGTCGCCTCCATCCTGACGGGCGAATACGACCGGCTGCGCGATGCGGTCTGTGATTTCCTGCACGAGCCCTACCGGCTGCCGCTCATCCCCGGTGCCAAGTCTGCGATCGAGTCCGGCGTGAAGGCCGGCGCGCTGACGGGCTGGCTCAGCGGCAGCGGCTCGAGCGTGCTCTGCGTCGCGCGGCCCCGGGTCGCGGCGAAGGTCGGCCGGGCGATGGTCGCCGCGTTTGCGGCGCAGAAGCTTCCGGCGACGGCCCGCCTGCTGCAGGCCGACAACAAGGGCCTAGCGGTTGTGAAACGGCGAAGCTGAACCGATCACGGCCGGCGGATGCGTGTCGGGCCAGTATTTGACCACGTGCTCGGCCAGCGTCTTCCACTTGAAAGGCTTCCGGACGACCGCCTTCAATGACGGCACCCTGGAGAGTTCGCGCTGCGTGAATTTCAGCAGGTAGGCGGTGATCATCACGGCGGGAATCGAATCGTCGATCTTCTGCACCTCGCTGATGAACTGCAGGCCGTTCATCGCGGGCATCTGGTAGTCGGTGATGATGAGGCCGACGTTCAGCTCCGGCAGCGCCCGCAGCGCCTCGGCGGGTTTGGTGAATCCACGGATCGGGCAGGCGAGGTGTTCGCTGAGCAACTGCTGCAACAGGTCGATGTAGGCAATCTCGTCATCAACCAGGACCACTATCTTCTCATCGGATTGAGACTGGGGGTAAGTCATTGGAGAAATCCTGCGGCCCAGGCAGGGCAGATACACCTAGATTAAAAATGCGGGCCGTAAAGCGGATAAATTAAACGGTTGGCGATAAGAAAGGCGGGCGTTTCCCGGTGGTCCGGGCCCGGATTGACAGACCCGAGCGCCGCCGCACGCTCCCCGCATCATGGTGCACGTGGTGTTGTTCGAACCCCAGATCCCGCCCAATACGGGTAACATCGGCCGCATGTGTGCCGTGACACGCTGCCGGCTGCACCTCATCCATCCGCTTGGCTTCGAAATCACCGACAAGAACCTCAAGCGCGCGGGCATGGACTACTGGCATTCCCTTGACGTGCATCATCATGCCGACTGGCCGGCCTTCAGGGCCAGCGCGGTGGCGCCGAGCCGGCTCTGGCTTTTCACCACGCACGCCACGCAGACCTTCTGGGATGTGTGTTACGCGGACGGCGACGGTCTGGTGTTCGGCAACGAGGAGGCGGGTGCTCCCGATTGGCTTCATGCCGAGTTTGGCGACGCGCGGCGGGTCAAGATTCCCCACGGCAATGCGGCGCTCCGGTCCCTGAACCTGTCAACGGCGGCCGGCATCGCGACCTACGAGGCGCTGCGGCAGACAGGCTTTGGCGGCGCCTGAGGCGGCCGGTCGGTTCGTCAGCCGCGGCGGATTTCCGAGCCCTTGAAGCGGATGATCGTGCGGTAGACCTTCTTCACCCGGCAGGTGATCTTGCCGGTGGTGAGATCCACCGACTCGGGAATCTCGATCCGGTGCACGTCGACGACCGCGTGATACCCGCGCTCGGAAAAGATGTCGATCAGCATAGCCAGCGCCTCGGGCTCGCTGAGACATGGATCCTCGCTGTTGATGTTCGAGTGACCGGAGAGCGCATGCCGGGTGACGATCGGCATCATCTTCTTCTCGATGAGCGTGACGACCCGCTGGAAGAGCTCGGGATGGTTGAGCTCGTAGCCGTCGAGCCGCTTGACCAGCTCCTGCCGGGCGTGGACGACGATCTCGCTCGCCAGCGGCAGGGTGCGCAGCCGGTCGAAGGTGCGGGGATCGAGTTCCAACGAACTCTGATACTCGAGTTCGTTGACGATGTTCTCCTCGACCTCCGCGAGCGGGCCCTCGGCATTGATCAGGTGGTAATAGAACAGGTCCTTGAGGGAAAGCAGTGCGTCCCAAGTCTGCTCCTTGAAAACCCGGTAGCGCCGGCGCGCGAGCGCCTCGTCGAAGTCCGTGGCGCGCTCCTCCTGCAGCTGGCCCTGGCCCGTGCGGCGAACCTCCTCGTTGTGCGCCTTGACGTTGCGGCCGCGCTTGAGCTGGCGGGCGACGGACTCCTTCTCGTCGACGAAGAGGACGACGATCTGCATCACCGGCTGCCGGAAATGCATGGCCAGCGGCGTGCCGTAGAACTCGCGCCAGAGCTGGGTCATGTTCTCGTAAAGCATCTTCAGGCACTCGACCTGCACCTTCGTGCGCGGGAAGCCGTCGAGGATGACGCCGTCGCGATACTCCGGCTTGAGCAGGCGGCGCAGCAGCACGGCAAGCACCTCGCGGTCGCCGATCATGTTGCCGGCGTCCTTCACTCTTTTCATTTCCGGCGTGTCGAGCAGCGAGCTCATGACGATCGGCTCGCAGGTCAGCCCGCGGGTCTTGGCGATGAACGCGGTGTTCGTCCCCTTGCCGGCGCCGGGCGCGCCGCCGAGCAGGATGATCTCCTTCGGGAAGCGCAGGTGCTGGCGGCCGAAATGCGATTCCAAGTCGGCCCAGATGGGCTCGAAGATGATCTGCGCGTCCTTGATCTCAAGGTCGAGTGAGGGCGCGGCGACGGGAACGGGAAACGGGGCGGAGGTGTGCGGGACTTCGCTCATGCTAGGGTGGGCGGAGCCTACGCACCGGGTTTCGCCTGAGGCGACAAAATTAGAGTCGGCCGGCGAGAAACGGGTCGAACCCGCCGTCGGGGCGGCCTCAGGCACCCTTGCGCGGGAGGACCCGGGCGGGGGTCTCCATCTGGCCCCGGGTGACGCCGAGTTGGTTGATGAGCTTCAGCTCCCGCCACAGCTCCGCGCCGCTGACCTGGCCGCCCAGCAGCTGCCGGTAACGCTCAACCGTGCGGCCGACCTCGGCGGCATCCTCGGTCAGAAACTCGACCCGGAATGAACGGGCGCCCAGCGCGACGAGCCGCTCGGCGTATTCGGCTCCGGTCTGGGCCCGGCTGTTGTAAACCGTGTTGCGGCAGCCGGCGTCGGCCTTCAGCGGATGCTCGGCCCCGACGCGGTCGCGCAGCGCCACGCGGTGCGAGTCACAAGGCCGCCCGCAGTCGTGGTAGTCCTTGCCGGTCGAAAGAAACGCGCAGAACACGCAGTGCTCCATGTGAAACATGGGCATGTGCTGGTGCAGCGTGATATCGAACCAGCTGCCCGGCGCGTTCTGCAGCAGCGCCTCCAGCTGGCCGATGTTGAGGTCGTAGGAGGCGGTGACGCGCTCGAGCCCGTGATGGGTGACAAAATAGTCCGCCGTCCACGGGTTGGCCACGTTCAGGGAAAAATCCCCGCGCAGCCGCCGGCCGGCAAAGGCCTGCAGGTGGTCGTAATTGCGCACGAGGTAGCCGTCGGCCTCGCACGAGAGCACCTGCTTGATGATCCATTCCTCGCCGGGCTTGAACACGCGCGGCGCGGCGACCCAGATGGAGGAGGCCGGTTGCGAGTTGAGAGACGAGGATTGGCCGTCACTGGCCGCGCCGGCCTGCAGCTGGCGGAATTGCTGCACCGCCTCGCGGTAGTGCTTCGGGTTTTCGAATTCGCAGTAGATCGTGCGCGCGCCAGCGGACCACGCGGCCGCCAGCTGGTGCAGCTCGCGGATGACCACGACCAGCTCAGGAGTGGCGGTGGTGATTTCGGCGGACGTGAAGGCCGGCAGCTGGAAGTCTGTCGCCAGTTGCCAGCGCTGCGGCGCAGCGCGCTGCGTCTCGAGTTCCAGGGCAACCCGCCGGCGGAGTTCGTTGAGCTCGCTGACGGGAAGAATGACTTCGCCCTCGAGTTGATTCTGCAGCGTGCCGAGCTTGAACGGGGTGCCGCCGAGCCGGCCGAGCTGGTCGGTCAGGCGTTCCGTGCTGAGCGGCTGTTTCTCGGCGCGGGCCAGAGGCACGGCGGAGTCGGCCTGGGCAACGTGGCCCTCGCGGTCGCGGGCGATGAGCGTGAGCGGAGCGCCGGCGTGACCGTGGACTTCAACGGCGATCTCGCGCCGGAACCGGATCTGGTCGCCCTCGAAGGTCTGCCGGACCCGCTTGTCGAGCGCCGGGTCGTTGGTCTTCCACACGCGGTCGCCGACGTGGACCCGGGCGAAGTTGATGTTGCCTTCGCCAAACTTCAGCACCACCTCGCCGCGGCGTTCGTCGAGGTAGTGGATGCGGCCGCCCTCCTCCTTTTCGTCGGGCCGGCCGGCGTCGAACACGATGCCGTCGCCGGGCTTGGCCGGGCCCTCGAGCTTGAGGCTGACGGTGTCGCCGCCGATGTGGCTGACGCGGCCGAGGTAGACACCGCGCTTCGTGCCGAAGCGGGCGTGGGCGAGTTCCTGGTTCTGGACGCCGCGGAACCAGCCGGTGTAGAGGCCGCGGGAGAACCCCATTTCCAAATCGTAGAGGGAATCCTTCCGCACGGTAGCCATGACGGTGTCCTCGGGGGACGGCGAGGGGCCGAAGATCTCCGTCATCACCTTGTCCAGGGCGGTGCGATAGACGCGCGTGATGTTGGCGACGTATTCGGCGCTCTTGAGCCGGCCCTCGATTTTCAGCGACGCGACGCCGGCGCGCACGAGGTCGGGGAGCACGTCGAGTCCGGAGAGGTCCTGCGGGCTGAGCAAATAACGGCGGTCGCCGAGGTCGACCGTCTTGCCATCGGAAACCAGTTCGTAGGGCATGCGGCAGGCCTGGGCGCACTCGCCGCGGTTGGCCGAGCGGCCCCCAAGCGACTCGCTGGTGAGGCACTGGCCGGAGTAGGCGACACACAGGGCGCCGTGGACAAAAACCTCGAGTGGCATCGACGTGTCGGCGGCGAGTTGGGCGTCGCGGATGGCGGTGATTTCCTTGAGAGAATTTTCCCGGGCCAAGACCACGAGGTTGGCGCCGAGCCCGCGGGCGAACTCCACGCCGGCCGCGCTGGTCACGGTCATCTGGGTGGAAGTGTGGATCGGGAAGTCCGGCGACAGCGATCGGATCAGCCGGCAGATGCCGACGTCCTGCACGATGGCCGCGTCTACGCCGGCGGAGATGATGGACCTGAGGTATTCGGCGGCGGAGACGATCTCATCGGCGAACACCAGCGTGTTGAAGGTCACGTAGCCGCGCACGCCCCGCCGGTGGAGAAACTCCATGAGCTTCGGCAGGTCGGCGACCGTGAAATTCTTGGCGCGCATCCGGGCGTTGAAGCGCTCGAGGCCGAAGTAAATGGCGTCGGCGCCGTTCTCAACGGCGGCCTTGGCGCACTCCCAGTCGCCGGCAGGCGCCAGCAGCTCCGGCCGCACGGGCGCGGAGGCGGAGCGGGAAGTCGGGGAGATGGTGTCAGGAGCGGCGGGCACGGGAAATATCTGGCGGTGGAACGGGGGTGGGGCAACGCCCGAACTCAGCCCACCGACTCCACCGCGGGTTCGTTTTCCGCAGCGACGACGGGAGTGGGGGCACCGGACACCCGCAGGCGTCGGGCCAGGAGAACGGCGGCGCCGAGAAAGAGCAGCGACAGCCAGCCCAGCCGCGGGTAGCCGGTGATGTGCCCGGAGCCGTCGCTGCCGACCAGCATCGCGGCTCCGGCGGTGGCGAGGCCGGCGGCAATCTGCTGCATCGCGGAATTCACGCTCATGAAACCGCCCCGGTAGCGGTTTTCCACGCTGGCGGTGATCATCGCCATCGAGGGCACGAAACGGCCCGAGGTGAAAATCATGTAGGTCGTCGTGACAGCCAGCACCACCCACACCGGCGAAGGTGGCAGGTAGGTCACGCCCAGTGTCGGTATGGCCGAGATCAATGCGAGCCAAGTGAAGACGAGCAGTTTGCCGTGACGGTCCGCCAGATGACCGAAATAGCGTGCGGTCACGAAGGTCGCGGCGCCGCCAAACAGGTAGATCAGCCACATCTCTGATTCCGGCAGGCCGACGTTGGCGACCATGGACGGCGTCAGGTAGGGATAGATCAGCGAGCCCGACGCGGTGAGCGCGGCGATCAGGGCAAAGGCGCGATGGTGGTTGGTATGGGTCAGGATCGTGCGCATCTGCTCCCAGGCGTCATGCGCCGTCCCGTGGCCGTGTGGGAGGAGGCTGGGCAGGCTGCGACTGGCGGTAAACAGGATGCCGGAGCCGAGGCCGACGATGAGCAGGAAAGGCGCATGCCAGCCGAACCAACGGGCGAACATCAGGCCGATCGGCAGGCCCAGGATCGAGGCCAGGGAGAATGAGGTCATGATCACGCCCATGGCCCGGCCGCGGCGCTCAAAGGGGATCACGTCGCCCACAATGGCTAGGACGACCGAGCCGGCCACGCCACCGAAACCGCCCGCGACGGTGCGCGCCAGGAGCAGCATGAAATAGTTGGGCGCCAGGGCGCAGCACAGCGTGCCGAGCACGAACCCGCCGTAGAGCACGAGCAGGGCCCGCTTGCGGTCGAAGCGGTCCATGAAGAAGCCTGCTGCGAAGCCCGCGACGCCCGCGCTGAAGGAGTAGGAGGAAACGAGAAACCCGAACTGGGTCGGGGAGATGCCGAAAGCCCGCATGAACTCCGGGCCCAGCGGCATCATGATCATGAAATCCATGATGTGCGTGAACTGCACCGCGGCCAAAGTGAACAGCAGCAGTCGCTCGTTGATGCGTGGAATGGGGGCGGAGCCGGACATGGAGCGGGAAACAGTTCACAGTTTCCCGGGTTGCGCAAACTCAGCTTGGGGCCGACCCGGAAGCCGGCCGGAAGGGTGCGGCCGACATATTGGCCGGGGTGGGGCCGACCACGGCCCGCGCGGCTTCGGCAAAGAGGGCGGCGCCCGGCCCGAGGTGGCGGCGCCGGTGGCGGACGAGGGCGATCTCGCGGGAGGGTGTGACGCCGGTGAACCGGCGGAAGATCAGGCCTTCGGGGTCATTCGCGCTGCGCGCGCTCTGCGGCAGCACGCTTACACCCAGCCCGAGAGCGGTGAACGATTTCACGGTCGCGAGCTGACCACAGCGGTGACCGATGCGCGGCTCGAAGTCATTGTCGCCGCAGTAGAGCTGGGTCTGGGAGGCGAGCGTGGAAGTGTCACCCAACATGATGAAGGTTTCATCCCGCAGATCGGCGAAAGTCACGGTGGCGGACGTTGCCAGCCTGTGTCCGGCCCCCACGGCGAGCCACAAAGGCTCGCTATAGAGTTTTTCGATCAGCAGGCGTGGTTCATTGAGCGGCATTGAGAGGAGGGCCCAGTCGAGCTTTCCCTCGAGCAACAACTCCACCAAGGGTCGGGAGAAATCCTCTTGGGTGTGCAGATTCAAATGTATGTCGTTGGCTCGACAATGAGCTAGGATAGCCGGCAGAAAGAAGGGAGCGACCGTCGGAATGGCCCCGACGATCACGGTGGGGCCAAGCAAGGGGTCACTCTTCAGCTCACCCATCGTCTGCTCCGCCTCATTAAGAATCCGGCGAGCCCCGTCCATCAACGTCTTACCCGCTTCGGTGAGAACGGCTTTACGACCCATGCGGTGGAAAAGCTTCTGCCCAAACTCTTCCTCCAGATTCAAAATCTGCTGGCTGAGCGATGGCTGGGACACGAATGAGCGCTGAGCGGCCTTCGTAAAATTGCCTGTCTCAGCGACTGCCAAGAAGTAACGGAGTTGGTATAATTCCATAGGAATAACAGATAGATTCGATAGAATCTAAGTATTTTAACTATTGCAAGCAGTGCCGTATAGTCTGCTCAGACACCAAGACCGGTGTCCCAAGCAAAACACCAACCAACCAATTCCTATGAAGACCAACACACTCAATGTCATCCTGGCCAGCATCGCTCTTAGCACTGTCGCCCTGATCGCAGTGACCAAGCTCGCTTCCAGCAACTTCGAGATGTTCCCGATTGTCGTTAGCTACACGGCGGTGGCCATCCTGGCCGCCCTCGCTCTCTCTGACTATCGCGGCAGCGCCAAGGGCTACTCCGCCCGCTAAGCAGCTTTTAAGTCAGTAGTTCGTGTGCAACAGAGGCCGTGGGCTGAACCCCCGGCCTCTTTTTATGTCTGCGTTGGACGGTGATCCGCGCCATTAGACAAAACTCCCCCGCCGTGCCGCTCTTCAGGAAACAACCCCCAACGGACTTCATGGAGGCGGCGCATGCAAACGACACTTGGCAACACTGGTTCGAGGCCTACGGCCCCAAGCTACTCTTTTGCGCCCGGCAATGGACCCGTTCCCTGGCCGATGCGGAGGACATCGTGCAGGAGGCCTTTGTCCGCTACTGGCGGCACCAGCGGCAGCTGCCGGGCGATCCGCAGGCCCTTATCATCACTTCCATCCGCCGCGCTGCGATCGACCATGCCCGACGCGAGACCCGGCGGTCGGTCCGCGAGGAAAAAGCGGACGGCGGCTTGGAGGAGCGCGACAGCATCTTCGTGCCGCAGCCGGGCGACGACGCGGAGCGCCGCGGTGAAATCGAGGCGGCGTTGCAGCAGCTGCCCCTCGAGCAACGCGAGGTCCTGGTCCTCAAGATCTGGAACGAACTCACCTTTGAGCAGATCGCCGAGACGCTCGCCATCCCGCCCAACACCGCGGCCTCGCGTTACCGCTATGCGCTGACCGCATTGCGCAAAGCCTTGAAACCCGTCTGCCATGGATGAATCCTTCCACGAACTCGAAGCCGAGCTGAAGTCCCTTCAGCCCCGCGCGCCCTCCGCTCACTTGATGAGGGGCATCGCCGACGAACTGCCGTCCGCGCCCGCCACTGCGCCCAGGGCGCGGCTCCGCTACACCACGTCGACGAACCTCCGTTCGTGGAAATGGCTCGGATGGCGCGCTGCCGGCCTGGCCGCCGCGGCTGCGGTGATCGCGACCGCCGGCCTGATGACGCTCAAGCGGATCAAGGCCCCGGTTGCCGGCGCCCTGGTCACCCAGGTGGTGGCCAACAACCCGCCGCCTTCGGAGACATCGTCACTCCGCGACGACTACCAACCCGTCGCTGCCACCAATGTGCTGTATGATCTCAAGGACGAGGGTTTGGTGAAGACCGGGGACAACTCCGACGCCCGCCGGGTCCGCTACCGTTACCTCGACACCTACACTTGGAAGAGCCCCAAGAACAACGCCTCGCTGAAGTGGAGCGTGCCGCGCGATGAGATCCGCCTCGTCTCCGCCACCCTGAACTGAATTTCACCGAACAATCCAAAACATCATTCCCCATGATCTCCTACCGCAATTATCTCCTGCCTTTCTTGGCTGTAGCCGCGCTGGCTCCCCAGGCTTGGGCCGACAAAGACGTGGTGCTCCGTCGCATCGACGTCGATGAGCCCCGCGTCATCATTCACAGCAATACCGACGGCCCGGCTGAAAAGGAAAACGTCACCTACCTCGGTGTCATGACCGGCCCGGTCGACCGCACCCTGAGCGTCCAGCTCGGACTGCCCAAGGACATCGGGCTGGTCGTCGCCAGCGTCATGAAGAAAAGCCCCGCTGACGACCTGGTTAAGCGCGACGACGTGCTCACCAAGTTTGACGACCAGCTGCTGATCGATACGCACCAGCTCAGCGTGCTCGTCCGCGCGAAGAAGGATGGGGATGAGGCCAGGCTGACGCTTTTCCGCGAGGGCAAGGAACTGACCGTGAAGGTGAAGCTCGGCACGCACGAGGTGCCCAAGGGGACCAATGCGTTCTTTTTCCAGAACGGCGGCCCCGGCTCAATCGACCTGCAGGGTTTCATGGGGCAAGGCGGTATGCCGGGCCTGGAGCGTCTGCGCGAACTGCCCGGCATGGGACCGGACGACGCCCGCGACGTCCTCCGGATGATCGAGCATGAGCGCGGCAATTTCCTTTCGGGCCCCGGTGTGCGCATCCGCAGCCGCGCCGGCCAGGGCTCGACGATCGTCGACCTGCCCAAGAGCAACATCTCCTATTCGGACGACGACGGCTCGATCGAGATCAAGTCCGACGACGGCAAGCGCAGCATCACGGTCAAGAACGCCAAGGGCGACATCGTCTTCCAAGGACCGATCAATACCGGCGAGGAGCGCAAGAAGCTGCCGCCCGACGTCATGAAGCGCTTGGAGAAACTGGAGCACGACACCATGAGTTTCGAGGTTGGTGGCGACTTCAAGACCGAGACGGTGCCGCTCCCACCTGAGCCCGCGAAGACCAAGATCGGCCGCGACCTCGGTCGCGACTCTGACCGGGCCCAGCATCGACTGCAGAGCCCGTTCTAAACAATTCAGCGCGGCGGTTGCCGCGCTGCTGTGTGTGCCGGTGTGTCGGGGCTGCGCGCCAGCGCGGCCCCGATCCGCTTAGGCGGCAACCTTGCCTTCCTCCGGCGGATTGCGCTTCAGGATCGCTGCGACAATCAGGGATATGATCACGCCGACGCAGAGCACGATGATCGGGGTGGAGATGGCATAGAAGCCGGGTCCGGAGAATTTCCGCATCATGGCCTCGGCCTGCTCCATTTTGTCCTCGCTCAGGCCTTTCTCGGCCCATTTTTCGCGCATCAGCACGACCTGGTAGTCGAAGAAATTGGGGTTGATGATCTTGAAATGGATGTAGGTGTAAACCGAGCTCATCAGGCCGGAAAAAAGCGAAATCAGCGTTCCGGCGCCGACGCCCTGGCCGTAGGTAAGATACTTGCCCTCGTTCTCCTCGCGCACGGCACGGATGCCCAGCCACAGCACGACCACATTGATCACCAAGGGGACCCAGTTGAAGTATTGGCCCGTGGCCAGCTTGTCCGTCTGAAATCCGAGGAAAAACATCAGCAGGCTGAAGACCGCCTGGCTGAGGGTGAGTGCGACCGCGTAGATGAATTTTGTGCCCATGCGAGGACGTTGCGCCGTCCAGGCCGGGCCGACAACCGCAGAATGACCGGCGGCATATGGGCCGGATGAGTGGTTTGACCGGGTATTGTCCCGCGGTGTGAGGGTGACCAGCGTGGCGCCCCAGCCGCCCGACATTTCGTCGCCGGAGGCGAATTCCTCCACGAGAGGCGACCGCCGCAACAGCGCGTGGACCGTGACGCGTAGCGCGCCCGTGCCCTTGCCGTGGATCACGCGGACCCGCCGCAGGCCGCGCTTCCGGCATTCGGCGAAGTAATCGTCCAGCAGGGGAGCGACCTCGGCGGGGCGAAAGGTGTGCAGATCAAGTTCCCCCGATATCGGGATGGCGATCGGCTCCGTGGGAACTTCATCCGGCATGCCGGCCATTGTCGGCGACGCGCGAAATTGGGCGACAAAAAACCCGCCCCTTTCGAGGCGGGTTTTTCACACACACACTAGCAAAGAACGACTGACGACTAAATTCAGGATTTCACGATGTGGACCGGCTGGCCGCTCTTGGCCGGGACCGACTGCTCGACGAATTGAGCCCTCAGCAGAGGCAATTCGGCGACGAAGACGGCCGGGGCCTGCGCCTTGAGGCGGAGTTCATCGAGGCTGGCGTTGATCTGCCGCTCCACGGGCAGGGTGGCCGGAGTGGTCACGACGTAGGTGGGAAGAACGACGACTTCGGAGTCTGACTGGATTGAAGCGGCACTGGCGCTGGCGGCGAAGACCGCGAAACTGGCGAGGACGAGGAGAGAATTTGTTTTCATGATAAAAGCGTTGTTGCCCTACATACACGCAAGCCATGTGCCAAGTTGCAGGACGCGGCGTAAGTGACTGTCGCTTGGAGAGAAGAATTTTTATTGGGCGTTTTAGCCCTGCGGTGGCATCGCCGCATTGCGACGAAGATGAAATCCGTCGTTCCCGCGAATGGGACGGCGGGGTCATGCATGACCATGACTTCCGTCCCGGCGAACAGAGTGGCGCTCGGTGCGCTGCGGTCCAGCCTGAGGGCCGACAACTTCTTCGAGGAATAAATCCATGCTCAACATACAGGCTGTGACCAAACGCTACGGGACCTTGACCGCCCTGGAGGGCGTGTCGCTGCAGGTGGAAACGGGGGAATTTTTCGGCCTGCTCGGCCCCAACGGCGCGGGCAAGAGCACGCTGATGTCGCTCGTGGCGGGGCTGCGGCCGGCTGATGCCGGCACCCTCACGCTCGACGGGGCGGAACTCAGGTCGGCGGCGGGCCGCCTCGCGCTCGGACTCGTGCCGCAGCACATTGCGCTCTACCAGGAACTCAGTGCCGAGCAGAACCTGCGCATCTTCGGCCAGCTCTACGGCCTGCGCGGTGCCGTGCTGCGCGAGCGCGTCGACGAGGCGCTGGCCGCGGTCCAGCTGGCGGACCGGCGCAAGGATCCCGTGAAGAATTTCTCCGGCGGCATGCAGCGCCGGCTGAACCTTGTGGCCGCGCTGCTGCACCGGCCGAAGCTGCTGCTGTGCGACGAGCCGACGGTCGGCGTCGATCCGCAGTCGCGCAACGCCATCTTCGAATACCTCGAGCGGCTCAATCGCGGCGGGCTCACCATCATCTATTCCACCCACTACATGGAGGAGGCGACGCGGCTGTGCTCGCGCATCGGCGTCATCGATCACGGCCGGATCCTCGCGGAAGGCACGCTCGACGAACTGCTCACGCGACTGCCCTTCGAGGAGGAGATCCGCTTTGCGGCGGGGGCGCCGACCGAGACGCTGACCGCGGCGCTCGCGGGGCAGGGCAACCTCGAGACGGTCGACGGGGTGCATCGCTTCCAGCCGCGCGCCGACTACCGGCTGTCGAGTTTCTACACGCTCACCGAGTCGCTGGGCCTGCCCGCCCGGCTTTTCACCAGCCAGCGCCCGACGCTCGAGGCGCTGTTCCTCCACCTAACCGGCCGCACCATCCGCGAATAACCACTCCCATGCACATCCTTCTCACTCTCCTCGGCAAGGATTTCGCCAATCTCCGGCGCAATCGCGGCGCCCTTGTCCTGACCTTTGTCGTGCCGATGGTCATCATCTACATCGTCGGCCTGGTGTTCGGCCTGGGTCGCAGCGACAACGGTCCCAGCGGCATTCCCTTCGCGGTCGTCAACCAGAGCGACAACCCGGCGGCGCAGAAACTCGTTGCGGCCCTGCAGGCGGAAAAATCGTTCCGCGTCATCACCACCTGCGCCAACCCTGACAAGACCACGCGGGCGCTGTCCGAGGCCGACCTGCGGCCGATGATCCGCGACCGCAAATTCAGTTACGCGCTCGTCATTCCTCCTGACGTGGTCAGTGACGAACGGCTCGGTCTCCACCTGAAGTTCCTTTCCGACCCGCGCAACGACATAGAAAGCCAGATGGTCAACGGGCTCCTGCAGAAGACCATTTTCTCCAACGTGCCGCAGCTGCTCGGCCAGGCGCTGCAGGCCCGGGCGAAGAAATTTCTGGGCAGCCCGAAGCTCAGCCAGTTCAACCATGGCATCGCTAGCACGGTTGCCCAGGCTTTCGGGGGCGACCCCGCAGTGATCGAACGTGACATGCAGCAGGGCAACTTCGGTCTCGATGCCCTCGGCTCTGGCAGCGCCGCCACCGGTGGAAAAGGGGAGCCGGCGGGCGGAGACATCTTCTCCAAGCTCGTGAAGATCGACGCGGAGCAGGTGGTGGGCAAGGACGTCAAGAGCCCGGCGGCGACGCGCATTGTGGGCGGCTATGCGGTCATGTTCCTCCTCTTTGCGCTGAGCAACGCCTCGGCGGCGTTCTTCGACGAGAAAAACTCCGGCGTCTTCCAGCGGGTGCTGTCGACGCCGGTGACCCGCGCGCAATTACTCTGGAGCAGGTTCCTTTACGGGGTGCTCTTTGGCCTCGGGCAGCTCATGGCCCTCTTTTTTGCGGGGCACCTGCTCTATGGCGTCGATGTGTTCGGCCATCTGGGCAACCTCATCCTGGTGTGTGCCAGCGTCGCCGCCGCCTGCACGGGCTTCGGCATGCTGCTCTCGGCGGTCACGCGCTCGCCGGACGCGGCGCGCAGCCTGGCCACGCTGCTCGTGATCACGATGAGCGCGTGCGGCGGCGCGTGGTTCCCGATCAGCCTGATGCCGGACTTCATGCAGCACATCGCGCACTTCACGATCGTCTACTGGGCGATCGAGGGTTTTGGCGCCGTGCTGTGGGCGGGGAACAGTTTGGTCCAACTCCTGCCCATCCTGGGCGTGCTGCTCGGCACGACGGCCGTCGTGATGACCATCGCCATCTGGCGCTTCAACCGCAGCGCGATCTTTGAGTGATCGGGTCCGGTCCGCCGCTCAGTCCGCGGAATGCGGGGGCGGGGTGGCGGGTGGGGGTGGCGTAGCGGGTGCCGGCGTCGTCTGCGGGACGGCGCCGGGCAGCTGGCTGGTGGCGCCGGGCGGATGAGTTGGGAACTTCTTGGGCGGCGGCTCCTCGTGCTCTTCAATCGCCCGGCGGACCTCCTCTTCCACGCCGCTGGCCGCCTTCTTGAACTCGCGGATGGACTTGCCCAGGCCCTTCGCCAGCTCCGGCATCTTGTTTCCGCCGAACAGCAGGAGGACGATCAGCATGATGATCATCATCTCGGAGCCGCCGATACCATCGAGAAACGCGCAGGGGAAATTCATGGGGCGATTAAAACGGTCCGGAGCGGGGAAAGTAACTCAAAAATGAGCCGTCGGCTCAGCCAAGGTTGATCTCGACGTAGAATTTCTGGGTCTGCCCCGGCGCCACGCTGTGCAAGCCGACCTTGGTCTCGGCGGCATTGGGCGGCCCCATCCAGGGCTCGATGCAATAATACGGCGAGTTCTCGTCCGCCGTCCAGGTCACGACCGAGAGATCGCGCGGGCTACTGTTCGCCATGCCGCTGCGGAAGAGCAGTCGGCTGCCGCCCGGAGTCTCGGTCACGGCAAAGACCTCCCGGCGCAGGCCGGTGTGGATCAGGTCGATCAGGTCCTTGTTGCCGAGATTTTCCCTCGGGCCGACCCGCGGGCCCGCAATCAACCCGCCGCGGTCGTCACGGACCAGATGCTTGGTGGCGGTCGTCTCCAGGATGTAGTTCTGGCGCGCGCGACCGGGGCTCCAAGGCAGGGTGAAGTAGAAATGATGGCCGGCGGACCACGGCATGGGCTTGTTGCCGAGATTGGTCAGCTGCAGTTCGACGAAGACGCCGACCGGGTCGAAACGGTAGCTCACCACGAATTCGTAGTCGTAAGGGTAGGCGGCCTGGGCCGCCTCATCGGGCAGGAACTGCGCGGAAAAACCGCCCTCGTCGAGCCGCGTGGTGCGGAATTTCCCCTGGCGGGCCAGGCCGTGCATGGGCATCGGCCGACGCACGCCGTCGTCGGCCCGCCAGTGATGAATCTCGCCCTGGTCGAAACTGCGGCCGCTGAACGGGAAGAGGATGGGATTGCCGCCGCGCACGCTGGCGATGGCGTCGAGGTTTTCCACCTCCGGCCAGTAGATGATGTCGCGCACGCTCCCGTCGCCGAGGGTGACGTTCCAGTTCATCAGCCGCGCGCCCAGTTCCGGGATGGCCAGAAACGAGGAGGCTCCGACCTGCCATTTGAAAATCGTGTGCCCGAGATACGGGATGCGTTCCATGGGCCCTTGGTAAATCAGAAAGACGCCGCGTTCCAATCCAAACTCAGTTAATTTCTCGGAACCGGCGCGTCGGCTTGAAAGGCCCGGGGCCGTTGTAAGTGCAGCACGCTTGCGTGCCGCCGGACAAACCGTAGACTGTCAGTCCGATGTTCCAACCTGGCATAGTCCTCGCCACCCTCTTCGCCGTGTCCGTGACGGGCTTGGCGGCCGAACCGGTGGCGGTGCCGGCGGTTCCGGTTCAATCGGCGAAGAAGGCCCTGGCTTATGTGATTCCGGTGCGCGACGAAATCAATGAACCGACCTTCTACATCCTCCGGCGCGGGCTCAAGGAAGCCATCGAGCAGAAGGCCGACGTGGTGGTGCTGGACATGAACACCCCGGGCGGGGCCCTCGATGTGACCTTCGAGATCATGGAAGCGCTGGACAAGTTTCCCGGCCACACGATCACCTTTGTCGACAAGGAAGCGATGTCCGCCGGCGCCTTCATATCAGCCTCGACGAGCGAGATCTACTTCGCGCCGACCGGTGTTATTGGCGCCGCGGCCCCGGTGCTTTCGACGGGGGCTGACGTGGACAAGACCATGAAGCAGAAGATCGTCAGCTACCTGCGCGCCCGGATGCGAGCCAGCTCCGAGGGCAAGGGTTACCGCGGTCAGGTCATCTCCGCGATGATCGACGAGGACTACGAGCTCAAGATCGGCGACAAGGTCCTGAAGCCCAAGGGCGAACTGCTCTCGCTGACCGCGACGGAGGCGCTGGAGAAATACGGCGAACCCCCGCAAGCGCTGCTGGGAGCGGGCAAGGCTGCGACGGTCGAGGCGCTCCTGACGGACAAATACGGCGCCGGCGGCTACACCGTCCGCCATTTCGAGGTAACCTGGTCGGAACGGGCCGCCCAATATCTGAATGCGTTGGCGCCGATCCTGATGGGCCTCGGGCTGCTGGCGCTCTTCATCGAATTCAAGGCCCCGTCACACGGCGTGTTCGCCGGCATCGGGGTGCTGCTCCTGCTGGTGGTTTTCCTGGGCCACTTCGTGGCGGGCCTTTCGGGCCATGAACCGGTGCTTCTGTTCAGCCTCGGGCTGGTGCTGCTGGCGGTGGAACTGTTCCTTTTTCCCGGCACTGCTTTGCCGGCCCTGCTGGGCGTGGGCCTGATGCTGGTCGCGCTGGTGTGGGCCATGGCGGACTTGTGGCCGGAACAGCCGTTCAATTTCTCGGGCGGGGTCCTGCTACAGCCGCTCACCAACCTCGGGTTGGGGCTGACACTGTCCATTGTGCTCGGGGCGATCCTGCTGCGCTACCTGCCCAAGGGCTGGATGTGGGACAAGATGATCGTGGGTTCCGCGATCGGCGGTGCCGCGCAGGTGGCCGGGGGCGCGCCCGGTGCGGCCGGCGGGCTGGCGGACCTCGTCGGTCGGCGTGGCGTGGCGGTTACGGCCCTGCGACCCAGCGGACAGGTCGAGATAGACGGGCACCGGTTCGAGGCGACCGTCGAGGTGGGCGCGGTCGATTCGGGCGAGGCCGTCGTCGTCCGCGGGCGGACCGATTTCGCGCTGATCGTGCAGAAGGCGGACGCATGAACGCGATCGCCATCCTTTTTGTCGTCGGGGCCCTCTTGCTGGCGGCCGAGGTTTTCCTGCCCGGGGTGATCGCCGGCATCGCCGGGACGATCGCCCTGTTTGCTGGCAGCGCGCTGGCGTTTCGCGAATTCGGCTTTGCGGGCGGGCTTGTGGCCAGCGGTGCGGCTGCCGCGCTGGTGGTGCTGATGCTTTACCTTGAACTCGTCGTCCTGCCCAAGACCGCTTTCGGCCGGAAAATGGTGGTGCAGTCCACGGTGAGCGCCACCAGCCAGCCGCTGCCGGCCAGCCTCGATGACGTTAAGGACAAGGCTGCCGAGGCCCTGACCACCCTGGCGCCCAGCGGCTATGTGCTGGTCGACGGCCGGCGCTACGAGGCGTTCTGCCAGTCGGGTCTCGCGCCCAAGGGCGCGACACTGCGCGTGGTCGGCGTCGACAATTTCCGCATCATCGTAACCCAAGTCTGATATATTTCTATGAACTCCATCCCGCTGGTCTTCCTTATCCCGCTCCTCGTAGTCGGCCTCATCATCGTGGGCGTCTTCCTCTCGTTCATCGGCGTCTGGCTCAAGGCCCGCCTGAACGGCGCCCCCGTGGGCATCCTCAACCTGCTGGGTATGCGCCTCGGCGGCGTGCCCTACAGCCTCGTGGTCGACGCCCGCATCACGGCGGTGAAGGCCGGCATCGAGGTCACGACGGACAAGATTTCCGCGCACTACCTCGCGGGTGGCAACGTGGTGCCGACCGTGCAGGCACTCGTCGCCGCGCAGAAGGCGGGCATCGTCCTTGATTGGGATCGTGCCTGCGCCATCGATCTGGCGACGAAGGGTTCCGGCAAGTCCGTGGTCGAGGCCGTGCGCACCTCCGTCGATCCGAAGGTCATCGATTGTCCCAATCCGGAGAGCGGCCGCAACACCATCGACGGCGTGGCAAAGGACGGCATCCAGGTGAAGGTGAAGGCCCGTGTGACCGTGCGCACCCACCTCGACCGCTTTGTCGGCGGCGCCAAGGAAGAGACCATTATCGCGCGCGTCGGCGAAGGCATCGTCTCCACCATCGGTTCGTCCGAGAACTACAAGGTCGTGCTCGAGTCGCCCGACCGCATCTCGAAGACCGTGCTGGCGCGCGGTCTCGACGTCGGCAGCGCGTTCGAGATACTTTCGATCGACATTGCGGACGTGGACGTCGGCGAGAACGTCGGCGCCAAGCTGCAGGAGGCCCAGGCCGAGGCGAACAAGAGCATCGCGCAGGCGCAGGCGGAAATCCGCCGCGCGGCCGCCGTGGCGGTTGAGCAGGAGATGAAGGCCCGCGTGCAGGAGATGCAGGCGAAGGTCGTCGAGGCGCAGGCCCAGGTGCCGCTCGCCATGGCCGAAGCGTTCCGCTCCGGTCGGCTCGGGGTGATGGACTACTACAAGATGGAGAACATCCAGGCCGACACGGCCATGCGCGGTTCCATCGCGCATCCTGACGCCAAGAAGTAATTCCTCCCCTGCGCCTTTCCATGGACTGGGTCAGTCAACATCTTCAGCTGATAATCGCCGTCGCCGGCGCGTTGGCATGGTTCATCAATCAGCAGAGACAGAAGCAGGCCGGGAGCGACGCACCGCCTGCGGAGGATAAATCCTTCGAGGATCCCGACCTCGCGGAACGCACGCGCCGCATCCGCGAGGAGATCCAGCGGAAGATCGAACAGCGGGCGCGGGGCCAGACTCCATCCGCACCGGTGGCGCCTCCGCCGGTCCTGCCCCAGGTAGCCGTGCCAAAGCCGGAACCTAGGCCTACGCGGGCCGCGATTTCCCAGCTCGAGGCCCAGCGCACGGCCGAAATCCTCGAACAGCAGGCCGCGCTGGCGGAGCAGCTCCGCCTCGCGGACGAACTCAAGGCTTCGGTGGCAAGACGCACGCAGTTTCAAACCGAGGCCGCGGGCAAGGAAGAGGCGGCGAGGACGGCCGTGCGCAGTGCGCTCGGCGACGACTTGCGCGACCCGGCCGCGCTGCGGCGGGCGTTCATCCTGCGCGAGGTGCTGGGGCCGCCGGTGGCCTTGCGCCCTTAAAAGCGAAAGGCCGGCGTGAGCCGGCCTTGTCTGTTGATGGGCGGGGAACGACGACTGTCGGCACTCAGTCGGTGGTGATCGTGAAATAGCCGTATTCCTTGATCGGAACTTCTTTCCTCTGGCCATTGATCTCGATCGACAGCTTCGAGGGATCGTCGACGGTCACCTTCAGGTTGCTGCTGTAACGGATGAGCTTGGTCTCGCCAGGTGTCATCGGAACCAGCCCGGGGAAGAGGACTTGGTTGTCGGACAGGCGCACGACCTTTACGCGCACCGGGCCGCGGGCGATCAGGGTGAGGGAATTTTCGCGGCTGTCCGCTGCGGGCTGGGCCGCCTGGGCCGCGACCTGCGACTGAGGCGCGGTCGCGGGTTTCGCCGCGCTGCCAGAGAAGATGACTTTGACGACGAGAATGATAGCGACAACGACGACCAGCGCGCCGCCGCCGAGCAGGCCGAACTTGAGGAGCAAGGCCTGATCCTGCGCGGAGCGGCCGGCCGGGGCGGTCTCACCGGCTTCCGTATTTCGCGTGGTGTCGCCGAAATCGACGCGACCGAAAACCTCCCGGTTCTCGCGCCGGCCGGACTTGCCCTCGCCAGCCGGGGCAGCGTTGAAATCGTTGACAATGCGCTCGGGGTCGAGCTCGAGATAGCGGGCGTAGGCGCGCAGGAAACCGCGGATGTAGAGCGGCGGCAGGTCGATGTCGAAGGCGTTGGCCTCGAATTTCTGCAGATAGTCGCCGCGAATCTTGGTGATTTCCGCGGCCTCACGGACGGAGATGCCTTTGCGCTTGCGCGCCTCCTCGAGCCTTTCGCCGATGGTCTGCATGGTGCTGTGTTAAGTGGGTTTGGAGGGTTTTTGAAAGTCTAATCGGGACTCAGGGCTGATAGGTGTCGAGATCGACGAGGATTTCGCGCGGCGACGAACCGTTCTCGGGACCCACGATGCCCTTCTCTTCCATGATCTCCACGATGCGGGCGGCGCGGTTGTAGCCGATGCGCAGCTTGCGCTGGAGCATCGAGGTGGAAGCGCGGCGGGTCGAGCGGAGGACGTCCAGGGCCTGGGCGAACAGCTCGCCATCGTCGCCCATGTCGTCACCGCCCTCGTCGTCGCCGTCCTCATCCTCGTCCTTGGAGTCCCGGTCGATCTGCTGCTGGACGGACTGGGCGTATTGGGGCGGGCCGTTGCGCTTGAGGAACTCGACGATCTCCATGACCTCCTCGTCCGCGACGAAGGCGCCCTGGGCGCGCACGAGGCGGGAGGTGCCGGGGGGCGAGAACAACATGTCGCCGCGGCCGATCAGCGTGTCGGCGCCCTTGACATCGAGGATGGTTCGGGAGTCGACCTGCGAGGCGACCTGGAACGCGATGCGCGAGGGGAGGTTGGCCTTGATGACGCCGGTGATGACGTTCACCGACGGACGCTGCGTGGCGATGATCAGGTGGATGCCGGCGGCGCGGGCGAGCTGGGCGAGACGGGCGATGCTCGTCTCGATCTCGGCGGGCGCGACCATCATGAGGTCGGCGAGCTCGTCGATGATGGCTACGATGTAGGGCAGCCGGTCGGGAATCTCGATCTCCTCGGCCACACCCTCAAGCTCCGCCTGCTGCTCGGCCGGCGGGAACTCGTGCTTCGGGTCCTTCTTGCGATTGTTGAAGCCAAGGATGTTTCGGACGTTGGCTTTCGCGAAGATCTGGTAGCGCTGTTCCATCTCCCCTAGCAGCCATTTGAGCGCGGCGGGCACCTTCTTCGGCTCCGTCACGACCGGAATGAGCATGTGCGGCAGCGTGTTGAAAATCTTCAACTCGACGACCTTCGGGTCCACCATGATGAGGCGCACGTCCTTCGGGCTCTTCGAGTAGAGGATGGAGGCGACGATGGAATTGATGCAGACGGATTTTCCGGAGCCCGTGGCGCCCGCGATGAGCAGGTGCGGCATCTTCGCCAGGTCGGAGATGAGGGCCTTGCCGCTGACGTCCTTGCCGAGCGCGATGGGCAGTTCGGCCTTGGCACCGACCCAGTCCTCGCTCTCGAGGATTTCGCGCATGCCGACCGGCGTGGATTTCTGGTTGGGCACCTCGACGCCGACGGCGGCCTTGCCCGGGATCGGGGCGAGGATGCGCACGGACTGCGCGCGCATGCCGAGGGCGATGTTCTTGTCGAGGCCGGAGATCTTCTCGACGCGCACGCCGGCGGCGGGCACGACCTCGTAGCAGGTGATCACGGGCCCGACGTGGATTTCGCCGAGCGTCACCTCAACGCCGAATTCGCTGAGGATGCGCAGGAGGTTGGCGGCGTTGTGCTGGTGCTCCTCCTCGCTGTTGGCGCCCTCCGCCTTCACCTGCTCGCGCAGCAGCTTGAGCGGCGGGAATTCGTAGCCCTTGTCGTCGCTTTGCGGCAGGGTGACCTTGGCCTTCTTGGTTTCCTCGGGCTTGACGATGTTGAGCGCGATCTTCCCGGCGGCGATGGCGGCGAGTTCCTTGGCGCTGGTGGCCGGCTCGGCGGGTTTGGCCGCGGGGCGCATTGGTGCAGGCTTGGCCGGTGCGGGCGTTTCGACCGCGGCTTTAGCGATGGGCGGCGTGGTGACCGATTTCGGCTGCTCGGTGAATTCGTCCTCCACCTTCGGAACGATGATTTTCTTCGGCTGGCCGACCGAGAGCACGGGCGCCGCGGGCGGGGCGGCTTTCGGGGCAAGGGCGGCGGCGGCCTTTTGCTTGGCGGCTTCCTCGCGCTGCTTGCGCGCTTCATCGGCCCGTGCGGCCCTCAGCGCGGCGCGCTTCTGGCGCCACTCGGCGAAGTTGTTCAGCAGGCGGGCAAATTCCGCGGCGATGTCGTGCGTGAAGATGAACACCATGCCGAGCACGTAGACGGTGCCGAGGATGAGCGCCGCGCCGAAGACGCCGAGGCTGTCCTTCAGCACGTCGTTATAAATCACCTTGCCCAGCACGCCGCCGGGGCCTGCCGTGTAGACCGCCTTCTCCGTGGCGACAAGGAACTGCATGGCCATCAGGCCCGAGAAGGAAACGATGCAGCAGAACATCGCGATGAGCCGCGTCGTGGCCAGGGTTCGCGCACTGCGCAGATAGATGTAGACCATCCAGAGGAGGAAGACCGGCAGGAGCCAGGTGGCCCCGCCAAGCAAATCAAAGGACCACCATGAAAATTCCGCGCCGATGATACCGACCAAATTGGGTTTCACCCCGGCCGGCACCGTGACTTGTTGCTGGATGCCGTTGATCACCTCGCTCTTTCCGGCGACGAGGGTCATGCCACTTTGCGCCGGCTCATAATCGATCAGGGCCACCGCAAGCAAGATGCCGAAAACCAGGCACGCCGCCGCTGCGAGCCAATGTGGCCGATGCCTTGGTCCTTCGAAGGACGGGGCATCCTTGTCCTTTGCATTTGATCTCTCTGCTTTGGCCATTTGTGTTGTGTGCGAATTGCAGGTCTATCAGGTCAGAGGGTCAATGTAAAATGCCCCGCCAATATCTGCGCAAGCCACTTACTCACAACGATGACGCCATTTCTTCAATTTAAGCCGATATACCAGGAACGCGTGTGGGGTGGGCGCGTCCTGGAGTCGTTTCTGCGCCGCAAACTTCCCGGCTCCGCGCCGATCGGGGAGAGCTGGGAAATAGTCGATCGGCCCGAGGCTCAGTCGGTCGCGAGTGGGGGGACATGGTCGGGCAAGACTTTGCATGAGATCATGACGGGGCACTCGGCTGCGATCATGGGACCCGGGTGGCCGAAGGACCGGCCGTTTCCGATTCTGGTGAAATGGCTCGATTGCCGCGACCGGCTCAGCGTGCAGGTCCATCCTCCCGCCAACATCGCACCGCAGCTCGGCGGCGAACCCAAGACGGAGAACTGGTATTTTGCGCACACGGATCCGGGCGCGAAGGTCTACGCCGGACTGAGACCCGGCGTGACGCGCGCCAGCTTCGAGCGGGCGATCGGCGCCGGAACTGTGGAGGACTGCCTGGATCATCTGCCCGTGCGCGAAGGCGACTCCCTGCTTATCCACAGCGGGACCATGCACGCGATCGATGCAGGCAACGTGATCCTCGAGATCCAGCAGAATTCCGACACTACCTACCGGGTCTACGACTGGGGTCGCGTGGGCCTCGACGGCAAGCCCCGCACGCTGCACGTGCGGGACTCACTCGAGAGCCTCAGTGCCAACACCGCTCCGGCGCCGCGTCTGGTGCGGGGGGCGGGCGTGCTCGCGCGGTGCCGTGAGTTCACGATCCGGCGCGAAGATCTGCGGTCCGGCACCAAGTTGTCCTTCGCCGCCGGCCAGCAGGCCCACATTCTCTCGGTGGTCAAAGGGGATCTGGAGTGCGGCGATGCCAGGCTGAAGACGGGCGACAACGTCCTGCTGCCCTATGCGGGCGGATTTGATTTTGTTGCGGAGTCGGATGCTGCGGTGCTCGTGACGGAAAATTTCTCGGCGCCGTGAGGAAGAAGGCGAAGGCGCTGCTCGTCTTGGGCCTGCTGGGCGGGCTCCTCGCCATCCTTTGGGTTGTCCTGCTGCCCACGGTCGTCGCCGCGACGGTTCGCTCGAGAACCGGATTCGCGGTGCAGGTCGACCAGCTCTCGGTCAATCCCTTCACGGCGAATGTGGCGGTCCGCGGTCTGGTGCTGAAAAATCCCGAAGGCTGGCCGGTGGCTGATTTCGTCGAGCTCCGTGAATTCCGGGCGGACGTCAGCCTGCTGTCGCTGCTGGGCAACCGCTACGAGGCCGACGAGGTCGTTGTCGATATCGCCCGGCTGACCCTCGTGCGGGATCAGCGCGGCACCTTGAACGCGGTTGCTTTCAAGGAAGGGCTGGCCGGAGCCCAGACGCCGGATGGGCCGCGGCAGGCGAAGGTAAAACAGGGTTTCCTGATTCGGCATCTCGTGCTCAAGTTCGACAAACTGGTTTACGCCGACCACAGCGGCCGCCAGCCGAGCGTGAGGGAATACAACCTGAGCCTCACTCGGGACATGCGCGACGTCGACAGCGTGACGAAGATCATCAGCCCCTTTACCGGCTCGGCGCTCGGCCTGGTCAGCAATGCGCTCGGAGGGATGTTCAAGAGCAATCCCGACCTGCTCAAGGAGTTGGCCAGCCCGCTGCAGGACGCCGGCCGCAAGACCGGCGAAAAGCTGAAGGGACTGCTGGACTCGCTTGATAAGAGCCGGCCTTAGGGTATGGTGCGCGCTTCCCATGACCGAACCTTTGCCGACAGAATCCAAAGAGACCACGCCAACGCCGCCCGCCGCCGACGCGGTGGCGCAGCTCGAACAGCAGCTGGCCGCCGCCAAACAGGAGGCCGCGGCGAACTTCGACCGTTACACGCGGGCCGTCGCCGACTTGGAGAACTTCCGCAAACGCACGATCCGCGAGAAAGATGAACTGCGGCAGTTTGCCGCCTCGGGCCTGATGGAGGACGTGATTCCGATCCTCGACAACCTCGGCCTCGGCCTGGCCGCCGCGCGCCAGCAGACCGATGGCAAGTCGATCGTCGACGGTGTCGCGCTCGTGATGGACCAGCTGAAGAACACGCTGGGCCGCCACGGCCTGAAGGAACTGAATCCGGCCGGGCAGAAATTCGATCCTAATTTCCACGAGTGCATCTCCCATCTGCCCAGTGCCGAGGTGGCGGAGGAGCATGTGATGCAGGTGGTGCGGCTCGGCTACAGCCTGAACGGCCGCCTGCTGCGTCCGGCCTCGGTCGTGGTGTCCAGCGGCGCAGCGGCGGAGAAAAAAGACTAAGCCATGGCCGCCGGACAAAAACAGGATTACTACGAACTGCTTGGTGTCGCCAAGGACGCGAGCGAGGAGGACCTGAAGAAGGCCTACCGCAAGAAGGCCGTGCAGTTCCACCCGGACAAGAACCCTGGCAACAAGGAGGCGGAGGAGATGTTCAAGAAGGTCTCCGAGGCCTACGAGGTGTTGAAGGATGCCGACAAACGCGCCGCCTATGATCGTTACGGCCATGCCGCGTTCCAGCAGGGCGGCGGGGCGCGCGGGCCCGGCGGATTTTCCGGCGGCGGCGGGTTTCACGATCCGGCGGACATCTTCCGCGAGGTCTTCGGCCAGCAGGGCGGGGCCGGCGGAATCTTTGAGGAATTCTTCGGCGGCGGTGGCGGCAACGGCGGCGGCTCAGGCCGCGGGTCCGACCTGCGCTACGACCTCGAGATCACGCTCGAGGAGGCCGCGCACGGCATCGAAAAGGAAATCTCCTTCCGCAAGCTCGGCCAGTGCGGCCATTGCCACGGCAGCGGCGCCGAGCCCGGCTCCAAGCGCTCGACCTGCCCGACCTGCCGGGGCGCCGGCCAGGTCACGACTTCCCGCGGTTTCTTCCATGTGCGGCAGGTCTGCCCGACGTGCCACGGCTCCGGCAACCGCTTCGAGAAGGTCTGCGCGAAATGCAGCGGCGAGGGCCGCCTGAACGAGACGGCCAAGATCAACGTGAAGATCCCGGCCGGCGTCGACACCGGCAACAAGCTGCGCTCCTCCGGCAACGGCGAGGCCGGCGTGATGGGCGGCGAGGCGGGCGACCTCTACATCGTTGTCCACGTGAAGGAACACGATGTCTTCGAGCGGCAGGGCGATGACCTGTTCTGCGAGATCCCGATCAAATTCACCCTCGCGACCCTGGGCGGCAACATCCACGTGCCGACCCTGCAGGGCAAGGCGTCGCTGAAGATCCCCGCCGGCACGCAGTCGGGCACGACGTTCCGGCTGAAAGGCCGGGGCATGCCGCACCTGCGCGGCAGCGCACACGGGGACCAGCTGATCCGCGTGCAGGTCGAGGTGCCGACCCATCTCAGCTCGGAGCAGAAGAAAATTCTCGAGGAGTTTGTGCGGGTCAGCGGCGACACCGAGGAGCCGATGGCCAAGAGCTTTTTCGAGAAGGCCAAGAAGTTCTTCTGAAACAGACCATGCGCGTCGTCATCCTAGGGTCGGGCCGGGGCAGCAACGCCGAGGCGATCCTGTCGGCGCAGGCCGACGGCCGGCTGGGAGCGGCGCGCGTCGTGCAGATCCTCTCGGACAAACCCGACGCGGGCATCCTCGCGCTCGGGCCTCGCTATGGGGTGCCGGCGGCGTTTGTCGATCCCGCGCCGTTCAAGACGAAGCTCGAGGGGGAAGGAGAGGACCGTTTCATCGCCGCGATCCGGGCTGCCGGCGCGGACCTCGTCGTGCTTGCGGGCTTCATGCGGGTGATCAAGCCGAAGTTCCTCGCGGCCTTTGCGGGCAAGATCATCAACTTGCATCCGAGCCTGCTGCCGGCGTTTCCCGGACTGGACGGCATTGGCCAGGCGTTCCGGGCCGGCGTCAAGGAGACCGGGTGCACGGTGCATTACGTGACGCTCGAGGTTGATGCCGGGAAAATCATCGAACAGGCCCGGGTGCCGTTGGAGCCCGGCGAGACGCTGGAGACACTCACGGCGAAGGTGCACACGGCCGAGCACGCCCTGTTGCCGGCGGTCATCGCGCGGCTGAGCGGCGGCTAAGGGTCATTTTGCCGGCGGGTCCCACTCGAACACGAGGAGCGACACCGCTTGGCGGGGAAGGGGGAATTTCACGAAGGCACTGCCTTGCACGACGGGTATCGTCTCGGGAGCGCCGAGCGCGGCGAGCTTACCCGCCGAGATGAGCTGACCGTATTGCGTGTCGCTGGGTGCGATCGGGGAACGAAGGCGTTTCCACTCGGCGAAGGCGTTGCTGTGCTGTTCGTCGATGCGGTAGTGCGTCAGACGAACATCGTGCACGCCGGCGGGAAGGAGGCTGGCGGAAAAATCCACCGCCGCGTCCGGTCCGGCCACATCGTCGTCGTGATAGTGCCAGATCATCACGCTGAGCCGACCGGGTTCGAGGCTGGCGAAGCCCGCGACGTCGGCGGCGCCGCGCACGCCGGACTTCATGATCGCGTCGAGCGGCACCTCGGCCGAGCTGTGCACGGCGATCCGCCGGCCGCCCATCCGGGCGAACATGCGGAAGACATTCAGCACCGGGAGATCGACCCCGTTGCTGGCGAGCGCACGGAAGCCCGCGAAATACGGCTGGTCCTCGAACTCAAAGGCCCAGGTGAGCGCACCCTCGAGGTTGACGCCATGGCGGGCCGCGAGGTCATGTTTGCGCGCGAAGACGGCGGCGGTGTAGCTGGAATACATCGTGCCGTTGCGGTAGCCCATCTGCGGGCCCTGGCACGCGGCGCAGCCCTCGGGGTCGGATTCGCCGATGACAATGGGCTTGGCCTTGAGTTCAGGCACGGCGGCGATCATCGCGAAGCCGCGGTCGATGGTGGCAAGCTGGTTCGAGATGCCCATGCGCACATGGCCGTCGACGAAGACTGGCGAGCCCTTGGCGTGGAAGGAGAGAAAGTCTGTCGGCGTGCCTTTGGCGCCCGTGGCGTAGTTCGTGCCGGTCGCGACGTGCTGGAGAAAGCCCTCCATGAATTTGCCGCCGTGGCCGGCGACATCGGGGCCACCCACGCGGGCGGTTGGAAGCGCGCGAAGGACGGCGGCGACGGCGTAGTCGTGGAGCTTGTAGAATTCCTCCGGCGTGCCGTGCCAGTAGGCCGGACCGTTGGGTTCGTTCCAGACTTCCCAATACCAGGACTCCACCTCGGCGCGACCATATCGCTCCAGGCAGTGGGCGACCCATTGGTAGACGAGCTCGGCCCATTTCGCGTAGTCCTTCGGCGGGTAGGCCCAGCCGGTGCTGATGCCGTTGTAGTCCATGCCCGGGCGCCACTCGTGCTGGTAAGGCTGCGGTTTTACCGAGAACGCCTCCGGCATGAAGCCGATCTGTGCATACGGGCGCACTCCGCGGGCGAGGTAGGTGTCGAAGATGCGGTCGAGGATGGTCCAGTCGTAGTGCGGCCGGCTGGCGGTATCGGCGGTATCCTCGGTGTAGACATTGGTGCTGCCCCATTTCAGCGCCGGCGTGCCGTCGCCGGTATTGAGGAGGTTGTGGGTGCGGAAGAAAACACTGCGGGGGCGGAGCTCGCCCAGTTCGCCGATGAGCTTCCGGCCATCCTTCATGGTCGCGTAGTTGGGTTCGTCCGCCCCGAAGAAGCGCCAGATGGGGCGTAGTTCACCGAGGTCCTCCGTGATGTTCACGGTGATGGAAACCGGAAACGGTTCGGCGGCGCGGAGAGCCGGGGCGAGCCAGAAGGTGAGGATCAGCAGCGCAAGAAAGGGCCGGGGCGGGCGCATGCAAAAATGGAACGTGGCCGTCGGGTCGTTGCACGACAGAAATGAGCGGCGGGCTGAGATTGTTTGCGGCCAGTAAGAACTCGCGTGACGCCCATGCCGGGTGCGTGCAGCGTGCGGCATGGGCCTATACGAAATCAAGGTGGAGATCCCGGTGGCCGTCACCGAGGAAACCGACAACGCGCTGCTCGAGCTGGGGGTGGCCGGGTGGAGCCTGCTGGAAGATGCCATCGAGCGCCGGGCATGGATCGTGGGAATTTTTGCCGACGAGGTGGAGGCGAACGCGCGCTGGGCGGAACTGCGTCCATTGCTGCCGGTTGTGCTCGCGGAGGAAGCCGCCGGTCGCGCTTTGGCCGATGCGGATTGGAAGGACAGTTACAAGGTGCACTTCAAGGCTTGGAAATTCGGCCGGCTGCACTGGGTGCCGGTGTGGGAGCGGACGGCGTTCGTGCTGCCTGAGGGCGAGGAGGTCCTTTGGTTGGACCCGGGCATGGCGTTTGGCACCGGCAATCACGAGACGACCCGTCTGGTCGTGGAGCGGTTGGTGGCTTTTTCGCAGCAAAACGGCACACAAGGCCGGGTGCTTGATGCGGGTTGCGGCTCGGGTATTCTGGCGCTGTCGGCCGCGAAACTTGGGTTTGAGCAGGTCGGTGGCTTTGACAACGACGCGGAGGCGGTGCGCGTGAGTGAGGAGAACGCGACGTTGAATGGGATGGCCGGTCGGGTGACTTTTTATGTCGGCGACTTGCTCACCGGACTGGCCGGAAGGCAAGCGGAGTTGGTCATGGCCAATATCCAGGCGGATGTGCTGATGCGCTTTGCCGGTGAATTGTGTGAGGCTGTTGCACCGGGGGGCGAACTCGTCCTGAGCGGGATCCTTGGGCGGGAACTGGCGCAGGTGCGCGAGAAGTTCGCCGGAACCGCTCCCAGCTGGCGCGTGGACTCGCGCATCATGGGAGAGTGGGCCGATCTGACGCTTATTCGGCCCTCTTGAATTGGTATTCGCCGTGAATGGAGCCCCAGACTTGGCTGCCGTTGGCGTTATAGCCCCGGTCCCAAGTGGTCAGCAGTTTCTCACTCACCATGAGTTCGGACGTTGCGTAGCTGGCGCCGCGCAGCGTGCTGGGATATCCTTTGCCTTCCGTGCGGCCCTTGAATGAGCCGTCGGGTTCTCCGTGCAGGACGAGTGTGGCGCCTTGCTGGGGGACGAGGTTGGCGGGGGTGAGGGTAGCCAGAAGAGCGGGATTTTTCCAGGCGCCAGTGACGGCAATGGGGTCGGGCAGATCGAAGAGACGCACTTCAAGTCGGCCGTCGGCCGGGGCGGTGAGTTGGTAGATGAACTGGCGATAGGGATGATCAAGTCCGTCGGTCAAGGCCTGCTCGGCATATAGCCAAGTGCCGTCCGTGCGGTCGCTCCAGATCGGGATGATGTGGAGGGTGACATCGCGGAAATTTTGGTCGCCGCGCGCTTGGTCGGCCGTCGTGAAAGTGCCCGTCATCCAATGGACCAGGCGGCTGAGGTCCGAAGAAGCGGCGACGGCTTGGTTGGCGAGCAGAAGCAGGAGGGTGCAGAAGAGGAACGGAAAGCGCATGAGTCAGAGGAACCGCCAGACACCGTGAATCAGGGTAAGGTTTCCTGCAATCCACAGCGGCCAGAACCAACGATTCGCGGGGAGGAGGAGGTTGAAGGCAATCGTCAGGGGCAACACGGCTCGGCAAGCAGCCCAGTATCCCGACCAGACCCAGGAACTGAGGAAAACGAGCAAGACGGAGTAAACCGCACCGATGCGCCACCAAGGTGATTGGACCTGGGGTGACCGCCAAAGCACCCACGATTGCACAAACAGGCCCACTACGGCGAACAGGCCAAAGCTGTATCGGCCGTCGAAATCGCCATTCAAGACAGCCCGAAGCGAGAGCCGGCCTTGGACCAAAAGGCCATGCAGGGGCCAGTCGAAGTTACCCAATCCGCTTTCGCCGGATGAACCGCTAAAACGCTGATGAACGAACCAGGACCATAGTGCGATCGGCAGGCCCGCGGCAGCAAGGGACCAGAAAGTGCGTTTCCAGCGCATTTGAGCCACGGCCGGGCCGCAATCGAGGGCCAGGGAGCCAATCAGGCTGGTTTCCTTGGTCAGGGCTCCCAAAGCCTGCCAAAATGCGGACTTGGGGAAGCGAGAACGGACATGCGCATCTACCGCTAGCGCCATAAGCAGCAGTGCGGGGAGGTCGACGAGCGACTGCCTGACGCTATCCAGCACCCCAATGCTGAACAGGCAGCCCGACCAGCGGGCAAACGCCAGCCAGTCGTCTTGCGGAAGATTGCGAAGCAGAACGCGGCCGAGGGCAAACCAGCAACATACGTTGAGCAAGGCGTAGGCTTGGAGCGTCCACCAAGTGTCACCCAGCCCGATGAGATGGGCGACAGCTGGAAGCAGAATCCGTCGAGCACGGTAGCCCGGGACGTCGATCGCTTGCTCGAGTTCTTTGCTGCGCAGGAGGGGATCCAGGGCGATCTGTGCGTAGAATTGACCGTCGTAGCCGTTGGAAGCGGCTACCGAGGCAAGTGGCAGGGACCGCACGGCGCTTAACCGTCGCTCCTGCCAGGATTCGCCGAAACGAATCAGGCCGGTAAACCCGGTGACCGGGCTGAATTTTGCCAGCACGAGAGCCGCGAAGACCAATCCGGCAATCCAGTAGGCGTGACGGCTCATGCGACCAGCTCCAAAAAAAACAACCGCGAAGCCGGAGCGTCGCGGTTAAACCAAGCAGCGAAGATGTGCCGATGGGCTCTCAGAAGAGATCGATCGGGGTCCGCGACATGAAATCCTCCATGTAGGCGGTCGTGGCCTTGCCCTCGATGAAGACGGGGTCACTCATGATGGCCTTGTGCAGCGGGATCGTTGTCTTGATGCCCCGCACGAGATACTCGCTCAGGGCGCGGTAGGAGCGCTGCAGGGCGATTTTCCGGGTGGGTCCGTAGCAGATGAGCTTGCCGATCATGCTGTCGTAATACGGCGGTATGGTGTAGCCGCTGTAGGCATGGGAATCAACGCGCACCCCATGGCCACCCGGTGCGTAGTAGAGGCTGATTGTGCCCGGTGAGGGGGTGAAATTACGTGCGGGATCCTCGGCGTTGATCCGGCATTCGATGGCGTGCTTCTCGAACTTGATGTCGCCTTGATCGAAGCCCAGCTTGTCGCCGTTGGCCACGTTGATCTGCTGTTTGATCAGGTCGATCCCCGTGACCTCCTCGGTGACGGGATGCTCAACCTGGATGCGGGTGTTCATCTCGATGAAGTAGTAATTGCCCTTCGCATCGACGAGGAACTCGATCGTTCCGGCGTTCTGATACTCGGCCGCCTCGGCGGCCTTGATGGCAGCCTTGCCCATCTTCTTGCGCAGATCTGCGGTCAGGAAGGGAGAAGGGGACTCCTCAATGAGCTTTTGGTGGCGGCGCTGCACCGAGCAGTCCCGCTCACCGAGGTGGAGCACCTTCCCGTGGCTGTCGGCAAGGATCTGGAATTCAATGTGCCTGGGTTTCTCGATGTATTTCTCGATGTAAACCGAGCCGTTGCCGAAAGCTTTCTCGGCTTCATTGCGGGCAACGTGGAATTCCTTGGCGAATGAAACATCGTTGTGAGCGATGCGCATGCCGCGGCCGCCTCCGCCTGCCACGGCCTTGATAATGACGGGGTAGCCGATTTTGCGCGCGGTTTTGACCGCCTCGGTCTCGCTATCGATCGGACCGTCTGAGCCAGGGACAGTTATAACACCTGCCTTACGCACTGTATCCTTGGCGATAGCCTTATCGCCCATCATGCGAATGCTCTTCGATTTTGGCCCGATGAACTTAATGTTACATGACTCGCATTGCTCGGCAAATTTGGCGTTTTCCGAGAGAAAACCATAACCCGGATGAATTGCGTCAACGTCTGCAATTTCCGCAGCGCTGATGATTCGGTCGGCCCGGAGATAGCTGTCTGAACTTCGCGGGCCACCTATACAAATGGCTTCGTCAGCTAATTGGACATGCAGTGACTGCACGTCTGCTTCGGAATAGACCGCTAGGCTCTTGATCCCCATTTCACGACATGCGCGAATGATGCGGAGCGCGATTTCACCGCGGTTGGCGATGAGAATCTTTTGTATCATACTGGTATAAAATAGTTAAGCCGGACAGTATTACTGCCCGGCCCAAAGTTTTGCTTGGTCAACCAAGCTTTATCTTAAACAGGCGCTGTCCGTATTCCACGGGCTGTCCATTTTCCACAAGAACCTCGACCACTGTGCCCTTCGTCTCCGCTTGGATCTCATTCATGATCTTCATGGCCTCAATGATGCAAACAACGGTTTTATCTTCGACTTTGGAGTTTACGTCCACGAAAGAAGGATTTTCCGGGGATGGAGATCTATAAAAAGTTCCTACCATAGGGGATTTTACGTAAGAAACCCCAGCTTCGTCCCCGCCTAGCGTTGCGATGGCAGCAGGGGCTTTTGACGCGGGTGCAGCGATTTCGGCAGGCGCGCCAGCTGCTGGGAAGGGATGTGCGGAGAGCGAAGTATTGCTTATCAAGGGCTGGCCGCCCGCACCGCGCTTGATCTTGATTTTGAAGCCTTCCTCTTCGAACTCAAACTCAGAGAGTTCCGATCTCTTCATCAAATCGATGATCTGTTTAATTTGTTTTAGGTCCAAGCGTCGCCTTAGTTAAGTTGATTGGCACTCGTTAGTGCCTTATTTGATAGCCGCGTTCAAAAGAACTTTGCCCCGACAACGCAACCTTTGAATTAGCTCTGATGCATAGTTTAGTAAAAACCAGCATTCTTGAGCCAAAATTGGCTGCTAAGTGCTTAAAATCGGGGCAAAGTGGAGCATTTTCGAAGATTCAACTTAGCCGAATCTACCCAAAAAACTGGAGAAAATTACGGAAAACCTCGGCCCCTATCCTCCGCTTCTTGCGTTTGCCTACCCGGGGCCTGATTCACTACCTTTCTGTGTGCTAAACTCGCCCGGGAGCCTCCGGTTTGCCTTTATGCCTCTATCTGCCGATCACCTGGCTCTTTCTTTGCGCCAGCCACTTATTCAATGGGAGCGCGAGCAGGATGGGCGAAAAAATTCGAGACACTTGGTGAGTGTATACGGCCTTGTCATCGCAATGGAAATAAGTTCCGGCAAGCGGAACATCGAGGTATAAGGTATCAACATTATAGATACAGATGAAGAGGGATAAAAAACAGAAGGCTTTTTTCTATTCGGGGCGGAACTTTCCAAGGGTTGGGTGAATAAATATATCCATATAATGCCTATAGAGAATGATATATAAGCTAATATTAGATATTTTCTAAAAAGGTCTTGATAAACAAATCACGGGTTGCATGTTCGCCGTCCCCTCAGGACACAAGCTCGCGGTAGACGCGCAGCCGATGAACGAAAGGGAAGAGAAACAGGCTGATCTTTCCCAAATCTTTTTTTAGAAAATACTGAAAAAGGATTGACGGACTAAAATCCAAATGTTCTCTTGGAAATCTTTCCCTTAAGTGGGAGCGGTTCTTTGAAATTTACTTTGTGCGATTGATTGGGACCCCCAATCAACATTATTCCAAGATTCAAACCTTCGGGTTTGGGTCATTTTTAAGTAGTTCATGAATCACTAGGATTTGTGACTCTCTTTTTTCGGAGAGTTTGATCCTGGCTCAGAATGAACGCTGGCGGCGTGGTTAAGACATGCAAGTCGAACGGTTTTTCAAGTGTAGCAATACATTTGAAAAGCAGTGGCGAACGGGTGCGTAACACGTGAACAATCTACCTTTTAGTGTGGAATAGCTCGGCGAAAGCCGGATTAATACCACATGTGGTTGTCTCTCTCCTGAGAGGCATACTAAAGTCAGGGACCGTAAGGCCTGACGCTATTAGAGGAGTTCGCGGCCTATCAGCTAGTTGGCGAGGTAACGGCTCACCAAGGCTAAGACGGGTAGCTGATCTGAGAGGATGATCAGCCACACTGGAACTGAGACACGGTCCAGACACCTACGGGTGGCAGCAGTTTCGAATCATTCACAATGGGCGAAAGCCTGATGGTGCGACGCCGCGTGAGGGATGAAGGCCT
>Ga0265327_10000615_pt1 | contig 58807 bp, 55 predicted proteins | sample 41621metaG_FD_202089 | JGI IMG/M metagenome (GOLD analysis project Ga0265327, IMG submission 202089) | Rhizosphere microbial communities from Carex aquatilis grown in University of Washington, Seatle, WA, United States - 4-16-21 metaG | ecosystem: Host-associated > Plants > Roots > Rhizosphere... | reverse complement strand
CAAAATCGCCAAAACCAATTTGCCAGATTTCGGGGGGCGAACCCGCCGAATCCGGCAGTTCGCGATTACTTCGACGGGGCATCAAGCCCAGCGAATCCGCCAGGGTCAGCGTTCTTCACGGGCGACTAGTAAGTCGCGTCCCGCCGGAACAGGTGGAGATGCCGTGTCGCCATGTTCGCCTCGCCATCCGGGCGACCGTGCGGCATCCAGGTGCGACACCCATGTGCGACAGCCACCGAGTTCAGTGGCCATAATCTCGTGCGATTCCAATGCGATGGCATGGAAGATTGGCTGGGGCGCTAGGATTCGAACCTAGGAATGGCGGCACCAAAAGCCGCTGCCTTACCGCTTGGCGACGCCCCAGCAGGCGGGACCGGCACCTTAGGCGGTTCCGGTCGCCGATTCAAGCGACGGGGGGCATTCTTAGCCGACCAATTCGGCGCCCGCAACCCACCAATCGGGGCGAGCCCGCGATAGGGCGGCGGCGGCGGCATCGGCATCGGCGCGACCGGCGAACAGACCGAAGCAGGTGGCGCCCGAGCCCGACATGCGGGCCAGCAGGCACCCCGTCTGGCCGCCGATCAGCGCCAGGGCGTCACCGATGACCGGCACCAGTCCGATGGCCGGTTCGGTCAGGTCGTTGCGGCGGCAGGCCAGTTCGGCCGCCAGATCGGCGGCGTCGATCGGCGCCCGGAGCAGCGGCATCGACGTCGAGAACGGCCCCTGGCGGGCCTTGAACACCGCCGGCGTCGAGCACGATTGCATCGGATTGACCAGCACCAGCCAGGCGGGCGGCAGCTTGGGCGCCGGAGTCAGGCCCTCGCCGATGCCCGACAGCGTCGTCGCCCGTCCGGCCAGGCAGACCGGCACGTCCGCCCCCAGCTTCAACCCCAGCGCCAACAGGTCCGCCTCGGGGAGATCCAGCTTCCATAGGCGCACCAGGGCCTTCAAGGCGGCGGCGGCATCGGCCGAGCCGCCGCCGATACCGGCGGCCACCGGCAGCCGTTTGGTCAGCGACAGCGCCGCGTCGGGACGGAGGCTGGCCGCCGCCGCCAGGGCGCGGGCCGCCTTCTCGACGATATTGACCTCGCCCGGCGGCAACAGGGTGGCGGTGGGACCGCCGACCGTCAGTGAGAAGCCGTCGGCCGGCACCGCGATCAGGGTGTCGCCCACCCCGGCGAAGGCGATCAGGCTGTCGAGCAGATGGTACCCGTCGGCGCGGCGGCCGACGACATGCAGGCTGAGATTGACCTTGGCCAAGGCCTCGACGGTGACGGCCTCGACCGATGTCGAGGCCCTGGTGGAAACGGCCGTCATCATTTCTCCAGCGGCTTGTCCGACAGTTCGCCGCTTTCCACCTTGGCCTTCAAGGGTTCCAGCTGCTCGGGCTCGGGGTCCAGTTGCAGGGCGCGGCGCCACTGGTCGCGGGCCTCGTCTTGGCGGTCGACCCGCCAATAGGCGTCGCCCAGGTGCTCGTTGATGGTGGCGTCCTCGGGCTTCAACTCGATGGCTCGTTCCAGCGCCTTCACCGCCCCCTGGTGGTCGCCCATGCGATACAGCGCCCAGCCAAGCGAATCGACGATGGCGCCGTCGTTGGGGCGCAGCTCCACCGCCTTCTCGATCATCCGGCGGCCCTCGGCCAAGTTGATCCCCTGGTCGATCCAGGAATAGCCCAGGTAGTTCAGCACGTCGGGCTGATCGGGCCGCATCTCCAGCGACTTCTTGAAGTCGGCCTCGGCCTTGGGCCATTGCTTCGACCGTTCCAAGGCGATGCCGCGACTGTAATAAAGCGCCCAGAAGCCGGGGCTGTCGTCCTTCAGCCGGGCGATAGCGGCCGAATACGACTTGGCGGCGGCGGCGAAATCGCGGTGGCGGCGCTGGATGTCGCCCATGGTGACCAGCGCGTCGATGCTTTCCGGGCGTTCCCCGGCCAGCTTGGTCAATTCGGCCTCGGCGGCGGCGCCATCGCCCATCTCGTCCAGATTCATCGCCACCTTGAGACGGCCGAAAGCGTGCACCGGCGAGTCGCGATTGATGGAATGATAGATGGCGTTGGCATCGGCGGGCCGACCCTGGGACGACAGGATGTCGGCGGCGGTCATCTGCGCCAGCGGAAAGTCGGGCTGCAGGAAGATGGCCAGGCGGGCGAACATCAGGGCGTGGTCGGCGGCGTTGCTCTGGCGCATCAGGCTGGCGACGTCGAACAGCGCCTCGGCCAGGCCCGACTTGGCGTTGACCACCGCGCGCGGCGCCGTCTCCCCGGCCTTCAGCAACAGGCCGCCGTCGAACAGCAGGGTGTCGGGGTGTTCCGCCAGATAGCGCCCGTAAAGCTCCTTGGCGCGGTCGGGCTGGCCGGTGCGCTGGAACAGCGAGCCGGCGGCCTCGACGGTGCGGATGTTGAGCTGACCGCCCTCCAGCGCCAGCTTGTACTGCTCCTCGGCGAGGCCGGAGCGCCCGGCAAGGTCGTTGATCAACCCCGAATGGAAGGCGTGCAGCGGCTTCAGCCCGGCATTCTGGGTCAGCACGCCGAGCTGCGCGAGGGCGGCGTCGGTTTGGCCCTCACCGGCCTCGGCCCAAGCCACCAGCAGCGGCGCCAGGAAGGCGTTGACGCCGCGCCTGGGCAGGGCGGCGAAACGCTTGCCCGCCTCGGCGTAGTTTTCCGCGCGGGCGGCGTGGATGCCCAGCACCAGGCCGGGCAGCGGCGAATCACTGTCCAGGCTGACCAGACGCTCGGCCAGCGGCGACGCCTCGTCGACCTTGCCCTCGGCCACCATCAGGGCGAAGGCCCGCTGCATCAGGTCGAGATTATCGGGATCAAAGGCCAGCGCCGAAACGTAAAGATCGGCCGCCGTCTTGTTGTCGCCGTTGCGCTGGGCCATCCGCGCCGCCAGGAAGTCGCCCAGCGCCGAATGCAACTCCACCGCGCTTCCGGCATCCGGCCCCTCGTCCGGCCGAGGACCGCATCCGGCCAGCGCCAGCGCCAGCGCCAACATCACCACCCGATTACCGACCGAAGACCGCACGCTCGCCATTGTCATCCCGTTCCCGGATCGCTCACATCACATATTGGGGTAATTGGGGCCGCCGCCACCTTCCGGCACCACCCAGGTGATATTCTGGGTTGGGTCTTTGATGTCGCAAGTCTTGCAGTGCACGCAGTTGGCGGCGTTGATTTGCAGGCGGGGGTTGGCGCCCGCCTCGTCGCGCACGATCTCGTAGACACCGGCCGGACAATAACGCTGCTCGGGGGCGTCATACAACGCCAGATTCACCCGGATCGGCACGGTGGGATCGGCCAGCCTGAGGTGCGCCGGCTGGTTCTCCTCGTGGTTGGCACTGGAGAGATAGACCGAGGACAACTTGTCGAAGCTGACCACCCCGTCGGGCTTGGGATAGGCGATCGGGGCGCATTCGGCGGCCGGCTTCAGCGCCAGATGGTCGGCGTGGTTGCGAAGCGTCCACGGCGCCCGGCCGCGGAAGATGTAGGTATCGAGCGACGAGTAGGCCAAGCCGACCCACAGGCCCTTGTGGAAGGACGGCCGGATGTTGCGGGCCCGGTAAAGCTCGTCCCACACCCAGGACGCCTTCAGCCGTTCGGCATAGGCGACGGCCTCGCACGGGCCGGAATCGGCGGCCAGCGCCTCGAACACCGCCTCGGCCGCCAGCATGCCGGACTTCATCGCCGTATGGGTGCCCTTGATCTTGGTGACGTTGAGCAGACCGGCGGAATCGCCGACCAGCAAGCCGCCGGGGAAGGTCAATTTCGGGATCGACTGGAAGCCGCCCTCGGACAGCACGCGGGCGCCGTAGGCCACCCGCCGGCCGCCCTCCAGCACCGGACGGATCGACGGGTGGGTCTTCAGGCGCTGGAATTCGTCGAAGGGCGACAGGAAGGGGTTGGCATAATCCAGCCCGACCACGATGCCCACCGAAACCTGGTTGTTCTCCAGGTGATAAAGGAAGCCGCCGCCATAGGTGTCGGCCGGCATCGGCCAACCGATGGAATGGATCACCGTGCCGGGCTTGTGCTTGGCCGGATCGATCTCCCACAGTTCCTTGATGCCGATGCCGTAGGTTTGCGGATCGCAATCCTTCCGCAAGTCGAATCGGCCCATCACGGTCTTGGTCAGCGAGCCCCGGCACCCCTCGGCGAAGATGGTCTGGCGCGCCACCAGCTCGACTCCGGGGGTGTGATTGGCGGTCGGCTGGCCGTCCTTGCCGATGCCCATGTCGCCGGTGGCGACGCCCCGGACGGCGCCGGTCTCGTCGTACAGCACCTCGGCGGCGGCGAAGCCGGCGAACACCTCGACCCCCAGCGCCTCGGCCTGGCCGGCCAGCCAGCGGCACAGATTGCCCAGCGAGGCGACGTAGTTGCCGTGGTTGTGCATCGACGGCGGCGTCGGCAGCCGGATGGCATGGCCCTCGGTCAGGAACAGGAAGCGGTCGTCGGCGGCCGGCGTGACCAATGGCGCGCCCAAGGCGCGCCAGTCGGGAATCAATTCGTCCAGCGCGCGGGGCTCGATCACCGCGCCCGACAGGATGTGGGCACCGACCTCGGCCCCCTTCTCGATGACGCAGACGGATACTTCGCGCCCGGCCTTCGCCGCCAACTGTTTCAGACGGATGGCGGCGGCCAGGCCCGAAGGGCCGGCACCCACCACCACCACGTCGAATTCCATCGCCTCGCGTTCCATCCGATCGTCCTGTCCTGAAGTGCCAGAAAGCACGCTCACGGGCGCCCTCTATACCATACCCGAACGATGGCGACACGACTCCTTCAAGCCCTTATCCAAGGGTGTTATGGTCGTCGCCGCCATGGCCCTTGAGCTCGCCCTTGACGATCTGCTGCGCTGGTACCTGGACGCCGGGGTCGACGAGACCGTCGGCGAGGTGCCGGTGGACCGATTCGCCGCCTCGACGCGGCCCGCCGCCCCGCCAAGGCCGATCCGCCCGGAAACCGAGGACATGCCGGCGGCCTCCGTCGCCCCGGCCCACGCCGCCGCCATCCACGGCACCGCCGCCCATATCGCCGCCGGCTGCGCCACGCTCGCCGAACTCAAGGCGGCGCTCGAAGCCTTCGACGGATTGGCGTTGAAGCGGACGGCGCATGCCACGGTGTTCGCCGACGGCAATCCCGAGGCGGCGCTGATGGTGATCGGCGAGGCCCCCGGCCAGGAGGAGGACCGCCAAGGCCTGCCCTTCGTCGGCAAGAGCGGCAAGCTGCTGGACCGCATGCTGGCCTCGATCGGTCTCGACCGCGGCGGCGCCTACATCACCAACGTGCTGCCCTGGCGGCCGCTGGAAAACCGCAAGCCGACCCCGGACGAGGTGGCGGTCTGCCTGCCCTTCGTGTCGCGCCACATCGAATTGGTCGATCCCCAGGTGCTGCTGCTGCTGGGCGGCGCCGCCGCCTCGGCCATCCTGGCCCGCTCGGACGGCATCAACCGCCTGCGTGGCCGCTGGATGGAATTCAACTCGCCCGGCCTGTCGCGGCCGGTGCCGGTGCTGGCCAGCTTCCACCCCGCCTATCTGCTGCGCACCCCCGAGGCCAAGCGCGGCGCCTGGCGCGATCTGCTGATGATCCAGCGGCGATTGGCCGGGCATCCCTAGGGCGAAGACCCGATCGCGGCCGCACAGGCCAACTCATTGTTTTACAACAATCTTTTTCGAACTCCCCTTTCCCCCGAACTTTCTGGGGTTGCCTCGCCACGTCCAGTCATTTATAAAACCGCTGACGTCGATTGGATTTTCCGATTAACTTCCGGGGAGAACAGCGTTGCGCGACCGGCTCCTTTCGGCACTGATCGTGACGATGTTGGCCTTCGCCCCGGCGGCGATGGCCGGCGGCCCGACGACTCTCCAGATCGCCGCCACCCAGGGCGACGGCACCATGACGGCGGCCCTGATGCCCGGCATCGGCCGCGAGGCGCAGGTGGCGCCGCTGCCCCGGCCGCTGTCGGCGCGCGACGCCGAAACCTATGCCCGCATTCTCAAGCTCCAGGATTCCGGCCAGTGGGCCGCCGCCGACCACCAGATCGGCGAGCTCAAGGACGACCTGTTGAAGGGCCATGTGCTGGCCCGGCGCTATCTCGATTCCGGTTACCGGCCCAAATTCCAGGAACTGCGCGCCTGGATGGCCGATTACGCCGATCTGCCGCAGGCCGAGGCGATCTACAAGCTGGCCACCACCAAGGGCATCAAGGGCTTCGGCGCGCTGAAGCCGCCGGTGCGGGGGACGCTGACGGGCACCGGCATCGACACCTCGGACGACGGCGCCAATTGGGAGGATTCGACCTTCGGCGCCGACCGGGGGTCGGCCAAGGCCAGGACGCTGAAGGTGAAGTACCGCCAGTTGCTGCGCCAGGACGAGGATGGCAAGGCGACCGCCCTGTTTCGCGCCGCCGAGGCGCAGGGACTGGACGCCGCCGACATCGACGAAATGAAGCTGATGACGGCGCTCGACCATTTTGCCGGCGGCCGCGACCGCGAGGCGGCCGAATTGGCGACCGAGGCGGCCGAGCGCTCGGGCGAGCAGATGCCCGCCGCCCATTGGGTGGCCGGGCTGTCGCTGTGGCGGCAGGGGAATGCCGAGGCGGCGCGCCGCCATTTCGAGGAAGTGGCCGACGCCTCCGACGCCTCGGGCTGGATGGTGGCGGCGGGCGCCTTCTGGGCCGCCCGGGCCAATCTGGTGTCGCACCGCCCCGAAGTGGTCAACCACTGGCTGGAGGTGGCGGCCACCTATCCGCGCACCTTCTACGGCCTGCTGGCCCGTCGCGTGCTGGGCTACGAGACCCTGTTCTCGTGGGAATCCGCGCCGTTCACCGAGACCGACGCCGACATGCTGTCGCGCGTTCCCGGCGGCCGTCGCGCCCTGGCGCTGCTGCAATTGGGCGATCGGCAAGCGGCCGAAGAGGAATTGCGTAAGGCCTATCCGCGCGCCGGCAAGGCGCTGCGCCAATCGATGCTGTCGCTGGCCCAGATCGGCGAAATGCCGGGCCTGGCGGTCCGCCTGGGCGGCATGAACGTCAGCCAGGGCAACGACGCCGCCGCCTTCCCGATCCCGGAATGGAACCCCAAGGGCGGTTGGATGGTCGAAAAGGCCCTGGTCTTCGCCTTCGTCCGTCAGGAATCGGCCTTCAACCCCAAGGCCCGCAGCGTCAAGGGCGCAGGCGGCCTGATGCAATTGATGCCGGCCACCGCGCGGGCCATCGCCGGCCAGGGCGCCCGCGAGCGGATCAGCGACCCCGAATACAATCTGGCGCTTGGCCAGCGCTATCTGGCGCACCTGCTGCACGAGGCGCCGGTCAACGGCAACCTGCTGTATCTGGCCGCCGCCTACAATGCCGGTCCCGGCAAGCTCGGCCAATGGCTGGGCGCCAGCCGCAACAACGACGATCCGCTGCTGTTCATCGAGGCGCTGCCGGCCCGCCAGACCCGCGCCTTCGTCGAGCGGGTGATGACCAATTACTGGATCTACCGCTCGCGTCTCGGCCAGACCGCCGACTCGCTCGACCAGATCGCCACCGGCGCCTGGCCGGTCTACGAGGGCGAGGGCACCCCGGCGATCAAGCTGCGCCGCGCCAGTACGCGGTAGAGTTTTTCGCGTTTAGCCGACTGCGGAAACCCGCTGTTTTTCCTTCGTCATACCGCCCTTGCGCAGTCATCCCGACGACCATCGGGAGGAGGGATCTCATCCTGATCCGGCGTTTCAGAATAGGCTCCGCCGTACCAAGCGGAGATCCCTCGCATGCGCTCGGGATGACAAGTCACACTGAGCATGAATCTGGAACGAGTCAGACGAAGCCCGAGGCACTCCAGCTACACGAACACCATCGACCCTTCGGCCGAGGCGTCGGACAGGAAAGTGACCAGCCCGCCCGGCGTGATCGGAATCGCCGGATCGAGGTCGTCGAGGGCAAGCCCGACCGCCCTCATCCCCATCTCGCAGACCATGATGGTGGCGCCCAGTTCGACGCAGGCTTCGAGCAACTCGCCGAAGCCGCCCAGGCCCTTGGCCTTCAGCTCCGACTCGGCCGCGGCGGCGCCGCCCTCCAGCCGATGCCAGCCGGGCGCGCCATCGACCGCCGGACGCAACAGCGCCCGGCAACCGCCCATGGTGAAGAACAAGGTGGCGGGAACGTTGGTGGCCAAGGCCGCCGCCGCCATCGACAGGGCGTAATGGACGCGGTCGAAATCGCCCGAGAACACCACCAGCGATAGCCTAGCCACAGGCATGTTCGGTACTCCCGTGACCGGTGAGATCGGTGATGGTCGGATGCTCGCCGCAGAGCGGGCAACCGGGATCGGGTTTCACCCGCACATTGCGAAAGGTCACCGACAGGGCGTCGTAGATCAACAGCCGTCCGGCCATGGTCTCGCCGATGCCCAGCAATTCCTTCAACACCTCGGTGGCCTGTAGCGCCCCCATGGTGCCGGCGACGGCGCCCAGCACTCCGGCTTGCGAGCAACTGGGAATCTGCCCCTCGGGCGGCGCCTCGCGATAGATGCAGCGGTAGCAGGGGCCGCCGGGGCGAAAGGTGGACAATTGGCCGTCGAAACGCAGGATGGCGGCCGAAACCAGGGTGCGCCCCTCCAGCCGACAGGCGTCGTTGACCAGGAAACGAGTGGCGAAATTGTCGGACCCGTCGGCCACCACCTGATAGTCGGCGATGATCGATCGGGCGTTGTCCCGGTCGAGACGCCTTGGAATCGGCACCAGCCGGACGTCGGGATTGACCGCCGCCACCGTTTTCAACGCGCTCTCGACCTTGGGAACGCCGACGCGGTCGGTGGCGTGGATCACCTGGCGTTGCAGGTTGGAAAGATCGACGACGTCGTCGTCGACGACGCCGATGGTCCCCACTCCCGCCGCCGCCAGATAAAGGATCACCGGCGAGCCCAGCCCGCCGGCCCCCACCACCAGCACCTTCGAATCGAGCAGCCGCGCCTGCCCGACGCCGCCGATCTCGGGCAGGATGATGTGACGGGCGTAGCGGCGGATCTGGTCCTCGGTGAAATCCATGTCCTCGGCAACCTTGTCGTCATCCCGACGACCGTAGCGAGGAGGGATCTCATCCTGGCACCGCCCGTCCAGTCGGAGATCCCTCGGCTTCGCTCGGGATGACAGCCTTCTCACCCCTGCTCGAACAGCGCCGTCGACAGATAACGTTCGGCGAAGGACGGCAGAATCACCACGATCAGCTTGCCCTCCATCTCGGGCCGCTGACCGACTTCCAGCGCCGCCGCCAGCGCCGCGCCGGACGAGATGCCGACCGGCACGCCTTCCAGCTTGGCGACACGCCGGGCGGTGACGAAGGCGGTCTCGTTGCCGATCTGCAGCACCTCGTCGATCACCGAGCGATCGAGAATCTTCGGCACGAAACCGGCGCCGATGCCCTGGATCTTGTGCGGGCCCGGCGAACCACCCGACAGCACCGGGCTGTCCTCGGGCTCGACCGCGATCATGCGCACGCCAGGCTTCTTGGCCTTCAGCGCCCGGCCGATGCCGGTGATGGTGCCGCCGGTACCGACGCCCGAAATCACCACGTCGACGGCGCCGTGGGTGTCGTTCCAGATTTCCTCGGCGGTGGTCACCCCGTGGATGGCCGGGTTGGCCTGGTTCTCGAACTGCTGCAACAGCACCGAGCCGGGAATTTCACCCAACAGCCGCTCGGCCTCCTTGACCGCGCCGGTCATGCCCTTCGAGGCCGGGGTCAGCACGATTTCGGCGCCCAGCAGCACCAGCATCTTGCGGCGTTCCAGCGACATGCTTTCCGGCATGGTGAGGATCAGCCGGTAGCCCTTGGCGGCGCAGACGAAGGCCAGCGCGATGCCGGTATTGCCCGAGGTCGGCTCGACCAGAGTGGCGCCGGGCTTGAGGCGGCCGTCCTTCTCGGCGGCCTCGATCATCGCCAGGCCGATGCGGTCCTTCACCGAACTCAGGGGATTGAAGAACTCGCACTTGCCGACGATGGTGGCCTTGGCGCCGGCCTCGGCGCCCAGCTTGGCCAACCGCACCAGCGGCGTCGCGCCGACGGTGTCGACGATCGAATCATAAATGCGGCCGCGAAAGCCGGATGTGGGATTGCTCATCATCTACCTCATTGGGGTCAAATGGTGAAATCGAGCTTGGCGTGGGCCTCGCTCGGAATGCCGGTCTTGTAGGAACGCATGCACAAATCGTCGATGGTGATGGCGTCAAGGCGCGCCATGATCTCCTCGGACAATTCCCCCCACATTGGGCGAATGACCAGCTTGCCAAGATCGGAGGCCGGCATGTCGGCGAAGGGGTCCTCGGTGGTTTCGAGCGAGCGGACCACCCGCACCACCTCGCCCACCGAAATCCGCCGACGCTCGCGGGCCAGACGGTAGCCGCCACGCGGGCCGCGAACGCCGACCAGCACGCCGGCGCGGACCAGCTGTTGCAACGTCTGCTCCAGATAGCGGCGCGGGATGCCCTGACGGCGGGTGATCTCGCGGCTCTGCACCGGCTCGCCACCGGCGTGATAGGCGATGTCGAGCACCGCCTCGATGGCGAACAGCATCTTCTTGGAAGGTCGCAGCATCCCCTATGCTCTCCTCAAGTCCGTCCGGTTCCGGTCGAACCGAAGCCACCGGCGCCGCGCTCGCTGGCGGGCAGGTCGGCGACTTCGACGAAGGCGGCGCGCGACACCGGCGCCACCACCAACTGGGCGATGCGCAGGCCGCGACTGACGGTGAACGGCTGGTCGCCGTGATTGATCAGGATGATTCCGATTTCGCCGCGATAGTCGGCGTCAATGGTCCCCGGCGCGTTGAGCACGGTAATTCCGTGCTTTGCCGCCAGACCCGAGCGCGGCCGCACCTGGGCCTCGAACCCGGCCGGCAGAGCGATGGCGAATCCGGTCGGCACCAGGGCCCGCTTGCCCGGCGCCAGCACGATGTCGACGGGAATGCAGGCCATCAGGTCGAGGCCGGCGGCCTGCTCGGTCTCGTAGCGCGGCAGCGGCAGATCGCCCGCGTGCGCCAGCCGCTGGATGGCGATCTCGACGGCGCTCACGGCGTACCTCCCGCCAGAGCGGCGGCGATGCGCGCCGCCAGTCTGGCCGCCAGCTCGGTCTTGGCCAGGACGGGCCAATCCTCGGTCCCGGCGGCGCTGATCAGATGCACCCGATTCGAATCGCCGCCGAAGGTGCCGCTGGCCGGCGACACGTCGTTGGCGAGAACCCAGTCGCAACCCTTGCGGGCCCGCTTGGCCACCGCGTTGCCGACGACGTTCTCGGTCTCGGCGGCGAAGCCGATCACCAGGCGCGGCCGCGTCGGGCCGGGCGCCGACAGGGTGGCGAGGATATCGGGATTGGGCGCCAGCTCGATGGCGGGCGGCGGCGCCCCGGCCTCCTTCTTGCGTTTGCCGTCGGCGCGGTTGGCCACATTCCAATCGGCGACGGCGGCGGCGCAGACGGCGATGTCGGCGGGCAGCGCCTTGGTCACCGCGTCCAGCATCTCGGCGGCGGTTTCCACCCGCACCACCTTGCAGCCGGGCGGATCGGCGAGATCCACCGGACCGCTGACCAGGGTGACGGCGGCGCCGGAGGCGGCCAGCGCGGCGGCGATGGCGTGGCCCTGCTTGCCCGACGAGCGGTTGGCGATGAAGCGCACCGGATCGATCGGCTCATGGGTCGGGCCGCTGGTCACCACCGCCCTCAGACCGGCCAACGGCCCGGTAGACAGCAGGGCCTCGATGGCGGCGACGATCTCGGGCACCTCGGCCATGCGGCCCATGCCCTCCTCGCCCTCGGCCAGGAAGCCGGCATTGGGACCGACCCGGCGAACACCGCGCGCCGCCAGCGTCGCCAGATTGCCCTGGGTGGCCGGGTGGTTCCACATGCGGACGTTCATCGCCGGCGCCACCAGGATTGGCGCCTGGGCGGCCAGCAGCAAGGTCGAGGCAAGGTCGTCGGCCAGTCCGGTCGCCATCTTGGCGATCAGGTTGGCGGTGGCCGGCGCCACCACCACCAGATCGCAGTCGCGCGCCAGGGTGATGTGGCCGATCTCGGATTCGTCGGTCAGCGAGAACATGTCCTGGAACACCCGCTGACCCGACAGCGTCGCCACTGAAAGCGGCGTGACGAAATTGGCGCCGCCCCTGGTCAGCACGCACCGCACGACGGCGCCCCGCTCCTTGAGCCGGCGGATCAGATCGAGGGACTTGTATGCCGCGATGCCGCCGGAAATGACGAGCAGGATGCGTCGACCGTCGAGCAAGGGGAGAACTCCGGACAATGTACGGTGCCAGATTGTTGATAGCCTAGCGGCGCGGCGGAAAATGGGCAAGCGAAGATGTAGATAGGGGGCGACGCCCATTATGACCGGAGGTGCAGGAAACTCCCCCGCCCACTTACGGGAGGGGGCGGCCACATTCGCATCGCAACATGAACCGCAGGGTAGATGATCAAATTCAGGGCCGGCCTGACGAAATCCTTAGGCACGACGAACAGAAGCGCCTCCAATAAAGGATTTTTTCGGTGACCAACACCATTAAAAGAGGCACAATTTCAATCACAATCGCTACCGAGGTTTCCATGCCCCGCCCCTCTCTCCTTGCCGTCGCGCTGATTTCCGCCGTTCTGGCCGGATGCGCCGCCTCCGGCGCCAAAGTTTCGGAACAACAACTCGCGCAACTGAAGGTCGGAGAGACAACTTGGGGTGATATGGTGGCCGTCCTTGGCCAGCCCACATCGTCATCCTTCACGTCTCAAGGGACGCGCATGGCCATGTATTCATACGCCCAAGTTTCCACTCGACCAGAAACCTTCATCCCGTTCGTCGGCGCGTTCGTCGGTGGCGCCGACGTCAAATCGAACGGTGTCGCCCTCATGTTTGGAAAGGATGGCAAATTAGCCAGCTATTCCGGTCATTCCAGCGCCCTTGGAACCGGCATGGGCGCGGCATCTGGGGTTGCTCCGGAACGCACCGAAGCGCAACCACGACAGTAGCCGAGCGTAAATAGTGACCGCGTCCGTTGTAACGAAGACCATCACCCTTCGCCTTCCCGACGACACCTGCCTGCGGCTCAAGCAACTGGCGGCCTCGCGCGGCATCAGCCTCAACAAGCTGATGGAAGAACTGGGTGTCGCCGCAGTCGCCGCCCATGATGCGGAGACCCGTTTTCATGCGCTGGCGGCCGGAGCCGACCGGGCCAAGGCCCTGGCCGTTCTGGATCGGCTGGACGCCGACGACCGGTCGAAGACGTCCTAAGCCGGTACGCCACCCGCCAGGAAGCGGCGTTACAGCCCCGCGGCTTTTCTCAGCGCGTCGTTCATCCGCGCCTGCCAACCGGGCCCGCCGGCCCGGAAGCGCTCAATCACCTCGGGATCAAGTCGCAGGGAGACCAGCCGCTTGGTCGGCGCCTTCTGCGGTCCGCGCGTCCGCCTCGCCTTGGCGAAGAACGCCTCACCCAGTTCCGGGTTGTCGGCATCGACATTAATGCCGGCGTTGATCCGCGCCTCCTCGTCGGCACCCATCGTCTCCAGCGACTTCAGGGCGCGGCGGCGCGGATTGGCTCCAAGATCAGATTTGTCCGGCATACCACTTGACCTCCCGCGCGTTGGCTTTCCTGAGACTGATTAGCCGAGGCGCTTCATCACGATCAGTCCATACCAGGACGTGCAACCGCTCGCCGATGAAACCGACCGAAACCAACCGCCGCTCTCCGTAATCCCGACGGTCATCCTCGGCGGTCAAGGCGGTATCCCACTCGAACGCCACTATCGTCGCGAAGTCCACGCCGTGCTTAGCGAGGTTGCCAGTCCGCTTGTCTTCGTCCCAGTCCCACATGCTTTTATTGTAGCTACAATTACAGCGGCGGTCAAACGCCTACTCCGCCGCCGCCTCGGCCTCTTCCAGCTTGCTGTGCAGGATCGCCGCCTCCTGCTGCTTGGCCCACATTTCGGCGTAGCGGCCCTGGCGGTCCAGCAGCTCGGCATGGGTGCCGCGCTCGACGATCTCGCCGGCCTCCAGCACCAGGATCTCGTCGGCATCGACCACCGTCGACAGGCGGTGGGCGATGACCAGGGTGGTGCGGTCCCGCGACACCTCGCGCAGGGACGCCTGGATCTCCTTCTCGGTGTGGGTGTCGAGCGCGCTGGTGGCCTCGTCGAACAGCAGGATACGGGGGCCTTTCAGGATGGTGCGGGCGATCGCCACCCGCTGCTTCTCGCCGCCCGACAGCTTCAGGCCGCGCTCGCCGACGCGGGTATCGTAGCCCTCGGGCAGCGAAACGATGAAATCGTGGATGCTGGCCAGCCGCGCCGCCGCCTCGATCTGGTCCTGGTCGGCGCCGGGGCGGCCATAGGCGATGTTGTAACGGATGGTGTCGTTGAACAGCACGGTGTCCTGGGGAACGATGCCGATGGCGGCGCGCAAGGACGCCTGGGTGACGTCCCGGATATCCCGGCCGTCGATGCTCACCCGTCCGTCGGTGACGTCGTAGAAGCGGAACAGCAGGCGCGACAAGGTGCTCTTGCCCGCCCCCGAGGGGCCGACGATGGCCACCGTATGACCGGCGGGAACCCGGAAATCGATGCCCTTGAGGATTTCTCGGTTGGGATCGTAGCCGAAGCGCACGGACTCGAAGCGGATCTCGCCGCCGTCGACCGCCAGCGGCGGGGCGCCGGGGGCGTCCTTGACCTCGGTGTTGACCGCGAGCAGGTGGAACAAGGATTCGAGATCGGTCAGCGACTGCTTGATCTCGCGGTAGACGAAGCCAAGGAAGTTCAGCGGCATCGCCAACTGCACCAGGTAGACGTTGACCAGCACGAAGTCGCCCACCGTCATCGAGCCGTCCGCCACCCCGGCGGCCGCCATCGCCATCACCAGGGTCAGGCCGATGGCGATGATCGAGCCCTGGCCGATGTTGAGCAGCGACAGCGTCACCTTGCTTTTGACCGCCGCCCGCTCGTAGCGGCCGAGCGCCCCGTCGTAGCGTGTCGCCTCGTGGGCCTCGTTGCCGAAATACTTGACCGTCTCGAAGTTCAACAGCGAATCGATCGCCTTGGTCGAGGCGTCGGAATCGGTCTCGTTCATGGTGCGGCGGAACTTGGTCCGCCATTCGGTGACACCCAGGGTATAGACCACGTAGACCAGGATGGTGACGAAGGTGGCGAGCGCGAAGCGGGCGTCGTAGAGCCGCCACAGCACCACCGTCACCAGGCCGATCTCCAGCAGCGTCGGCAGGATGTTGAACAGCATGAAATTCAGCAGGAATTCCATGCCCTTGGTGCCGCGTTCGATGGCGCGCGAAACGCCGCCGGTCTGGCGGTCGAGGTGAAAGCGCAAGGACAAGGCGTGCAGATGCTGGAACACCCGCAAACCGACCCGGCGGATCGCCCGCTGGCCGACCTTGGCGAAGGCGATGTCGCGCAGTTCCGAAAAGGTGGCGTTGAGCACGCGGGCCAGGCCGTAGGCCAACAGAATGCCGACGGGAACGGCGACGACGGCGGCGCCGTGGGGGGACAATTCGTCCACCGCCCGCTTGTAGAGCAGCGGCGCCAGCACGTTGACGCCCTTGGCCGCCGCCAGCGAGGCCAGCGCCAGCACCACCCGGAAGCGAAGGCCGAATTCGCCCTTGGGCCACAGATAGGGCAGCAGGCTGCGCACGGTGCGCCAATCGCGGCGCGGGCCGACCGGGGAGGCGTGGTGGTATTGGGAGGGTTCGCGGCGTCTCATGCCCCCAAGATGAGGCCGCCGCCGTCCGGGCGCAATCGCATTGCCGCAAGGGGCGCGGCTGACCTATTCTGCCACCATGATCCAGGGTGGAAATCAGGGTGGAGCGGCGGGAAGGGACTGGACGAAGACCCGGTTGGTGGTCTTCAGCCAGGAGGACACTTTCCGCTTCCTGGTCCGCACCACCTTCCGCCAGTTGCACATCGCCGAATTGCTGTCGACCAGCGTCGCCGCCGACGCGCAGCCGTTGCTGGCGATGAAGCCCGACATGGTGCTGGTCGACCTCGATATCGATTCGGAAGAGGCCTTCGCCTTCCTCAACCGGGTGCGTTCGGCGGACTCGAGCCCCTGCCCCGAGGTGCCGGTGGCGGTGGTCGCCAACGACCGCGCCCACGCCCATCTCGACCGCGCCCGCCTGCTGGGAATCGAAGGCGTGGTGAACAAGCCGATCTCGGCCCAGGAACTGGCGCAGCGGGTCGCCGCCATCATCCGTCACCCGATGCGCATGCCATCCGGCGCCCGGCCCGAGCGGCCCCACATCGTCCTGGAAAAGGCCGCCCCGCCGGCCAGGCCAACAGCGCCCTCGCCCGCCCCATCCGGGGGCGACGTTTCCGTCGCCTCGCCCGAGGCGGTCAAGGCCGAACTGGCGCGGCTCACCGCGCGGCTGGGCACCTCGCTCGGGGCGCCATCGGGCGCCAGTGGCGGCGGGAGCGGCGGCGGCCTGACCGGCGGCGGCCGATCGGGAGGAAGCGCGGCGCCCATCGGGCTCGCCCGTCCTGGTGGTGGTGGCGGTGGTGGCGGGGGCGGCATCGAGACCGCCCCGCCCCGCCCCACGGCGGGCGGCGGCTTCGGCGCCGACGACGTGGCGGCGGCCAAGAAACCGAAAGCGTCGACGGGCCTCGGCGACGACGACCTCGCGCCACCGGTGGCGGCCAAGGGACCGGCCAGTCTCGGCGATGACGATCTGGCGGCGGCGCTGAAACCCGAGGTCAAACCGGTCAAGGCCAAGCCCGCCGAACCCGACGCGGCGGCCGAGACGGCGGCAAAGGCCAAAAAGGCCAAGAAGGCCAAGGCCGAGTGGCAGGCGGAATTGACCGAAGCCGGCCACGCGCCGCGCGCCGGCGCCGACGTGCCGGCGGTCGACGTCACCGCCGCCATCGTCGCCGATCATGGCAAATGGCTGGCCAGCCAAGGCGCCGAGGGCAGCCGCGCCAATTTCGACGGCAAGGACCTGGCGGGCGCCGACCTGACCGGTACGGTGCTGGCCGGTGCCGGCTTCCGCCGCGCCGACCTTTCCGACGCGGCACTGGCCGAGGCCCGCCTCGACGGCGCCGACCTGCGCTTCGCCAGCCTGTCGGCGGCCGATTGCGCCGGCGCCGCGCTGGGGGTGGCCCAGTTGCGGCACGCCAACCTGCAGCTGGCCAACCTGGAGGGCGCCAACCTTCGCGGCGCCGACCTGTCGGGGGCCAAGCTGCGCGGCGCCCGCCTGGCCGGCGCCGATTTCTCGGGCGCCATCCTGGTCGAGACCGACCTGCGTGAGACCGATCTGTCTCAGGTCGAGAACCTCAAGCAGGCCCAGGTCGACAAGGCACTGGCCGACCGCACCACCAAGCTGCCCGGCGGCGTCTGGCTCAAGGGCGGCGACGCCGACGCCTGATACGATCGGGCCCTAACCGGGCGAGCGCGTCCGCGCCCTTGGCCGCGGCCTCAATGGCCGCTGGAGGCAAAACCCGAAATTTCGCGTCCGCCGGCCGCCAAGATGCTATTGTCGGACTGGAAACGCTGCCAGCGAGGGCCCCATGGCGGAAGTCGCCGAACGCCAGTTCATCACCTTCACCGTCGCCGCCGAGGAATACGGCGTCGACATCATGGCCATCCGCGAGATCAAGGGCTGGGCGCCGACCACGCCGCTACCCGAGGCGCCCGAGCATATGCGCGGCGTCATCGACCTGCGCGGCACCATCGTGCCGATCATCGACCTGCGCACCCGCTTCCGCCACGGCCTTACCGAGGCGACGCCGACCCACGTCATCATCGTCGTCGCCATCGGCGAAATGATGGTCGGCCTTTTGGCCGACGCGGTGGTCGATATCGTCAAGGTGCCGGTTTCCGACATCCAGCCGGTGCCCGAGATCGAGCACGGCGACACCCACGGCTACCTGGCCGGCATCGTCTCGGTCGAAGGCCGCATGGTGGTGCTGCTGGACCTCGATTCCCTGCTCGAGCGCGACAAGCAGGTGCTGGCGGCGGCGGCGGCCTGAGAGGCCTCGGCTCCCGCGTCTTCCCCAATGAAATAAGGGACCTTTCAGGCGCAGTGCCCGAAAGGTCCCTCGTTGACTGGCTCGGAATGACAAATCCCAGGCGGCCGGTTCAGGCCGCCTTGCCCTTCTTCTTCAGCAGCTCCAGAATCTCGGCGGCGGCCTTGGGGATGTTGGTGCCGGGGCCATAGACGGCGGCGACGCCCGCCTTGTAGAGCATGTCGTAATCCTGCGGCGGGATGACGCCGCCGGCGACCACCAGGATATCGTTGGCGCCCTGCTTCCTGAGGTCGGCGATCAGCGCCGGCACCAGGGTCTTGTGACCGGCGGCCAGACTGGAAGCGGCGACGACGTGGACGTCGTTCTCGACCGCCTGGCGGGCGGCCTCTTCCGGAGTCTGGAACAGCGGCCCGATATCGACGTCGAAGCCGAGGTCGGCAAAGGCGGTGGCGATCACCTTGGCGCCGCGATCATGGCCGTCCTGGCCCATCTTGCACACCAGGATGCGGGGACGACGCCCCTCGGCCTTGGCGAAGGCCTCGACATCGGCCTTGATCTTGGCGAAGCCCTCGTCGCCCTGGTAGACGCCGCCATAGACGCCCGAGATCGAGCGGATGACGGCGCGGTGGCGGGAATAGACCTGCTCGAGCGCCGACGAGATCTCGCCGACCGTGGCCCGCGCCCGGGTGGCGTCCACCGCCAGGGCCAGCAGATTGCCCTCGCCGGTTTCGGCCGCCTTGGTCAACGCCGCCAGGGTCGCCTCGACCTTGGCCTTGTCGCGGGTGGCCTTGATCTGGTTCAGCCGGGCGATCTGGGACTCGCGCACCTTGGCGTTGTCGACGTCGAGAATCTCGATCGGCGTCTCTTCCGCGGGCTGGTACTTGTTGACACCGACCACCACTTCCTCGCCCCGGTCGATGCGGGCCTGGCGGCGGGCGGCGGCTTCCTCGATCTTCAGCTTGGGCATGCCGGATTCGACCGCCTTGGTCATGCCGCCCAGCGCCTCGACCTCCTGGATCAGCTTCCAGGCTTCCTCGGCGAGCGAGGCGGTCAGGCTTTCCACGTAATAGGAACCGGCCAGGGGATCGACCACATGGGGGATGCCGGTTTCCTCCTGGATGATCAGCTGGGTGTTGCGGGCGATGCGGGCCGAGAACGGCGTCGGCAGGGCGATCGCCTCGTCCAGCGCGTTGGTGTGCAGCGACTGGGTGCCGCCGAGAACCGCCGCCATCGCCTCGATGGTGGTGCGGATGACGTTGTTGTAGGCGTCCTTCTCGGTCAGCGACACGCCCGAAGTCTGGCAGTGGGTGCGCAGCGCCATCGAGGCCGGCTTCTGCGGGTCGAACTGCTTGATGATGCGGGCCCACAGCAGGCGGCCCGCCCGCATCTTGGCGATCTCCATGAAGAAGTTCATGCCGATGGCCCAGAAGAAGGACAGGCGGCCGGCGAATTCGTCGATCTTGAGGCCGGTGGCCAGCGCGGTGCGGACGTATTCCAGGCCGTCGGCCAGGGTGAAGGCCAGTTCCTGCACCGCCGTCGCCCCGGCTTCCTGCATGTGGTAGCCGGAAATCGAGATCGAATTGAACTTCGGCATGTTCTTCGAGGTATAGGCGATGATGTCGGCGATGATCCGCATGCTGGGCGCCGGCGGATAGATGTAGGTGTTGCGGACCATGAACTCCTTGAGGATGTCGTTCTGGATGGTCCCCGACAGCAATTCCTGGGCGACGCCCTGCTCCTCGGCGGCGACGATGTAGCCGGCCAGCACCGGGAGAACGGCGCCGTTCATGGTCATCGACACGCTCATCTTGTCGAGCGGGATGCCGTCGAACAGCACCTTCATGTCCTCGACCGAATCGATGGCGACGCCCGCCTTGCCGACATCGCCGACGACGCGCGGATGGTCTGAATCGTAACCGCGATGGGTGGCCAGGTCGAAGGCCACCGAAATGCCCTGCTGACCGGCGGCCAGGTTCTTGCGGTAGAAGGCGTTGGATTCCTCGGCGGTCGAGAAGCCGGCGTACTGGCGCACCGTCCACGGCTTCTGGGCATACATGGTGGCGCGCGGGCCGCGCACGAAGGGCGGGAAGCCGGGCAGGGTGTCGATGTGCTCGAGACCTTCGAGATCGGCCGCGGTATAGAGCGGCTTGACCTTGATCCCTTCGGGGGTCTCCCAAGTCAGGGTGTCGGGCGAGGCGCCCTTCAGATCCTTGGCGGCCAGCGCCTGCCAGTCGGCTTGGCCCTTCTTGGCGAACTCGCTCATCGTCCCTCCTCGATTCTCTTTCGGCGCCCCCTGGGAGCGGGCGGCAGTATACCCATGCCTCCCGCCCGCGTCCATGCGGGCCGCACCTGGGCAACGTGGCGTGTTACGCCCCCAACACTAGGCATGTGACAATCGTCCACCCCAACGGGAATTCAGAAGCGCCCCCATACAAATAGAGGAATTCGGTGTATAATTATCTATCACTGAACGCCTCCCCCCGCGCAGCGGGACCAGGGCTGCGCGGAGGTCTTTGGGAAGATTTACGGGAGCGACCGATCCATGAGGGGTGGAAAATACGCCCTGCTCGTCGCGCTCGCCTTCGCCTTCTGGGCGCCGGCGGCCTGGGCGGAGGACGATATCCAAAAGCGATGCACGAAAGACATCTGGTCGCGCCAACTCGACGTGGTGGACGGCCCGCCCTTCGCCTCCTTCGACGGCGACGTCCTGTGCCTATTCGGCGAAATCACCGATGAAGGCGCCCATGAGACGGTCGACATAATAAAGAAACACAAAATCAAGAGCGTACTCGTCACATCAAATGGTGGAAGCGTTAACGGCGCCCTTGACATCGCCGAAGAAATACTCGCCAACGGCATCGACGTCTATGTGAGCCATTCCTGTCTTTCGTCCTGCGCCAACTACATCTTCCTCGCCGGCAGAAAAAAGTACGTCCTTGAATTGGGCATGGTGGCCTGGCATGGCGCCCCCGTCTACACGAAGGAGAAGGCCGCCGCCCTTGATGACGCCGCCAAGGAAAGGCTTGAGCGGACCGTCGCCCGGCACAACGCCTTCTACGCCAGGGTCGGCGCCGATCCGCGTCTTGCCGGAGAGTTCCCCTGCGACTTGAAGAAGACGCGTGAATTCCTGGCGATGGCTACCGAGATCGAAACCGAGCACGACGTCCTGTGGACATACCCGCGCGAAATCCTTGAGGGGAAATTCCACGTCGACGGTCTCAAGGCGATGTGGTCCCCCGGTGGCACCACGGCCATTCAGTCATACAGGCAGTGGAAGCGGGTCTTTCTGGTGAAGGGATGCGGGTGACCCCACCCGATACACGGGACGCGCTGGGGCGGGGAATTGCGAGAGAGGTCGAACATGCGGTCAATCAAATACGTCCTGCTTGCCGCGGTCGCCCTTTGGGCATCATCCGCCCGGGCGGAAGACGACATTCGAACACAATGCCTGAAGAAGATTTGGCCCCAACAAGTCAACGAAAAGAAGGGATTTTATCCTTTCGCCTCCTATGGGGGCGACGTCATGTGCCTGATGGACCGGATCACCGATGACGGCGCGCGCGAGGCGGTCGACATAATAAGGAAGCACAATATCAAGAGGATAATGGTTGCCTCCGGCGGCGGCAGCGTCAATGGAGCGCTCGACATCGCCGACGAGATATTGAAACAGGGCATCGACGTCTATGTGGACAATTTCTGCTTTTCGTCCTGCGCCAACTACATATTCCTGGCCGGCCGCAGAAAGTATGTTCTGGAAGGGGGCGTGGTGGCGTGGCATGGCGCGCCCGCATATACGGAGGATAAGGCCGACGCCCTCGGTGACGAGGAGAAAGAGCGGGTTCGGCGGACCGTCGCCCGGCACAACGCCTTCTACGCCAGGATCGGCGTCGATCCGCGCCTTGCCGGGGAGTTCCCCTGCGACCTGAAAAAGACCCCGGAATTCCTGGCGATGGCCACCGAGATCGAAACCGAGCACGATGTGCTTTGGACCTACCCGCGCGAAATCCTTGAGGGAAAATTCCACGTCGAAGGCGTCGAGGCGATGTGGCCGCCCGGCGACACCAAGGCGATCCAGGCACGCCCGCTCTGGAAGAAGGTCTTCCTTGTGAAGGGATGCGATTGAGACAAGAATTTGGGAACAGCGCAATGTTCCCGGAGCCCCGATGGCCTATCTCGACCACGTCGCCGCCTGCAATGTTCACGACATCGCCAAATTCCGACCGTTCCTGGTCGGGGACGCCCAGGTCGGCTGGATCCGCCACGATACCGCGCGGCGTCTGGCCGCCTTCCCCGAGGCCTTCCGTTTCACCGGCGAATCGGCGGTCTGCCTGCATCCGGGCCTGGATACGCCCGAGGACCGCAGCCGGGCCATCGACGCGGTGGCGGCGGCGCTGGCCCGCGACGGCGCCGCGCCGCCCCTGCGCGGCGAACGCTATCCGGTGACGGGGCGCTGGGGCGAGGCGCCGCTGATGACCATCGACCGCGGCATCGTCAGCGTCTTCGGCATCGGCGCCTTCGGCGTCCACGTCAACGGCGTGGTGGCGAAGGCCGACGGCCTTCATCTGTGGATCGGCAAACGCGCCGCCGACAAGCCGGTGGCGCCGGGCAAGCTCGACAACATGATCGCCGGCGGCCAGCCCGCCCATCTGGGGCTGATGGACAATCTGGTCAAGGAGGCGGCCGAGGAGGCCGACGTGCCCGAGGCCCTGGCCCGCACCGCCCGGCCGGTGGGCGCCATCTGCTATTGCCTGGAGGACCGCTGGGGCCTCAAGCCCGACGTGATGTTCTGCTACGACCTGGCGGTGCCCGAGGACTTCACCCCCAGGAACACCGACGGCGAAATGGCCGAATTCCGCCTGCTGCCGATCGCCGAGGTGGCGCGGCTGGTCAGGGACACCGACGATTTCAAATTCAACGTCAATCTGGTGATCCTCGACTTCCTGCTGCGCCACGGCTGGCTGTCGCCGGACGACGAGCCCGATTACGTCGACATCGTCAGGGGACTGCGGCGGGGGTGGTGAGTCGCCCCCCGGGGACTCAGCGCAGGCTGGCCTCGATGTTGCCGCCGTCCACCGTCACCGTGCAGGCGGTGGTCTTGGCGGCGCCGGCCAGCCACAGGAAGGCGTCGGCGACGTCCTCGGCGCCGACCTCGCGGCCCAGCAGGTTGCCGGCCATGTAATCCTTCTCGGACAGGCCCCTGGCCTGGGAGCGGCTGGCGATCATCTCGCCGGTCAGCAGGCCCGAGCGGATGCGGTCGGCGTTGACCGCGTTGGCGCGGATGCCGTCGCGGCCATAATCCAGCGCGTACTGCTTCATCAGGAACAGGGTCGCCGCCTTGGGCAGGCCGTAGGGGCCGAAGGCCTTGCCGGGATTGACCGCCTGCTTCGAGACGTTGAACAGCAGGCAGCCGCCGGTGCCCTGGGCCTTCATCAGCCGCACGGCGTTCTGGGCGACGTTCTGGTGGCCGAAGAAATTGAGCTCGAACGAGGCGCGCAGCAGCGCGTCATCGACCTCGCCGACCGCGCCCTGCCAGGCGGCGCCGGCATTCGACACCAGGATGTCGAGGCCACCGAAGGCGGCGGCGACGGCGTCGAAGGCGGCTCGCACCGACGCGGAATCGGTGACGTCGCAGGCCAGGCCCAGCGCGGTGCCGCCGCATTCCTTGGCGATCTTGCGGGCGGCCTCCGGGTCGCGGTCGAGCACCGCCACCTCGGCGCCGGCCTTGGCGAAGGCCCGCGCCGTGGCGGCGCCGATGCCGGAACCGCCGCCGGTCACCGCCACCACCTGGCGCTGGAACGGCTTTTCCGCCGCCTTGCCCAGCTTGGCCTGCTCGAGCGACCAATATTCCATGTCGAACAGATCGGCCTCGGGCAGCGGGTCGAAGCGGCCCACCGCCTCGGCGTCGGTGATGGTCGCCACCGTGTTCTCGGCGATGTCGGCGGCGATCGCCGCGTCCTTCTTCGAGGCGCCGATGCCGAACAGCCCCAGGCCGGGAACCAGGGCGACGCGCGGCAGCGGGTCGAGCTCGGTCTTGGGCGGGTTGGCGTTGGCGTTGTTGCGGGCGAAGTAGCCGTGGTAGCGCTCGACGTAGGCGGCCACCGCCGCCTTGGCCGCCTCGGCCCATTCCGCCAGCTTGCCGGCCTCGGGGGCGGGCAGCACCAGCGGCCAGTTCTTGGTGCGGATGGTGTGGTCGGGGGTGACGACGCCGCGCCCGGCGTAATCGGCCACCTGGGCGCCATCGACATAGGCGCGGATCGCCGCGTTGGCGCGGAAGTCGAAAATCCAGCGGCGCCACGCGCCCTCGCCCTTGTCGATCCCCAGCAGGCCGCGCAGCAACGGCGCCACCTCGGCGACGGGGGCGATGGCGGCCTGCAGGGCGGCCGCCTTGAACACCGGCTTGCGGCCGCTGGCCAGCCGGCCCTCGGCCAGGCTCACCATTCCGATCATCCGCTCGTAGGCTTCCCGCGCCGTGGCGCCGAAGGTGAAGATGCCGTGCTTGACCAGGATCAGCCCCTCGACCGACGGGTCCTTGTCGAACACTTCGGCGGCGGCCTTGGCCAGCAGGAAGCCGGGCATGATGTAGGGGACATAGCCCATGCGGCCGCCATAGATTTCCCGGCACAGCGCCTCGCCGTCGGGCTGGTCGGTCAGCGACAGCACCGCCGTCGAGTGGGTGTGGTCGATGAATTTGTGCGGCAGGAAGGCGTGCAGCAGCGTCTCGACCGACGGGTTGGGCGAGGCGGCGCTGATCAGGTTGCCGCGCTGGAAATCGACCATGTCCTCGTCGGAAAGCTTTTCCAGACGGCGCAGCTTCAGCAGGGGGGCCAGCCGCACCGCCGGCAGCCCGGCGGGTTCGATGTTGCCCATGTCCCAGCCCGAGCCCTTGACGCACAGCACCTCGACCGGCTCGCCCAGCAAGTCCAAGGCTTGGGTCTTGACCGAGGTGTTGCCGCCGCCGTGCAGCACCAGCCGGGGGTCGCCGCCCAGCAGGCGGGTGGTGTAGACACGCAGCGCCAGATCGCGGTTGACGCCGTTGGGCGCGTACTTGGCGACCGCGGCTTCGGCGTCGCTATCGGACCACAGGGACTTCATCTCGGCCCTCCTTACTCGGCGGCGGCGCGTTCGGGGAACAGCGCCCGCAATCCTTCCGGCGTCGCCCGGCACAGGCCGCGCTCGGTGATCAACCAATCGACCAGACGGGCGGGGGTGACGTCGAAGCCGTAATTGACGGCGGGCGAGCCGTCGGGAGTCAGTTGCACCGTCGCCACCTTGCCGTCGGCGCCCTTGCCGGCGATGTGGGTAACCTCGGCGGCGTCGCGCAGTTCGATGGGGATTTCCGCGACCCCGTCGGCGACCGTCCAGTCGATGGTCGGGCTGGGCAGCCCCACCGTGAACGGCACGCCGTTATCCTTGGCCGCCAGCGCCTTGAGGTAGGTGCCGATCTTGTTGCAGACATCGCCGTTGCGCGTCGTCCGGTCGGTGCCGACGATCACCAGATCGACCATGCCGTGCTGCATCAAATGGCCGCCGGTATTGTCGGGAATCACCGTGTGGGGCACGCCGTGCCAATTCAATTCCCGCGCCGTCAACGAGGCGCCCTGGTTCCGAGGCCGGGTTTCGTCGACCCAGACGTGGATCGGCAGGCCCGCGTCATGGGCCTTGTAGATGGGGGCGATGGCGGTGCCCCAATCGACGGTGGCCAGCCACCCGGCGTTGCAATGGGTGAGGATATTGAAACGCTCGGCCCCGCCGGCCCGCTTCGCCTCCCACAATTGCCGGATCAGTCCCAGGCCGTGGTCGCCGATGGCGGAATTGATCGCCACGTCCTCGTCGGCGATGGCGGCGGCCTTGGCGTAGGCGGCCTCGACCCGGCGGTCGGCCGGCAACGGCAGCAGCGCCGCCAGCATCGCGTCCAGCGCCCATTTGAGGTTGATGGCGGTGGGGCGGGTGGCGTGCAGCATGAAATAGGCGCGCTTCAGCGCCGCGTCCGAGCTTTCGCCGATGGTCGCCAACGCCATGCCATAGGCGGCGGTGGCGCCGATCAGCGGCGCGCCGCGCACCCACATGTCGCGAATCGCCTTCACCGCGTCATCGAGCGAGCGCAGGGCGACGACGACGAATTCATGGGGCAGCCGGGTCTGGTCGATGATCTCGACCCCCTTGCCATCGGCCGCCAGCCAGATGGTGCGGGTGGGCTTGCCGTTGATTTTCATCGCCGTTCCTCAATGAGCCAAAGCCGGGCGCACGTTATCGGGCGGAACGCGCGGGCGCAACCGTCTCGGCGGCGCCGGAAATCGCGCCGCCGCCCATCGCCTTCGCCCGCGCCATACTTTATTATGTCCTTACATTGGGCTATCGTCGCTCGGGCTCGCGGAATAAGAAGCGTCCCAGGGAGGAACAGCAACATGACCAGCAAGAAGACAGGCTTTTTCAAGCTTTTGACGATCATCCTGGTGCTGCTGGGGTTCGCCCCCGCGGCAATGGCCGCCGAGTCCGGCACGCGCGACGAAGCCCGCGCCATGGTCGAGCGGGCCGCCACCTTCTACAAGGCCAACGGCAAGGAGAAGTCGCTGGCCGCGTTCGGCGACCCCAAGGGACAGTTCGTCGATCGCGACTTGTACCTGATCACCTACGGGCTCGACGGCATCCGCCTCTCCCACCCCTACAATCCCAAGCTGATCGGCAAGTCGGCGGCCGAGGCGGTGGATTTCGACGGCAAGCCCTACGGCAAGGAAATCATCGACACCGCCAACACCAAGGGCAGCGGCTGGGTCGATTACAAATTCACCGACCCGACGACGAAGAAGCTGTCCGACAAGACCACCTACGTGTTGAAGGTCAACGACATCATCATCGCTTGTGGCGTCTACAAGCACTGATCGTTCGAGCAAGGCGGAACCGGGGGAGCGGGCGCGGATGTTTCATTCCATCAACGACATCAAGATCCGGTGGAAGCTGGGTATCGCCCCGGTGATGATCGTCTGCGCCGCGCTTGTCCTCGGTCTGCTGGCTTGGCGGATGTCCTCCGCCCAGGAACAGGCCTTGGAAGGTCTTACCCACGGCAGTTTCGCCAAGACCCAGCGGGTCGCCGACCTTGGCGCCGTCTTGCTGTCGATCGACGCCGGCCTTTACCGCGCCATCACCTGGCAGAACGCCGGCGCCGACGACGCGGTGATCAAGGGCTCGATCGAGGCCACCACCAAGCAGTTCGACACGGTCGGCGCCATTCTCGACGCCCTGGACAAGTCGGTCGATCCAGCCGGCGAGGAACGGGCCACCCTTGCCGAAGTGCGCGGTTCGGCCACCGCCTACCTCAAGAAGGCCGCCGAGGTCCTCGACATGCTGGATGGCGATCCGGTCATGGCGGTGACCCTGTTGCGCCAGGCCGGCCGGCTTTACGAAAAGGTGGGGCAGGCGGTCGGCCAATGGTCCGCTTTGCAAAAGCGCAACAACGACGCGCTGGTCGATCAGACCAGCGCCGATTCGCGCTCGTGGCTAACCTTGTTCTTCGCGATCATGGCGGCGGCCTTCGGCGGCTCGGTGCTGGTCATCCATTTGGTCGGCTACGGCATCGCCACCGGCATCAACGGCCTGACCCAGGTGATGACCCGGTTGGCCGGCGGCGACACCGAGGTGATTCCGCCCGGAGCCGAACGCGGGGACGAGATCGGCGACATGGCCAAGGCCGTGCTGGTTTTCCGGGAGCACGCCATCGAGAACGACCGCCTGCGCTTGGCCCAGGCGGTCGAGCAGGAGCGGGCGCAGGAGCACCTGCGGTCCGAGATGATGGGGCTGAGCGAGGTGTTGGAAGGTGAGGTGTCGACCACCGTCGGCGACATTTCGCTACAGGCGGAGCGACTGTCCGAGGGCGCCGCCAACCTGTCCGACACCGCCGAGCAATTGCGGGTGATGGCCCAGGCGGTGCTTGAGGCGATCGAAACCGCCAGCGGCAACGTCCAGACCGTCGCCGACGCCGCCGCGGTGCTCGACACCGCCAGCCAGGGCATCACCGGCCAGTTGCGGACCAGCTCCGACCTGACCGAATCCGCCCGGCGGGAAGTGGAGAAGGCCAGCGCCAGCGTCGGCGGCCTGACCGAGGCCTCGGCCCGTATCGGCGACGTGGTCAACCTGATCCGCACCATCGCCGGCCAGACCCGCATGCTGGCGCTCAACGCCACCATCGAAGCGGCGCGCGCCGGCGACGCCGGCAAGGGTTTCGCCGTGGTCGCCGAAGAGGTCAAGACCCTGGCCCTGCAAACCGAGGACGGTATCGGCAAGGTCAACGCCCAGGCCCAGGGAATCGGCCGCACCACCTCCGAGGCGGTGGAGACCGTCCAAGCGGTGGTCGCCACCATTCACGACATCGACGCCGTCGCCGCCGACGTGGCCGCCGCCGCCGAGGAGCAGCGGTCCGCCACCGCCCAAATCATGACCAGCGCCACCCAGGCGGCCGGCCATACCCGCACCGTCGCCGGCCATGCCAAGGAGATGCTGACCGGCGCCGACAAGACCGGCGTGACGGCGCGGCGGGTCACCGCCCTGTCCTCGCTCGTCTGCCGGGAAATCGCCGCCCTTCACAACCGGCTGAGCGTGATTCTGCGTAATTCCTGCGGCGGCAACCGACGTTCCTACGAGCGGGTGCCGGCGGCGATCCCGTTCACCCTGGTGCTGGATGGCAAGGACTTCCGCGGCCGCACCGCGGACATCTCTTACGGTGGGGCGCTGCTGGTCCCCAATGATCGCTGCGACATGGAATCGGGCGAGGGCGTGATGGAACTGGAAGGCGTCGGACGCATCAACGTCCGATTGCTGGTTTGCAGCGCCGCCGGCCTTCATGTTCGTTTCATCGATCTTGAGGACGGCGCCAGGATCGCCATCAGCAAGGCGGTCGAAAAGGCCGGGCAGGAGGACATTCCCCTCGTCGCCCTGGCACGGCAGATCGCCGAGCGGGCCTCGGCCCTATTCGAGGGGGCGATCCGCGATGGCGCCCTGTCCGTGGAACACCTGTTCGACACCAGCTATGAGCCGGTCGCCGGCTCGGACCCCGAACAGTTCATCGCCCGCCACACCGAGGTGGCCGACCGGGGATTGCCGACGATCCTGGAACAGCCGCTCGAGGCCAATTCGCAGATCGTCTTCTGCGTCGTCACCGACCGCAACGGCTACGTTTCGACCCACAATCGCAAATACTCGCAGCCGCAACGTCCGGGGGAAACCGCCTGGAACGTCGCCAATTGCCGCAACCACCGCCTGTTCAGCGATCGCGCCGCCGTTCTCGCCGCCCGCAACACGACGGCCTCGATCACCCAGACCTACGCCCGCGACATGGGGGATTCGGTGGTGGTGTTGAAGGAAATCGACGTCCCCATCACCGTGCGGGACCAGCATTGGGGCGCCGTCCGTCTGGCGGTGAAGCTCTAGCCCAGCGCCCTGCCCGCCACCGCGTCCAAGCGCGCCACCGCCTTGGGGTCGCGCTTGTCGCCGTGGGTGATGATGGCGTTTTCCAGCGCCCGGTGGCAGCCCTGGGGGCACAGGCCCTGGCGCCCCAGCACCTTGGGCGCGATGGCCTTGACCAGGGCGCGGGCACGGTCGGCGTTGGCCAGCAGCACCTTGACCACAGCCTCGACCGTCACCGCGTCATGCTCGGGATGCCAGCAATCGTAATCAGTGACCATGGCGACGGTGGCGTAGCACATCTCGGCCTCGCGGGCCAATTTGGCCTCGGGCATGTTGGTCATGCCGATGACGTCGCAACCCCACTGGCGATAGAGCTGGCTTTCCGCCTTGGTCGAGAATTGCGGCCCCTCCATCACCAGATAGGTGCCGCCGCGCACGGCGCGAATGCCGGCCTCTTCCGCCGCCAGCTCGATCAGGTCGCCGAGACGGCCGCAGACCGGATGGGCCATCGACACATGCGCCACCAGACCGGCCTCGAAGAAGGTTTTGACCCGGGCGAAGGTACGGTCGATGAACTGATCGACGATGACGAAGGTGCCGGGAGGCAATTCCTCCTTGAGCGAGCCCACCGCCGAAACCGAGACGATCTCGGTGACGCCCGAGCGCTTCATGGCGTCGATGTTGGCGCGGAAATTCAGTTCGGACGGCGGCAGCGGGTGGCCGCGACCATGGCGGGGCAGGAACACCAGCTTCTGGCCATTCAATTCCCCGAACAGCAGTTGGTCCGAGGGGGGGCCGAAGGGCGTCTCGACGGTGCGCCATTCCTGGTTGGTCAACCCGTCGATGTCGTAGACGCCCGAACCGCCGATGATGCCGAGCACCGGGCCGCCGCTTGCCGTCATAATCACGTCCTCCCCGCAAATTGCCGCCATTGAGGCGGCGGCCAATAAAAACGAAAAAGGCCGCCATCGCAAGCGACGGCGGCCCCTTTTTCCCGAAAGCCGGACGTCCTAGTGGACGTCCTTCCAGATCTGGACCTTCAAGGCGTAGAACAGCGCGGTCAGCACGCCGAGGAAGATCATCACGTAAAGACCCAGGCTCTTGCGGGCGTCGAGCTCCGGCTCGGCGGCCCAGTTGAGGAAGGTGGTCACGTCGTGGACGATCTGTTCCTTGGTCGCCTTGGTGCCGTCGGCATAGGTCACCGAGTCGTCGCCGACCGGCGGCGGCATGCTGATGGCATGACCGGGGAACACCTTGTTGTAGTACTTGCCGTCGGGGATCGAAGCGCCTTCCGGCACCGTCTCCTCGAAACCCAGCAGCAGGCTGTAGACGTAGTTGGGACCGCCGGCGCGGGCCTTGGCCATCAGCGACAGGTCGGGCGGAGCCGCGCCGCCATTGGCCGCCGCCGCCGCCTTGTCGTTGGGGAAGGGCGGAATGTACTTGTCCGAGGCGCGGCCCGGCCGATTGATCGGCGTGCCCTCGTCGTTGACGCCGCCCGAAGTCTCGCGCTCGGCGGCCACCGCCTTGATCTCGTCCTCGGTCAGACCGATGGCCGAGAGATTGCGGTAGGCGACCTGACGCAGACCGTGGCAATTGGCGCAGACCTCGTGGAAGACCTGCCAGCCCCGCTTCAGCGCCGCCGCGTCGTAGCGGCCGAAAATGCCCTGGAACGAGAAGCCGGGCTTCTGCAGTTCGGCGCCCTCATTGGCCGCCGCCACCCCGGCTGCGCCGACGACGAAGGCCGCCGCCAGCACGGTACGAATGAGCTTCTGCATCACGCCTTCTCCATCGACTGGGCGGAGGCCCCGGAAGCGATCCCGCCGCCCCGGATCACCGGAGCCGAGATGCTGGCCGGCAACGGCCTGGTCTTCTCGAACTTACCGAGCAGCGGCAGGAGAACGAGCAGGTGGAAGAAGTAGTAGGCCGCGGCCACCTGACCGATCACCACCAGCACGCCCTCGGCCGGCTGGCCGCCGACATAGCCGAGCACGAAGCAATCGGCGAGGAACAGCCAGAAGAACTGCCGATACAGCGGCCGGAACTTGGCCGAGCGCACCTTCGAGCTATCCAGCCAGGGCAGGAACAGCAGCAGGATGATCGCCGCGAACATGGCGATGACGCCCTGCAACTTCGCCGAGACGAAGAACAGGTCCTGGGTGAACGAGCGCAGGATCGCGTAGAACGGCAGGAAGTACCATTCCGGCACGATATGCGCGGGCGTCACCAGCGGGTTGGCCTGCACGTAATTGTCCGGCTCGGCGAAGGCGTTCGGGAACCAGAACACGAACACCATGTAGATCATCAGGAACACGCCGATCCCGAACAGATCCTTGATCGTGTAGTAGGGATGGAACGGGATGGTGTCCTGCGGCGACTTGACGTCGATGCCCAGCGGATTGTTCGACTTGACGGTGTGCAGCGCCCAGACGTGGACGAACACCAGACCGAAGATCACGAACGGCAGCAGGAAGTGCAGCACGAAGAAGCGGTTCAGCGTCGGGTTATCGATCGAGAAGCCGCCCCACAGCAGCGTCACCACGTACTTGCCGACGATCGGAATCGCCGAGAACAGGTTGGTGATGACGGTGGCGCCCCAGAAGGACAGTTGGCCCCAGGGCAGCACATAGCCCATGAAGGCGGTCCCCATCATGCACAGGTAGATGATGATGCCCACCCACCAGAGCACTTCGCGCGGCGCCTTGTACGAGCCGTAATAGAGGCCGCGGAAGATGTGGATGTAGACCAGCACGAAGAACATGGTGGCGCCGTTCATATGCAGGTAGCGCAACAGCCACCCGTAATTGACGTCGCGCACGATGCGCTCGACCGAGTCGAAGGCCAACTGGGTGTTCGGCGCGTATTGCATGGCCAGGAACAGCCCGGTGAGGATCATCACCACCAGGCAGAAACCGGCCAGCGAACCGAAGTTCCAGAAGTAATTGAGGTTCTTGGGGGTCGGGTATTCGACGGCGCTGTGTTCCAGCACCGAGAAGATGGGCAGCCGCTCTTCAATCCAGCCACGCACCTTGCAATCGTTCGTTTTGCCGCTCATTGGCCAGTTCCTTCTCAGCCGATGCGGATGGTGGTTTCGCTGGTGAAGGCGTAGGGAGGCACCTCCAAATTCAGCGGTGCCGGGCCCTTGCGGATACGCCCGGACGTGTCATAGACCGAACCGTGGCACGGGCAGAACCAGCCGCCATACTCGCCGCGGGGATCGGTCGGCTTCTGGCCCGAAGGCACGCAGCCGAGATGGGTGCAGACGCCGATCAGGATCAACCACTCGGACTTCTGCACTCGGGAAGCGTCCTTCTGCGGGTCGCGCAGGGTCTCCGCATCGTCCTTTTCGGCGGCGGCGATTTCTTCCGGGGTGCGATGGCGCACGAACACCGGCTTGCCACGCCAGAGCACGGTCACCGCCTGCCCAACCTGGATGGCCGAAATATCGACATCGGTGGTGGACAGGGCGAGCGTGTCAGCGGCAGGATTCAAGCTGTGCACGAACGGCCATAGGGAAAGGGCGGTGCCGACCACACCGAGCCCGGCGGTGGCGTACAGCAGGAAATCCCGCCTGGTCTGCCCGTCCGTCGACGCCGGCTGGGCGTGCGATGCCGATTCAGCCATAATTTAACCTCTTGTTGGCCCGCGGAAGCGGGCCTTATTAACCACATCGGCAGCTGGGTTTCAACTCGGGAATCAATAGTACTTAAGTTGCCCCTAATCCTTGCTGCACCTATTCACCAAGGCCTACCCAATCGAGGGGGCAAGAAACCGCCCGATGCATAACGAATTGCCAAATCTCGCTTTGTTTCAACCGGACATTCCCCAGAACGCCGGAACATTGCTGCGACTTTCCGCTTGCCTGGGGGTGGCGGTCGAGGTCATCGAGCCTTGCGGCTTCCTGTGGGACGAGCGGCGCATGCGCCGAGCCGGCATGGACTACCTCGATTCGGTGCGCGTTCGCCGCCATTCCGGCTTCACCGCCTTCACCGCCGCCATGGAAGCCGAGGGACGCCGACTGGTGTTGCTGACCACCAAGGCGGACTTGCGGCTGGACCGCTTTTCTTTTGAACGCCGCGACGTCATCATGGTGGGCCGCGAGAGCGTCGGCGTTCCGCCGGAAGTCATCCGGGCGGCCAGGATTTCCCTGCGCATCCCGATGGCGGCGGGAATGCGCTCGCTTAACGTGGCCCTGGCGGCGACATTGGCGCTCGGCGCCGCACTGGGGCAATTCGACGCCTTTCCGGGGGACCCATGACCCGTGATCCATGCCCCTTGTTCGCCGCCGAGAAGGCCCAGGCCTACGACCGGCGCATCCGCGACGCCATTCCCGGCTATGAAGCATTGCATGTGCTGGCCTGCGCCGTCGTTGCCGAGACCACCGGCGGCCACGGCAGGGCGCTGGTGGCGGGGGCCGGCACCGGGGCCGAGTGCGTGGCTTTGGCCCAGGCCTGCCCAAGGCTGGCCATCGTCGGCGTCGATCCCGCCCCCGAAATGCTGGCGGTGGCCGAACGCAAGGTGGCCGAGCACGATCTGGTCGCCCGCGTCCGTCTGATGCCCGGAACCGCCGCCGACCTGCCGGAATTCGAAAAATTCGACGCCGCGACGTTGCTGCTGGTGCTGCACTTCCTCAAAGACGATGGCGCCAAGGCGGCGCTGCTGAGCGACATCGCCCGCCGACTGAAGCCTGGGGCGCCACTGGTGCTGGCCGACCTGTTCGGGCCGGGCTGGGACGAGGCCGGCCAGGCGCGCCTGCGCGTCTGGTGGGAACACCTGCAACTGGCGGCGGGCTTCGACGAGGCCGAGGTCGCCAAGGGCCTCGCCCACGTCGACCGCGACATCCACGCGGTCGAGGAATCGCGCCTGGCCGAATTGCTGGCGGCGGCGGGCTTCGAGCCGCCGCAACGCTTCTTCCAGGCGCTCTGTTTCGGTGGCTGGCTGACGCGCCGACAAGAAAAATGACCCTGTCCTAACCAGCCAAAATAGGTATGATCTCCGCGTTAGCCCCTGCCCCCGGGACCCCCTCGATGAGCCTAGTTTCTGCCAGCGGCCGGAAATCGGCGGATGGCCTGCGCAGCGAGCGAATCCAGGCTCACGCCAACGGATTGCTGGGCGATTGCCGCCGCGCCTTCCATGCCTTCGGCGAGTTGGACGAACTGGCCGAAAATCTGCGCATCCTGTCGCTCAACGCCGAATTGGCGGCCGGCCGCGCCGGCGAGATGGGCCGGGCGGTCAGGGCGCTGACCCAATACACCCGCGAGTTGGTCAACCGGCTGGCCCAGATTCAGACGGAAATGAACAACCTTAGGGTGCGCACCTTCGCCCTGTCGTCGACGGTGCTGCGCGGGCTGCAGCAATTGCGGATGTTCGAGCGCGCCCTGCCGCTGATCAATCAGGACGACGCCTACGCCCAACGGGTCACCCACCACGCCTTCGCCGGCATCATGGCGGCGATGGTCGAGACGCTCGACGACATGGCCACCTGCGTCGAGAACGTGGCGCGGCGCGCCCACGCCATCGAAGAGGTGGTGAGCCAGTCCGACTCGATCGCCACCAACATCGCCATCGAGGCTTCGGCGGCCGGCGCCCACGAAAAGGAGTTCCGCACCGTTTCGGACACGATGCGGACCTATGTCGACGAACTGCGCAAGATGATCGACCTGGCCTCGGACGCGGTACGCCGCGCCCTGGAGAAGGGTGAGCGACTGCGCGGCATCGGTTTGGAATGCATGCACGGCCTTCAGGCCGAGGGCTATGTGGCGGAGTGAATGACGATGAAGTGCGTGTCGCTGTACCGGCAGGATGACCACCGCTGGCTGGCTTTCGGCCAGGACCCCGACCGGCCGGCCAACATCATCGACACCAACCAGTACGTGGTCTGCGGCAAGGGCGGCGCCATGTTGCTCGATCCCGGCGGCATGGAGGTGTTCCCGCCGATGCTGGCGGCGCTGACCCACGAAATCGCGGTCGAGGACGTCAAGGGTATCTTCCTCAGCCACCAGGACCCGGATATCGGCTCGTCGCTGCCGCTGTGGCGGCGCGTCTGCCCCGCCGACACCAAAGTCTACGTCTCGGCGCTGTGGACCGGCTTCGTCGCCCATTTCGACTGCGAGACCACCCTGACCGCCATCCCCGACGCCGGCATGGAGGTGTCGCTGGGCTCGGACGTGCGGCTGCGCTTCGTGCCCGCCCACTACCTGCATTCCTCGGGCAATTTCCATGTCTACGACCCCCAGGCGAAGATCCTGTTCTCGGGCGATGTCGGCGCCGCTTTGGTACCGCCGGGGTCCGCCAGCAGCCTGTTCGTCCAGGACTTCCAGGCCCACACCGCCCACATGGAGGGTTTCCACCGCCGCTGGATGCCGTCCGACCGGGCGCGCGACGTGTGGATCGAGGCGGTCTCGAAGCTCGAGATCGAGCAATTGGCCCCCCAGCACGGCTTGATCTTCCGCGGCGACGACGTCAAACGCTTCCTCGACTGGTTCGCCGGCCTGGAACTGGGCTGCGGCATAGGCCCGACCGACAAGTGACGCCACCCGTCATCATGGTGGCGACGCCCTGCTTCGGCGGCGTGGTCACCCAGGCCTACATGATGTCGGTGCTGAAGCTGATCCAAAGCGGCCCCCAGGCCGGATTCGGCGTCAAACTGTCGCTGTTGGGCTATGACAGCCTGGTGCCGCGCGCCCGCTCGATCCTGACGGCGCGCTTCATGGACGACCCCGAATGCAGCCACCTGCTGTTCATCGACGCCGATATCGGCTTCGAACCGGCGCAGGTCGAGCGGCTGCTGGCGCTCGGCAAGGATTTCGCCGGAGCGCTCTACCCGATCAAGGCGATCGATTGGGCCCGCATCCCCGAACGCTGCGTCGAGGGCGGCGAAACGCTGCAACAGGCGGCGCTCAACTATGTCGGCACTTTTTTGCCCGACGGCGAACGACGCGACGAGGGCGGCTTCGCCACCGCCAGCTATGTCGGCGGCGGCTTCCAATTGATCAGCCGCGCCGCCATTCGTCGGCTGTTCGACGCCTATCCGGCCCAGCGCTACGGCAAGCTGCACATTTTCCCGCAATCGCCGCAGGAAAGCCCCAACCTCTACGCCCTGTTCGACTGCATCATCGATCCGACGACCGGAATCTATCTCAGCGAGGATTATTCCTTCTGCCGCCGCTGGCGCGACATCGGCGGCGAGATCTGGCTCGACACCGCCAGCCGCCTGACCCATGTCGGCACCATGGATTTCGTCGGCGACCATCCGTCGCGGCTGCACACCATGCAATGCGGCTAGGGTTGGCGGCGGAGGATAAAAGCATCTAGGGTAATATTCCTGATGCTTACTCGGTCTAAAAGGCGGACGATCTTCCCATGCTTACGCACGCGGACATCTGGTCGGCGATCGACGCGTTGGCTCGGGAGCATGGGCTGACCGCCTCTGCGCTTGCCCGCAAGGCGGGGCTTGACCCCACCACATTCAACAAAAGCAAACGCATCACCCGCGAAGGCAAGCCGCGCTGGCCGTCGACCGAAAGCGTCGCCAAGGTCTTGGAGGCCACCGGCGCCTCGCTCGCCACCTTCGTCGGCTATATCGCCAAGCAGGCGGGAGCCACCGCGGCGGCAACCCTGCCGATGCTGGGCCTCGGCCGCGCCGCCGATGGCGCCAGTTTCGACGCCGCCGGCCGCCCGGCGGGTTCCGACTGGGACGAAATCCCCTTTCCCGCCATCGACGACAGCGGCGCCTTCGCCCTGGAAGTCGAGGGCGAAGGCATGGAACCGGTGTTCCGCGACGGCGACATTCTCGTCGTGTCGCCCTCGGCCGGATTGCGGCGCGGCGACCGGGTGGTGGTGAAAACGGTGGCCGGCCAGTTGATGGTGCGCCAGTTGGTCCGCCGGACCGCCCGGCGGCTGGATTTCGCCGCGATCAACGCCGCCAATCCGGCCTGCAGCCTGACGGTCGAGGAAACCGCATGGCTGGCCCGCATTCTATGGGCCAGCCAATAGATGGCTTCGCCATCGCCAAAGTCTTGACCTCGGCGGCGGCAATGGCTAACAATTTCCCCACGTGGTGATTTGACCGACCGGCTTGCGGCCACGTTAAACAATCGCTAAAGAGGTTAGAGCTTGGCAAAGCCCGAGCCCCGACCCGCCCCGGTCGGGGCTTTTGTATTTTCGGGTCAAGGAACCAATCGATGAGCCATTCCAACCAATCCGCCAGCAAGTGGCGCCCCCGCACCCGCCAGGTGCGCGCCGGCCTCAGCCGCACCGGTTTCTCGGAGACCAGCGAAGCGCTGTTCATGAACTCCGGCTATGTCTACGGCACGGCCCAGGAGGCCGAGGAGAGCTTCGACGGCACCCGCGACCGCATGGTCTATTCGCGCTTCAAGAATCCGACCGTCGCCGTCTTCGAGGAGCGCCTGGCCGCCATCGAGGGCGCCGAAGCGGCCCGCGCCACCGCGTCGGGCATGGCGGCGGTGCACGCGGCGCTGATGTGCCAGGTCCGGGCCGGCGACCGGGTGGTGGCGGCCAACGCCCTGTTCGGCTCGTGCCATTGGATCATCAACGACTTGATGCCGCGCTTCGGCATCGAGGTCGAGTTCGTCGACGGCACCGACCTGGACGCCTGGCGCCGGGCGCTGGCGCGCCCGGCCAAGGTGGTATTCCTGGAAACCCCCTCCAACCCGACGCTGGAACTGATCGACCTGCCGGCGGTGAGCGCGCTGGCCCACGCCGCCGGGGCGACGGTCGTCATCGACAACGTCTTCGCCACCCCCATCCTGCAAAGCCCGCTGGAACTGGGTGCCGACGTGGTGGTCTATTCCGCCACCAAGCACATCGACGGCCAGGGCCGCTGTCTGGGCGGCGCCGTGCTGGGAAGCGAAGCCTTCTGTACCGACGTTCTGGGGCCCTATCTGCGCCATACCGGGCCGGCGATGTCGCCCTTCAACGCCTGGGTGCTGCTGAAGGGGCTGGAGACGCTGGCATTGCGGGTCGAACGCGCCTGCGCCAACGCCGATCGCGTCGCCCGCTTCCTGGAAGGCCACGCCAAGATCGCCCGCACCCTTTATCCCGGCCTCGCCAGCCACCCCCAGCACGCGCTGGCGGCAAGCCAGATGCGTGGCTTCGGCACCATGGTCGCCTTCGAGCTGAAGGGCGGCAAGGCCGAAGCCTACCGGCTGCTCGACGCCCTGGAGTTGATCGACATTTCGAACAATCTGGGCGACGCCAAATCGCTGATTTGCCATCCCTGGACCACCACCCACCAGCGGCTGACCCCCGAGCAGAAGCTGTCGATGGGCATCGGCGAGGGCATGTTGCGCCTGTCGGTGGGGCTGGAGGATGTCGACGACCTGATCGACGACCTGGCCGCCGCCCTGGGAAAATGAGGCGGAAACGGCGGCGAAGGAAATAAGGCCGGGACGGCATGGTGGACAACGCCGCCTCCCGGCCTAAGATAATGGGGTGTTCCGCTCCGGAGCCTTCGCCCGAGGTTGGCGCCATGTACACCAAGATCACCCGCGGCATCACCGTCAGCGTGCAGCCGTTCTATCTGGAAGACCAGTCGTCGCCCGACGACAGCCGCTATGTCTGGGCCTATCGCGTCAACATCGAGAACAATTCGGTGGAAACCGTCCAGCTGATGCGACGGCACTGGCGGATCACCGACGCGCTTGGCCGCACCCAGGAGGTCGAGGGCCCCGGCGTCGTCGGCGAACAGCCGCGCCTGTCCCCCGGCCAGTCCTTCGAGTACACCAGCGGCATGCCGCTGCAGACCCCGTCGGGGTTCATGACCGGCACCTACCAGATGATGAGCGCCGACGGCGAGCAGTTCGAGATCGACATCCCGGCCTTCTCGCTCGACCTGCCGCGCCAGGACATCCGCTACAACTGAACTTGCAAACCGGGGAGGATGGAACCACATCCCCCGGACGTGACAATCGCCGAGAGGTACCCCCGTTGAACTCCATCCCGCCCAAGGAATTGCGTGACATCGCCGCCACTCCGGCCGGGCGCCCCAGCCGCGCCGAGGCCGAACAGGCCGTACGCACGCTGATCCGCTGGGCCGGCGACGATCCCGACCGCGAGGGGCTGGTCGGCACCCCCGACCGCGTCGTCCGTTCCTACGAGGAATTCTATTCGGGCTACGACCAGGATCCGGTCGAGCTGCTGCAACGAACCTTCGAGGAGACCGACGGCTACGACGAGATCGTGCTGCTGCGGGACATCCGCCTGGAATCCCATTGCGAGCACCACATGGTGCCGATCCTCGGCAAGGCCCACGTCGCCTACCTGCCCGACCGGCGGGTGGTCGGCATCTCCAAGCTGGCCCGCCTCGTCGAGGTCTATGCCCACCGCCTGCAGATCCAGGAAAAGCTGACCGCCCAGATCGCCAACACCATCAACGACGTGCTGCAGCCCAAGGGCGTCGCGGTGGTGATCGAGGCGGCGCACCAGTGCATGACCACCCGTGGCGTCCACAAGCCTGGGGTCACCATGGTCACCAGCCGCATGCTGGGCGCCTTCCGCAACAGCGCCACCACCCGCAAGGAATTCTTCGGCCTGATCCACAACAGTCACCAGGGGCTGTCGAACGTCTGAGGCGCACCGTCACCGATTTGATGTCGCCACCAGTTCGACGATGTCGGCCATGATCGCCGTGAGGTCGTAGTCCTTCGGCGTGTAGATGCGGGCGCAGCCGGCGGCGACCAGGGCCTTGGAATCCTCGGGCGGGATGATGCCGCCGGCCACCAGGGGGATGTCGCCCAACCCGGCCGCCCGCATGCGTTCCAGCACCTCGCCCACCAGCGGCAGATGGCTGCCCGACAGGATCGACAGGCCGACGACATGGACGCCTTCCTCCAGCGCGGCGTTGACGATCTGGGCGGGAGTCAGGCGGATGCCCTCGTAAACCACCTCGAAGCCGCAATCGCGGGCCCGGACGGCGATCTGCTCGGCGCCGTTGGAATGGCCGTCGAGGCCGGGCTTGCCGACCAGCATCTTGAGCCGCCGCCCCAATTTCGCCGACACCGCCTCGACCCGGCCGCGCACCGCCGCCAGCGTTTCGCCCGAACCGGCGGCGGCGGCGCGGCCGATGCCGGTGGGGGCGCGGTATTCGCCCCACAACCGCCGCAGGGCCCCCGCCCATTCGCCGGAGGTCGCCCCGGCGTGGGCGCAGGCGATCGAGGCCTCCATGATGTTGCGGCCCTCGGCCGCCGCCCGGCCCAGATCGGCCAGACAGCGCTCGACCTGGGCGGCGTCGCGCCCCCGGCGAAAGGCTTCCAGCCGGCCGATCTGTTCGGCCTCGACCTGGGGATCGACGGTTAGGATATTGGTTTCGCCGGCGGTCAGCGGGCTGGGCTCGGTCTCGGTCCAGCGGTTGACGCCGACCACCACCTGGTCGCCAGATTCGATCGCCCTGATCCGCCGGGCGTTGGCCTCGACCAGCCGCTGCTTCATGTAGCTCGATTCGATGGCGGCGACGGCGCCGCCCATGGCGTCCAGGCGCGCCAGCTCGCACCGCGCTCCCTCGGCCAGTTCCGCCACCTTGGCTTCGACCACCGGGGCGCCGTCGAACAGATCGCCGAATTCCAGCAGATCGGTCTCGTAGGCCAGGATCTGTTGCAGGCGCAGCGACCATTGCTGGTCCCAGGGGCGCGGCAGGCCCAGCGCCTCGTTCCAGGCCGGCAACTGCACGGCGCGGGCGCGGGCGTCCTTGGACAACACCACCGCCAACGTCTCGATCAGGATGCGGGTGACGTTGTTCTCGGGCTGCTGCTCGGTCAGCCCCAGCGAATTGACCTGCACGCCGTAGCGGAAGCGGCGCAGCTTGTCGTCGGCGATGGCGTAGCGGTCGCGGGTGATCTCGTCCCACAGCCGGCCGAAGGCGCGCATCTTGCACATCTCGGTGACGAAGCGGATGCCGGCGTTGACGAAGAAGCTGATGCGCCCCACCACCTGGCCGAACTCGGCTTCCGGCACCTGGCCGCCGGCCTTGACCGCGTCGAGCACGGCGATGGCGGTGGCCAGCGCGTAGGCCAGTTCCTGCTCGGGCGTCGCCCCCGCCTCCTGCAGATGGTACGAGCAGACGTTGACCGGGTTCCACTTGGGAACCTCGCGGACGGTGAAGGCGACGATATCGGCGGTCAGCTTCAGGCTGGGCTCGGGGGCGAAGATGTAGGTGCCGCGCGACAGGTATTCCTTGATGACGTCGTTCTGGGTGGTGCCGGAAAGCGAATCCCGCGCCGCCCCCTGGCGCTCGGCGGCGGCGATGTAGAGGGCCAGCAGCCAGGCGGCCGGGGCGTTGATGGTCATCGAGGTGTTCATTTTTTCGAGGGGGATGCCCTCGAATAAGGTCAGCATGTCGCCAATATGGCAGATGGGGACGCCGACCTTGCCGACCTCGCCCCGAGCCAGCGGATGATCGGAATCGTAGCCGGTCTGGGTCGGCAGGTCGAAGGCGATCGACAGCCCGGTCTGGCCCTTGGCCAGGTTGCCGCGGAACAGCTTGTTGCTTTCGGCCGCCGAGGAATGGCCCGAGTAGGTGCGGAACAGCCAGGGCTTCTCACGATTGGACAGGGATTGGGTCATCACCGCTCGCCTCGTTGAGCGCCATCGCGCGACTTAAAATTTCTTATCACCCATGCGAAGCGAAAGAAACTATCATTTTGTGCATTGCAAAAAAAGTCGGAACCCGATAGAAGGCGACAAAGTCCCGGCCGCCCGATGACGGCCGGAAAGAACGCGAAGAGCGGGCGGAGAACGCCTCGGGCCGAGGTTCACGGGCAGAGGAGCGACGCGCATGAACGAAGCGGCGAAGGACCTTTACGAGATCGGCGAGATTCCGCCCCTCGGCCACGTTCCGGCGAGAATGTACGCCTGGGCGATCCGCCGCGAGCGCCACGGCGATCCCGACACCGCCATGCTGGCCGAAGTGGTCGACACCCCCGAGATCGACCCGTCCGAAGTGCTGATCATGGTGATGGCCGCCGGGGTCAATTACAACGGCGTCTGGGCGGCGCTGGGCCGGCCGGTCTCGCCCTTCGACACCCACAAGGCCGCCTACCACATCGCCGGCTCCGACGCCGCCGGGGTGGTGTGGAAGGTGGGCGCCAAGGTGAAGCGCTGGAAGGTCGGCGACGAGGTCGTGGTGCACTGCAACCAGACCGACGGCGACGACGAGGAATGCAACGGCGGCGACCCGATGTTCTCGCCCAGCCAGCGCATCTGGGGCTACGAGACCCCCGACGGCTCGTTCGCCCAGTTCGCCCGCGTCCAGGCCCAGCAATTGATGCACCGCCCCCGCCACCTGACCTGGGAGGCCAGCGCCTGCTACACCCTGACGCTGGCCACCGCCTATCGCATGCTGTTCGGCCACCGGCCGCACATCCTGCGCCCCGGCCACGACGTGCTGGTCTGGGGCGCGGCGGGCGGCCTGGGCTCGATGGCCATTCAGCTGATCGCGGTGGCCGGCGCCAACGCCATCGGCGTCATCTCGGAGGAGGACAAGCGCGACTTCGTCCTCGGCCTGGGCGCCAAGGGCGTGCTCAATCGCAAGGATTTCGATTGTTGGGGCCAGTTGCCCGACGTCGACGGCGACCCGGCGGTGTTCGCCGCCTACATGAAGAAGGTGCGTGAATTCGGCAAGGCGATCTGGGAGATCACCGGCAAGGGCAACGACGTCGATTTCGTCTTCGAGCACCCCGGCGAGGCCACCTTCCCGGTGTCGTGCAACGTGGTCAAGCGCGGCGGCATGGTGGTGTTCTGCGCCGGCACCACCGGCTTCAACCTGACCTTCGACGCCCGCTTCGTCTGGATGCGCCAGAAGCGCATCCAGGGCAGCCACTTCGCCAACCTTTTGCAGGCCAGCCAGGCCAACCAGCTGGTGATCGAACGCCGCATCGATCCCTGTATGTCCGAGGTCTTCACCTGGGATGAAATCCCCTCCGCCCACATGAAGATGCTGCGCAACCAACACAAGCCGGGGAACATGGCGGTTCTGGTTCAGGCGCTGAAGCCGGGCCGCCACTCCATCGAAGACTGCATCGAAGGGAACTGAGACGATGACCTTGCTGCCCGACCTGACCGCCACCTGCGACGCCGCGCTCACCACGTTACAAGGCGTCCGCGACGCCGCCCGCCAGGCGGTGCTGGCCCGGGTGGCGCCGGACGGCAAGGTCGACGCGGCGCTGATCGATGCCGACCAACAGGCCGCCCACGGCTTCGCCTGGCTTGCCACCTATGTGGCGGCGCTCGAGCAGATGCTGGGCTGGGCGCGGCGGCTGGAGGCGGCGGGCAAACTGGGTGAGCTGGAATCGCTGATGCTGCAATCGGCCTTCGGCGAATACACCGCCCAGATCTATGGCGGCATCCCGATCAGCCAGGGCGAGTTCATCCGCCCGGCCGATCTCGGCCTCGATTCGGCCGATTGCCACACGCTGCATTCCAAGGCCACCTCGACGCTTCGCCGCCAGGGCAACACCCAGGCGGTGCGCATGCGCATCGCCGAGCTGATCCGGGACGGCCACCATTTCGGCGATCTTGGCCATGACGACGAGATGCTGGACATGGTCCGCGACCAGTTCCGCCGCTTCGTCGAGGACAAGGTGGCGCCCCACGCCCACGAATGGCACATGAAGGACCAGCTGATCCCGATCGAGATCGTCGATCAGGTGGCCGAGCTGGGCGTCTTCGGCCTGACGCTGCCCGAGGAATACGGCGGCTTGGGCATGGGCAAGACCGCCATGTGCGTGGTCACCGAGGAGCTTTCGCGCGGCTATATCGGCGTCGGCTCGCTCGGTACCCGCTCGGAAATCGCCGGGGAGCTGATCCGCCTGGGCGGCACCCCCGAGCAGAAGGCGCACTGGCTACCCCGCATCGCCAGCGGCGAGGTGCTGCCCACCGCCGTCTTCACCGAACCCAATACCGGCTCGGACCTGGGGGCCTTGCGCACCCGCGCGGTGCGCGACGGCGACACCTATCGCGTCACCGGCGCCAAGACCTGGATCACCCATGCCGCCCGCTCGGACCTGATGACGCTGCTGGTCCGCACCGACCCGGCCAGCAAGGATTGGCGCGGCCTGTCGATGCTGCTGGCCGAGAAGCCGCGCGGCACCGAGGCCGAGCCCTTCCCGGCGGCGGGCATGAGCGGCGGCGAGATTCGCGTACTCGGCTATCGCGGCATGAAGGAATACGAGCTGGGCTTCGACGGCTTCGAGGTGCCGGCCGCCAACCTGTTGGGCGGTGTCGAGGGCCAGGGTTTCAAGCAACTGATGGCCACCTTCGAAAGCGCCCGCGTCCAGACCGCCGCCCGCGCCGTCGGCGTCGCCCAGTCGGCGATGGAAACGGGATTGCGCTACGCCAACGAACGCAGCCAGTTCGGCCGACCGATCTACGAATTCCCCCGCGTCGCCTGCAAGATCGCCTGGATGGCGGTCGAGACCATGCTGGCCCGCCAACTGACCTATTTCGCCGCCCGCGAGAAGGACCGCGAACACCGTTCGGACATCGAAGCCGGCATGGCCAAGCTGCTGGGCGCCCGCGTCGCCTGGGCCAACGCCGACAACGCGCTCCAGGTGCACGGCGGCAACGGCTACGCCGAGGAATATCCGATCAGCCGCATCCTCTGCGACGCCCGCATCCTGTCGATCTTCGAAGGCGCCGCCGAAATCCAGGCGCAAGTCATCGCCAGGGGGCTATTGGCGGGAGGACGGGGGTGACGGCGGATCACGCCGCCCGCCCAATTCGCATGGTTTCGTGCTATAATCGCCCCGCTTTTCCTCGCCGAGGTGCCCCATGTCCCGCGCCCTTTCCCTTTTGATTCTGCTTCCCCTTTTGGCCGCCTGTTCGCTGCCGCCCGAGGACCAGCCGGCCTATTACGGCAAGATGGGCCGCTTCCTCGGCCTGGTCGCCAATTGCCGCTGCTCGGATATCACCCCGGAGCGGATGATCGCCGAATATCCGAAGGCGCTGGGCGGCCGCTACACCGAGGCCGAAATCAAGGGCATGAAGGGCTACGTCGAACTGGGCGCCAACGAGGCCTGGGACAATCAGGCCAGCATCTGCGCCGACGCCTGCATGCAGCCCTGCATGGTCAACGCCGTCGCCGAGCCGCTGGGTGGCCAGACGGTTCCCGGCGTCAAGGCCTGCCTGGTGTCCGAACGCCATCTCCATCTGGAAAGCCCGCGCCAGGCGTTGAGCGGCAACGCCTCCAACTGATACGCTCACAACGCCCGGATCGCCTCCAGCAGCGCCCGCAACAGGACGGCGTCGTCGTGGCGGCGCAGCGGATCGAGGCCGGTCATCTGCTTAAGGCGGCCCAGGCGGTAGGTCAGGGTATTGCGGTGGATACCCAGGGTGAAGGCGGTGGCCTCCAGTTCGAAATTGTGGGCGAACAGGGCCTCGACGGTGGCCTTCATCTCGGGCTTGCGGGTGAAGCCTTGCTTCAGCGGCGCCGCCTTCGACCGCAAGACCATGCCGGCCGGCCCGGCCGCCGCCTCGCGCATCAGCCAGGCCACCGACAGCGTCGGCGCCTCGATCGAACTGGCGCCCGGCAAATCCGCCTGCAAGCAGAACAACGCCTGCCGGTAGGACGGCAGGTATTCCTCGATCGCCCGGGCGGCCGCCCCCAGGCCCAGCCGCACCGAAGTGTCGAGCAGCCTTCGGCAGCAAGCCGCCACGGCCTCGCCCCACGGGACGATGTCGTCGTCGCCGCCCGCCCGCAGCACGATCAGCCGTCCATCCAGAATCACCGCGACGTCCTGGGTTTCCAGCAGCCCGTCCGCCGCCAGGCCGTCGAGGATGGCGTCGGCGGCGCGTTCCAGAATCAGTTCGGAACCGCCATATTGCTGGCGAAAATCGGCGATCGGCGCCGATACGTCGGCCACCGCCACCCGGCGCGCCAGCTCCATGTCCAACCCCATACCGCGGGCGGTGCGGGCGACGCGGCCGCGCCCGGCGGCGGGACCGCCCCATAGCAGCGCCTCGACCAACTGCTCGGCCAGACGCTGGCGCGAGCGGCTTTCCTGGTGCAGCTGCTCGCGCTCCAGGATCAGTTCGGTGACCATCTTGGTCAGCCGCGCGATCCCGCGCACCGCGTCGGGGTCGCCGGTGACTCCGATCACCCCCACCACCTGATCCCCCAGTTGGATCGGCAGGTTCACCCCCTCCATGGCGCCGGGATAAAGGATGGCGTCCTGGGCGAAGATCTCGACGGCACCGCCGCTTTCGACCACTTCCAGCGCGCCGCGATGGACGGTGTGGCGACGGAGCGGCTGGCCGGTGCCGACGATCACGCCTTCGCGGTTCATGATGTTGACGTTGCAGTGCACCAATCCGGCGGCGGTGTCGACGATCTGCTGGGCCAAGGCGTCGGTAATGATCATGACGGGCACCTTCTTGTGCAAACTGACAAGAAACAGCCCATTCTACCCCCAACTTTCGTCGCAATTCCAGTTGTCGCCGCCCAATACTCGGCCGACCATTCATATTGGAAACGCGTTTCCCCGGCCTCGGCCGGCCAACGGCGACGATCGACGCCGAACCAACGTCTAGGGGGGCAGCCATGGACACCCGAACCTATGCCAAGGTCGACCGGCGTATCATTCCCTTCCTTTTCCTCTGCTACATCCTGGCCTATCTCGACCGCGTCAACGTCGGCTTCGCCAAATTGCAGATGGCCAAGGATCTGGGCCTGAGCGACGCCGCCTACGCCGCCGGCGCCGGCATCTTCTTCATCGGCTATTTTTTCTTCGAGGTTCCCAGCAACGTCTGCCTGCGGAAGTTCGGGGCGCGGATGTGGATCACCCGCATCATGGTGACCTGGGGCGTGGTCTCGTCGTGCATGATGTTCGTTTCCAGCGAGTGGTCTTTTTACGTCATGCGCTTCGTCCTCGGTCTGGCCGAGGCGGGCTTCTTCCCCGGCGTGATCTTCTACCTGACCCTGTGGTATCCGTCGCGCCAACGTTCCAGCCGCACCGCCTGGTTCGTCGCCGCCATCCCGCTGGCCGGGGTGATCGGCAACCCGATTTCCGGCACCATCATGGACCTGTTCTCGGGCGCGCTCGGCGTCGCCGGCTGGCAATGGCTGTTCCTGATGGAGGGCATCCCCTCGATCCTGGTCGGCGTATGGGTGATGTTCTATCTCGACAGCTCGATCCAGGAAGCCAAGTGGCTGAACGACGAGGAGAAGGCGCTGCTGGCCGCCAACCTTGATGCCGAGGAGAAGCACAAGGGCGAACACCGCCTGATCGACGCCTTCAAGAGCGGCAAGGTCTATGCGCTGTGCGCCATCTACTTCACCCTGATGATCGGCCTTTACGGCATCGCCTTCTGGCTGCCGACCATCATCAAGGCCTTCGGCCTCAAGGGCTATCTCGAGGTCGGGATGGTCTCGGCGATTCCCTACGGGGTGGCGACGGTGGGCATGCTGTTGCTCAGCCGCCATTCCGACCATACCGGCGAGCGGCGCTGGCATTACATCCTGAACGTCTCGGCCGGGGCGCTGGGATTGGTGATGGCGGGCGTCTTCGCCGGCAACCCGGTGCTGTCGACCCTGTTCCTGTCGGTCGCCGCCCTGGGGGTGATCGGCTCGATGCCGCTGTTCTGGCCGATCCCGTCGGCCTTCCTGACCGGCACGGCGGCGGCGGCGGGCATCGGCATCGTCAATTCCGTCGGCAATCTCGGCGGCTATGTCGGCCCCAACGTGGCGATCTGGGTGAAGCCCTATTCGACCGATCCGTCGGCGGCGCTTTACGCCATCGCCGCCCTGCTGCTGGTGGGCGCCGCCATCGTCCTGTTCTTCATCCCCAAGAGCGTCAACGTGGCGGCGGCACCGAAGGATTAGGCGCCACCGTCGATCCGTCCCCGCGACCGTGCCGCCCCGGCACCGGTCGCGGGCGACCGGGGAGGGTTCCATGTCGGAAACCGAGCACCTGCGGACGATCTTCCAGGCGGCGCTGGACCGCGTCGATCCCTATCGGATGATCGTCGATCATGTGCGGGTCGAGGGCGATGTTCTGGTGGTCGCCTTCGACGGCCATCGGCACGAGGTGCCGCTGGGCGGCTTCCGTCGCATTGTGGTGCTGGGGGCGGGCAAGGCCTCGGCCCGCATGGCCAAGGCGCTGGAGGATATTCTGGGGGAGCGCGTCGCCGGCGGCCTGGTGGTGGTCAAATACGGCCACGGCGAAGCGCTGAAGCGGATCGAGGTGGTCGAGTCCGGCCACCCCACCCCCGACGCCAACGGCGAGGCCGCGGCCAGGCGCCTGGCCGATCTGGCGCGGGCGGCCGATGCCGAAACCCTGATCCTCAATCTGGTTTCGGGCGGCGGCTCGGCATTGTTGCCGTTTCCGCTGGAGGGGCGCCTGACCTTGGCCGACAAGCAGGCGACCACCCGGGCGATGCTGGCCTCGGGGGCCGACATTCGCGAGATCAACTGCATTCGCAAGCACCTGTCCGAACTCAAGGGCGGCCGCCTGTTGCGGCTGATGGCGCCGGCCCCCAGCCTCAACCTCATCCTCTCGGACGTGGTCGGCGACCGCCTCGATTCGATCGCTTCCGGAATGACTTGCCCCGACCCCTCGACCTTCGCCGACGCGCTCGCCATCGTCGCCAAGTATCGGCTGGAAGAGACGGCACCGGCGCCGGTGATCGCCGTACTGAGGGACGGCGCCGCCGGGCGCCTCCAGGAAACGCTGAAGCCCGGCGACCCCGCTGCCGCCCTGGCCACCAACATCCTGATCGGCACCAACCGGGCGGCGGTACTGGCCGCCCGCGCCAAGGCCCGCGACCTCGGCTACCACGCGGTGGCGCTGACCTCGTCGCTGACCGGCGAGGCGCGGGAGGCGGCGAAGATGCTGTACGGCATCGCCCGTGACGTCCGCGAAGGCGGATTGCTGGCGGCACCGCCCGCCTGCGTCATCGCCGGCGGCGAGACCACGGTGACGCTGACCGGCACCGGCAAGGGCGGGCGCAATCAGGAACTGGCGCTGGCCTTCCTGGCGGAAATGGCCCGCGACGACGACAAGGGCGCCGGCATTCATTTCCTGTCGGCCTCGACCGACGGCAGCGACGGCCCCACCGACGCGGCCGGCGCCTTCGCCTCGGCGGCGGTGGCGGCGGAGGCGGAAACGGCCGGCCTGTCGATCGCCGCCTTCCTCGCCGCCAACGATTCCTACCATTTCTTCGACACCATCGGCCGGCTGCTGAGGACCGGCCCCACCATGACCAACGTCTGCGACCTGCAGATCACGTTGATTCCCTGACCAGCCCGCTTGCGTCGGCATCGCCGCGGTGTAGGATTGCGGGAATCGACGCGCGGGGGAACATCAGCCATGACGACGAAGACAGGGGATCGGCGCTACGACGACCGCCATCCCGGCACCAGCCTGATCGCCCGCTTCGAGGACCTCGAACTGGAAGTGCTGGATGTGTCGATCGGCGGCCTCAAGCTGGCGCGGCCGGCCGGACGCCCCTTCCAGGTCCAGAACAAGATGGATTTCGTGCTGGTCTCGACCCACTGGCCGGAGATGAAGCCGGCCCAGGCCCACACCGTGGTGCGGGCGGTCACCCATGACTGGCTGGCGGTGCAGTTCCTGCGCCCGAACTACGATTTGATGAAATGCGTCAGCCGCCACGTCGGCACGCTGCTGTGGGGGCAGAAGCCCTACGGCTACTGACCGCCGCCAAACGAAAAGGGCGCCCCGCCTAGCGGGACGCCCCTCGTCCGTTTCCCCGGATCGGGATCAGTTGACCGCCGGCTGCGACAACTGGGCGACCTTCTTGCGCAGGGCTTCAAGCAGCCCCTCGACCTTGCCGCCGTTCTGGTTGATCACCGAGGCGTACTCGTCGCGATACTGAAGCAGCATCGAGGTGCCCTCGACCTTGAGGTCGACGACCCGATAGCTGTTGTCCGGCTGCTGGCGCACGCGCCACAGCACCGAGATGGGCTCCTGCTTCTCGCGGGTGATGCTCGATTCGACGACGATGCCCTGGTCGATGTCGGCCTTGGCGTCGACCGCCTGGATGGTTACCTTGTCGCCGGCGTCCTTGAAGCGGGGCGCCCAGGTCAGCACCACCATGTCCTCGAACAACTTGAGGAATTCCTGCTGCTGTTCCGGCGTGGCGGTGCGCCAATGGCGGGCCAGCACCAGCTTGCCGATGAACGGCAGATCGACCGAACCGGCGAACAGCTTGCGGAACAGCGGAATCCGCTCGGCATCCCCCACCCCCGGCTTGGTCATCGTCGCGATGGCCTGGGATGAGAGATTGTTGATGAAGTCCTTGGCGCCCTGGAATTCGTCGGCGGCGCGGGCGGGACCGGGAACGGCGGCGAGCAGACCGATAGCCAGCGCCGAGAGCATCAGAACACGACGGAAAATCATGGGTCAGCGCGTCTCTTGAGAAATTTCGGGACCCTCGACGGGCAGGCTGGTGAAGCCCGGCGAAGGGAGCTTTTCGAGATTGGGCTTGTGATGAATCTCGGCATCGCGGTGCTGGCGATAGAGCGAGCGGATCGACGAATAGAGGTCGATGGCGCCGCGCTCGATTTCGTTCAGGTTGTCCAGATTGCGCTCGCGGCGGTCAAGCCCGGACAGGGCGCCGCGGGTGTTGCTGGCCCAGGTGTAGTCGCCAAGCTGGGCCAGCTTCAGGTCGACCGGATCGAACACGTATTCGATCCCCATGCCGACGGTGTCGCGGGGATTGGACGGGCCCAGGATCGGCAGCACCAGATACGGCCCCTCGCTGACGCCCCAAACGGCGAAGGTGGCGCCGAGGTCGGTCTGGTGATTGGGCACGCCGCCGGCGCCGGCCATGTCGAACAGGCCGCCAATGCCGAAGGTGGTATTGAAGGTAAAGCGGATGAAGGTCTCGACGGCGCGATCGATATCGCCCTGCAAGACATCGTTGCAGAAGCGCAACGGCGCCTTCCAGTTGTCGGTCAGATCATGCACGCGGTCGCGGAAATAATCCGGCACGTTTTCCCGGTAGCTTTCGGCCACCGGCTTGAACACCGCGTTGTCGATGGCGGTGTTGAATTCGAAGATGGAGCGGTTCATCGGCTCCAACGGATCGTTGGTCTGCTCGTACTCGGCGACCGCCTCCTTGTCGTCGGCGGGGGGCGGCGTGGCGCAGCCGGCCAGCATGGACAGCGACAGCGCGGTGGCGGCCGCGGCGGCGGCGGAGCGCGAGATGAAGGTCGGCATCGGCATCTTCTATCCAGTTGTCCCTTCGGGTGCGACCGCAAATCGGGTCGAAACCGGCGACCGGCACGCTTAAGGCGGGCCTTGCCATCTTCCGGAAGTATCATAATCGCCGCGCACAGACCAGAGGCAAGGATTTCCTCGTCCGCGGGTCACATTCCCTGTGGCAAAATTGCACCTACCACGTTCGGGATGCGCCACTTTGCGCTTCATGTCCGCATAAAGATATGTTTATATCTTTTCCGACAGAGGCGATGGGAGCGCGGCGTGGAAGCGGTGTTGACGGGATTGAGGGCGGCGGCCGAACCGACCCGCCTGCGGCTGTTGGCGCTGCTGGCCCAGGGCCAGTTGGCGGTCAGCGAGCTGACCCACATCCTGGGCCAGAGCCAGCCGCGCGTCTCGCGCCACCTCAAGCTGCTGTGCGAGGCCGGCCTGCTCGACCGCTTCCCCGAGGGCGCCTGGGTGTTCTATCGGCTGGCCGAGAAGGGCGGCGGCGCGCGCCTCGCCCGCGCCCTGCTGCCGCTGCTGCCCGACGGTGATTCCCGCCTCGACCAGGACCGCCAACGGCTTGAATCGGTCCGCGCCGCCCGCGCCGACAAGGCCGCCGCCTATTTCCGCGACAACGCCTCCCGTTGGGACGAGATCCGCTCGCTGCAAGTGGACCAGAGCGAGGTCGAGAAGGCGCTGCTCGCCGCGCTCGCCGGCCGCCCCATCCGCGACCTGGTCGACATGGGCACCGGCACCGGGCGCCTGCTCGAGTTGCTGGGGCCATCGGTCGAACACGCCGTCGGCGTCGACTTATCGCGTGAGATGCTGGCGGTGGCCCGCGCCAATCTCGACCGCGCCGGCCTACGCCATTGCATGGTGCGCCAAGGCGACATCACCCAATTGCCGCTGCCGGCGGCCTCGGCCGACGCCGTCACCATCCATCAGGTGCTGCACTATGCCGCCGAGCCGGCCTTGGTGGTCGCCGAGGCCGCTCGCGTGCTGCGCCCCGGCGGTCTGCTGGTGGCGGTGGACTTCGCCCCCCACGCCCTGGAGGCGCTGCGCGAGGTCCACGCCCATCGCCGCCTGGGTTTCGCCGATGCCGAAGTCGCCGGCTGGTTCGCCGCCGCCGGACTGGTTTCCGAAGGCGCCCGCGCCCTGCCGGGCGAACCGCTGACCGTGATGGTCTGGCGGGCCAGAAAGCCCGATTCCATTGATGCCCCCCGCCCCCTTTCCCCGACAGGAGCCGCCCTGTGACCGTATCCGCCACCGAGCTGCCGATCCTTTCCACCCTCAAGCGCAAGCTGGCGGTGTCCTTCGAATTCTTCCCGCCCAAGACCGAGAAGATGCAGGAGCAATTGTGGGAGTGCGTGCGCCGCCTGGAGCCGCTGGCCCCGGAATTCGTCTCGGTGACCTACGGCGCCGGCGGCTCGACCCGCGAGCGCACCCACGACACCGTGGCCCGCATCGCCCATGAAACCAGCCTGAAGCCGGCGGCCCACCTGACCTGCGTCGGCTCGACCACCGACGAGATCGCCGAAATCGCCCAGCGCTACTGGGCCGAAGGCATCCGCCACATCGTCGCGCTCCGGGGCGATCCGCCCGAAGGCAGCCAGGGGCGCTACGTTCCCACCCCCGGCGGCTATCCCTTCGCCGCCGATCTGGTGGCGGGATTGAAGCGCATCGCCGATTTCGAAATCTCGGTGGCCGCCTATTGCGAGACCCACCCCGAGGCGCAAAGCCCCCAGGCCGACCTCGACAACCTCAAGCGCAAGGTCGATGCCGGCGCCAACCGCGCCATCACCCAGTACTTCTTCGACGTCGACGTCTATCGCCGTTTCCGCGACCGCGCGGTCAAGGCCGGCGTCGCCGTCCCCATCGTGCCCGGCATCCTGCCGGTGACCAATTTCGCCCAGGTGGCCAAGTTCTCGGCCGCCTGCGGCGCCAGCGTGCCGGCGTGGATGGCCGAGATGTTCGACGGCCTCGACGACGACCCCGAGACCCGCCGCCTGGTCGCCGCCACCGTCGCCGCCGAGCAATGCCGCGCCCTGGCAGCCGACGGCGTCGGCGAGTTCCATTTTTACACGCTGAACCGGGCCGATCTCGCCTTCGCCATCTGCCGCATCCTCGGCGTCCGGCCGCAATAAGGAAGAACCATGAGCACCATTCTCGACCACCTCTCCCAACGCGTCCTTCTCTGCGACGGCGGCTTCGGCGCGCTGGTGCAGGCGATGAACCTGTCGGTCGAGAAAGACTTCCTCGGCCACGAGAACTGCACCGACATCCTGCCCAAGTCGCGCCCCGACGTTGTGCGCTCGATCCACGCCCGCTATTTCGAGGCCGGCGCCGACATGGTCGAGACCGACACCTTCGGCGCCAACCCGGTGACGCTGGGCGAATTCGGCCTGGCCGATCTGGCGCACGAACTCAACCAGCGCGCCGCCGAACTGGCGCGCGAGGCGGCCGAGCAGTTCAAGGACGGCCGCACCCGCTTCGTGCTGGGCTCGATCGGACCGGGCACCAAGCTGCCCAGCCTGGGACATATCGACTACGACCGGCTCGAGACCGCCTACCGGGTCCAGGCCGCCGGGCTGATCGCCGGCGGCGTCGACGCCTTCCTGATCGAGACCTGCCAGGACCCCCTGCAGATCAAGGCCGCCGTCAACGGCTGCAAGCTGGCGCGGGGCGAGCGCGACATCCCCGCCTTCGTCCAGGTCACGGTCGAGACCACCGGCACGCTGCTGGTCGGGGCCGACCTCGCCGCCGCCGCCACCATCATCCGATCGCTGGGCGTGCCGCTGATGGGGCTCAACTGCGCCACCGGCCCGCGGGAAATGGGCGAGCACCTGCGCTGGCTGGCCGAATCCTGGCCGGGCCTAGTGTCGGTGCAGCCCAATGCCGGCCTGCCCGAACTGGTCGAAGGCCAGACCCGCTATCCGCTCGCTCCCGAGGAACTGGGCCTGTGGCACGAGCGTTTCGTCGCGCTGGGCGCCAACCTGCTGGGCGGCTGCTGCGGCACCACGCCCGCCCACATCGCCGCCACCGACGCCATGCTGAAGCGCATCGGCGCCGGCTCTCGCCCCGCCCCGGTGAAGCGGACCGCCCATTGGGTCCCGTCGGTGGCGTCCTTGTATTCCCAGGTGGCGCTCCGCCAGGAGAACGCCTTCCTGTCGATCGGCGAGCGGCTCAACGCCAACGGCTCGAAGAAGTTCCGCGACCTCCAGGACGCGGGCGATTGGGACGGCATCGTCGCCATGGGCCGCGAGCAGGTGAAGGAGGGCAGCCATACGCTCGACGTCTGCACCGCCTTCGTCGGCCGCGACGAAATCGCCGACATGACCGAGGTGGTCGACCGCCTGCGCGGCTCGGTCACCACCCCCCTGGTGATCGATTCGACCGAGCTGCCCGTGCTGGAATCGGCGCTCAAGCTTTACGGCGGCAAGGCGATCATCAACTCGATCAATTTCGAGAACGGCGAACCAGCCGCCGCCGACCGCCTGGCCCTGGCGGCCAAGTTCGGCGCCGCGGTGATCGCGCTGACCATCGATGAAGAGGGCATGGCCAAGGATTGCGCCGCCAAGCTGAGGATCGCCCGGCGCCTTTACGACTTCGCCGTCAACCAGCATGGATTGGCACCGTCCGACCTGCTGTTCGACCCCTTGACCTTCACCATCTGCACCGGCACCGACGACGACCGCCAATTGGCCATCGAAACGCTCGAGGCCATCAAGCAAATCCGCGCCGAGATGCCGGAATGCGGCATCATCCTCGGCCTGTCCAACGTCTCGTTCGGCCTGAAGCCGGCCGCCCGCCAGGTGCTGAACTCGGTGTTCCTGCACCACGCCGTCGCCGCCGGCATGACCGGCGCCATCGTCCACGTCTCGAAGATCCTGCCGCTGCACGCCATTCCGGCCGCCGAGGTCGAAGCCGCCGAGGCGCTGATCTTCGACCGCCGCGCCGGGGGCTTCGACCCGCTGCACGCCTTCATCAACCTGTTCGGCGACCGCAAGGCCGGCGGCATCAAGAAGGAACGCGCGGCGACGGTCGAGGAGCGGCTGAAGACGCGCATCGTCGATGGCGACCGCACCGGCCTGGAGGACGACCTGACCGAGGCGCTGAAGACCTGGAAGCCCCTGGACATCATCAATCAGTTGCTGCTCGACGGCATGAAGGTGGTGGGCGAGCTGTTCGGCGCCGGCAAGATGCAACTGCCCTTCGTGCTGCAATCGGCCGAGACGATGAAGGCCGCCGTCGCCCACCTGGAGCCGTTCATGGAGAAGGCCGACGGCGCGGCGCGGGCGACCATCGTGCTGGCCACGGTCAAGGGCGACGTCCACGACATCGGCAAGAACCTGGTCGACATCATCCTCAGCAACAACGGCTACAAGGTGATCAACCTGGGCATCAAGCAGCCGGTGAACGAGATCATCCGCGCCGCCCGCGAACACAAGGCCGACGCGGTCGGCATGTCCGGCCTGCTGGTCAAGTCGACGGTGATCATGCGCGAGAACCTGGAGGAGATGACCGCCGCCGGCCTGGACGTGCCGGTGCTGCTGGGCGGCGCCGCCCTGACCCGCAAATACGTCGAGGAGGATTGCCGCCAGGCCTACGGCGCCGGCCGAGTCGCCTATGCCCGCGACGCCTTCGACGGCCTCGACCTGATGGCCAAGGTGGCGGCCGGCGCCTTCGATTCCCATGTCGCCGCCCGCGCCGCCGGGCCGAAATCGGGCAATTCGAAGCGGATCGGCCAGCCGGCCGACACCGGCGCCCGCCGCCCGATCGATCTGGAGGAGGTGCGGTTGCGCCGTGCCGAACTGCACCGGGAGGTTCCGGTGCCGGTGCCACCCTTCTGGGGCGCCCGGCTGATCGACAAGGTGCCGCTGCAGAATCTGGTGCCGTTCCTCAACGAGACCATGCTGTATCAATTCCACTGGGGCTATCGGAAGCAGGGCCGCGGCATCGACGAATTCCGCGCCTGGGCGGCCAAGGAACTGCGCCCGATCGCCCACAACCTGCTGAAGCGCTGCGCCAAGGAGGACATCCTTACCGCCCAGGCCGCCTACGGCTACTGGAAGGCGGCCAGCGACGGCGATTCCGTGGTGGTGTTCGCCGAGGATGGAAGCACCGAACTGACCCGCTTCGCCTTCCCCCGCCAGGCCAAGGAGGGCGGCCTGTCCATCGCCGATTTCTTCCGCCCGGTCTCGGCGGCCGAACGCGATGTCATCGGCCTGCAGGTGGTCACCGTCGGCGCCAACGCCAGCGAGGTGGCGCGCCAGTGGTTCGCCGCCGACAAGTACCAGGACTACCTGTATCTGCACGGCCTGTCGGTCGAGGTCACCGAGGCGATGGCGGAATACGTCCACAAGCGCATCCGCGCCGAACTCGGCTTCGCCGCCGAAGACGATGCCGACATGGACAGGCTGCTCAAGCAATCCTACCGGGGGTCGCGCTACAGCTTCGGCTATCCCGCCTGCCCGCGCATCGAGGACCAGGCGCCGCTGCTGAAGCTGCTGGGAGCCGAACGCATCGGCGTGTCGCTGTCGGAAAGTTTCGAGCTGGAGCCCGAACAATCCACCTCGGCGATCGTCACGGTGCATCCGCAGGCCAAGTATTTCAGCGTATAGGTTTTCGCCGAGGGCACCCCATATCGCTTTGTGGCGGTGGCGCCTTGACGCTGCCGTGCGGGCTTTTTAGAGTGGCCCGCTGATTTCAAGAGAGGGTCGGCCGAGGCGATTCCGCCCGGCCGCTCCTCCGACAACGAGGCAAGGATCAAGGGCGATGAAGAATGTGACCGATGCGAGCTTCGAAGCCGACGTGCTGAAGGCTGGCGGCCCGGTGCTGGTGGATTTCTGGGCCGAATGGTGCGGCCCTTGCCGCCAGATCGCTCCCGCGCTCGAGGATCTCGCCAAGGATCTCGACGGCAAGATCACCGTCGCCAAGCTCAATATCGACGAGAACCCCGGCACGCCGGGCAAGTACGGGGTGCGGGGCATCCCCACCCTGATGATCTTCAAGGGCGGTCAGGTCGCCGCCACCAAGATCGGCGCCCTGCCCAAGAGCAAGCTGTACGAATGGGTCGAAGCCAGCCTGTAACGGCCGGGTTCCCACGCTCCCGTCCCCGTCATGCCCGTGCTTGACACGGGCATGACGAATGAGGGGCGTGCGCGTTTCCCGTCCGAAGAGCCCTCGACCTGAGGAATGCCAGGCCCGGCCGTGACGGTTCGGCCGCTCAGCGCCGGACCAATTGGTCTTCGAGCGCCTTGACCGCCGCCTGGGAGCGGTTCTTGACCCCCAGCTTGGCGAAAATGCGGGTGGCGTGCAGTTTGACCGTCACCTCCTGGATATCCAGGTGATTGGCGATCTCCTTGTTGGAGCGGCCGTCGGTCATCATCGTCAACACTTGCAATTCACGCCCGGACAGTTCGCGCCCCGTGGGTTCGCGCCCCCCCGCGTCGGCAAGCCCGATGGCGGCACCGGCGAACTCGGCCGGGATGTAGGTGCCGCCCATCAGGATCAGATTGACGACCGCGGCGAACGTCTTGGGCTCCATCGTCTTGGGCAGGAAGCCCTTGGCGCCGGCGGCGACGCAGGCCGCCACCTGATTGCGTCCGGCGACCCCCGACATCACCACCACCGGCGCGTCGCCGGCTAAGGCGGTGGCGGCGGCGACCCCGGCCTCGCCCTCCATGCCCGGCATCGAATAGTCGAGCAGAACCAGCGCGAACGGACCGGAATCGCGAAGACGGTCGAGCGCGTCCGGCAAGGCACCGGCGGAAACGATCTCGATGCCGGAAAAATTGCGCTCCAGGCTGACCTTGGCGGCTTCAAGATAAAGCGGATGGTCGTCGGCAACGAGAACCCGCATGTCAGTCTCCCCCGCCCCCGGGCGACGTCCGGCCATGACGCCAAGAGCGTACGACCAGAGTTCGGTTATAGACTTTGGTCTGCATACGCCAGCTTCTTCGCCTTAGACCTCTGCCCGCGGGCTCCGCCGCACAGACCGAAGTATGTTGCGCCAACACCGCCCGAGGACGAACGCCAATGACGATCATTTCGCCGCCGAAGGACCCCCGTCTCGCCCGCAGTTGGAGGCGGCTCGCGGATGCCACCGACAGTTTAGCCGCGCAACAGAACGACCTCAAGGCCAAGATTGGCGAGTGTCGGTAACATGCGAAGTGTCCGGAGTTTGTAGCAAGTGATCTGACCGGTTTTAGAATCGCTCCAGCGGAGGGGGCGACGATGGGCCGGACAGGTGTGCTACAGGAGATCCGCATGCTGCGG